>NPID01000844.1_pt1 | contig 17457 bp, 16 predicted proteins | sample 8637491 | NCBI WGS metagenome assembly NPID01 (sample SAMN07420843, study PRJNA396082) | bioreactor metagenome | isolation source: sample BA6 brine-fed electro-methanogenic bioreactor BA | place: Japan: Kochi | collected 2016-06-14 | reverse complement strand
ACTTGAAACAGCGACGGGCCTCTAGGGGCTCGGCAACCTCCTCAAGTAGAGAACGAATTTGAGATAGACTGGAAATGCCAGAAAAAACACTGCTGGTAAAAATCCCCTCTCCCTTTTTGGCCCTCTCATATAACCCGTAAGTGTCACGTTGTATTTCATTGAGATAGTACGAAATTTGTTCAGGGGAAAGAACTCTAGAGAGCGACTCCAGCAGACGTTGTTCCCATTCCTTGAGTTCCGTTATGCCAATTTCAACCCAACAACTCATAGATGTCTCACTGTAACACCCTGGTAGAGGAGCGCGAAAAGCTGACCCAGGGAAGACAGCTCTTCGGGTGATTAGTCTCTCCCGCGATATTTTGGTCTTTGCCCCTAATGTCCTGCTCCCCCTCGAAGGGGGATCACCTTAGCGCCGGTCTTGAGCCCGTCCAAATAATCCGCCCAAGTCTGCATCATCTTCCGCCGCTCGGCTAGATGCGTCGTCCGGTTGTAGGCCCGGCCGTTCGGGTCGCGTACAGCATGGGCCAATTGATGCTCGATGAAGTCGGGCCGAAATTGTAGCACTTCGTCAAGGATTGTCCTCGCCATCGCCCTGAAGCCATGCGGGGTCATCTCCCCCTGCTCATAACCAAGCCGACGAAGGGCAGCGGCTAGGGCCATGTCCGACATGGGGCGAGCAACTGAACGAGTGGAGTGAAAAACGTAGCGCCCGCCGCCGGTTAGAGGGTGCAATTCCCGTAAAATTTCCACCGCCTGATTTGAGAGAGGGATAAGGTGAGGTTGCTTCATTTTCATCTTCTCCCCTGGTATGTTCCACTCTGCCGCGTCTAGATCGATCTCTGACCACTCCGCTTTCCGAAGTTCGCCGGGGCGAACAAAGACCAGAGGTGCAAGGCGCAGGGCAGACCTGACGATCAAGCTCCCTTCATACCCGTCAATTGCCCGCAGGAGCTGAACCACTTTCGCGGGCTCTGTGATGGCGGGGAGGTGTTTTTTCTTGGCTGGTGTCAGCGCCCCGCGAAGATCAGCGGCTATGTCCCGTTCGGCCCGTCCCGTGGCAATGGCGTAGCGGAATATCTGCTCGCAGGTTGTCCTTACCCGGCGCGCTGTTTCATGCACCCCACGAGATTCCATGCGCCGCAAAACCGTCAGAAGCTCAGGAGCTGTGATTTCTGCAATCGGGCGTTTGCCAACCCAAGGGAAGACGTTGTTTTCAAGATGCCGGGTGACGGTTTCCGTGTTTGCTGCTGACCATATCGATTTGAACTTCCCAAGCCATTCCCATGCCACCACCTCGAAGCTGTTGGCGGCACCCTCAGCCTTGGCCGCCTTCTGTGCTTTGCGTACGTTCGAGGGGTCAACCCCATTGGCGACCAGCTCGCGGGCCTCCTCTCGGCGTTTGCGGGCATCGCTCAAGCTGATTTCGGGGTAGGTTCCAAAAGCCAACAACTTCTCCTTGCCCCCGAAGCGGTATTTAAAGCGCCAGCACTTTCCCCCGGCTGGTGTGACGAGCAGATACAATCCATCGCCATCAAAGTGCTTAACCTGTTTAGGGCCGGGTTTCGCGTTACGGGCCTTGGCATCGGTAAGGGGCATGGCTTGCCTCCTGTTTGGGGGTACGTTTTCGAGCCTTGGGGGTATTTTACTTAAAAACTACCCCCAATGCCCCCGGATGTCAACGAGTCTTATTGTTTCTTCCTGGACATAAAAAACCAAAAAACCCGCCATATAGGCGGGTCGTTTGGACTTTGTTGGATTAGCTGATTTTTAACTTGGCGGGAGCAGATGGGAATCGAACCCACCGGGGACGGGATACGCCCCCCACCGGTTTTGAAGACCGGGAGCGTCACCAGACTACTAACTGCTCCCAAGAGCTTTGCTGATGAGTAACACGATCGGGTTGTCGGTGCAAGTCTGCGCGGCGAACCGATGGTCGTTGCTAAAAGGAATACCTTAAACCGACCAGCAGGGTATGGCTGAGGTATTCGGATTCGAAGGTGTCGCCATCTTTATCCTCGAATTCAGGCTTGTCAGTGCCGAGGAAACGATAGCCGAAATCAAGAGCGAGCAGTTCATTGAGGTTGTAACTGACCCCGGTTCCGAGCTGGTAGGCAAATACGGTGGCGGAGTCGTCGAAAGCAATACCGCCGGTTCTGAGGTTGGCATCGTAAACCAGGTGGACGATGCCGATGCCGGCGCCGAGATAAGGAGTATAGAGAGTCCGGTTGTGGAAGTCAAAGTACGAATTGAACAACAGGCTGAGTGCCGACACTTCGCCTTTGGCACCAAAGCTTGTCCCGGTCTGGGTAAAGTCGTTGACCTCGTTGATGCGGTATCCCAGTTCCCCCTCGAAGCGAAAGCCGTTGCCGTAACTGTGGCCGAAAAGAACACCGAGGGCAACCCCGGGGGTGAATTCGGCGTCGATGCTCAGGTCGAGTTTATCATAGTCGTTGCTTGCATCGCTCGCGATGTTGAGGCCAACCTGGCCGCCGATATAGTCGCTTTGTGCGCCGAGAGCCCCTGAAACGCACAACGGCACGAGCAGCAGCGAAGCCAGAACGAGGATTAATTTGCGCACTTTTGCCTCCTTGGCATGACGGTAAATCATCAGGTTCTTCAGCTGCGCCGCCTGCGCAGAGCGAATCAGGGGCGAATGATCCGGCCGGCTTTCTGCAGGGTTTCGACGATGTCCAGCATGTTGGTGGCCCGTCCGGCCGCCAACTTGTCCTTGAGCTGGTAGAATTCCAGGCAGAGGCCACAGGAAGCAATGTCGGATCCCATGTTGGCCAGCTTGGCCAGGGCCTCCAACGCTTCCGATCCCTGGCTGGTCAGTTTGACGCCGGCATTGACGAAGATCAGGGCGTCGGGCGGGCTGTCCAGTTCGGTCAGGGTGAACAGAAAATTCTTCATCAGGATGCGGCCCAATTCGTCGTCGCCGCTGCCCAGGGTATCGGCGGTGATGAAGGCCAGGGTTTTGCCCTGCACGGTCGGGCCGCCAGTCTCGACCGCGCGACCCTTGCCGGGAGTCAGGCCGAGGGCGAATCCGCCTTCGGTCTCGCGGATGGCCACCTCATAACCCTGGCTTTTGGCCAGGCGGGCCACGTTTTCCCGGGCGGTTTCGTCTCCGACCAGTACGGTCAGCGGGGTGCCTGGTTCGGCGAGGATCAGCTTGCGGGTTTCAACGACGGGATGGGGGCAGCGATGGGCCCGGCAATCGAGAGTGGTCATGGCATTCCGATGATTAAAAAGTTGGGGAAACAGGCCAAACTATAGTGGATTGCCGACCTTTTGGCAAGGGCCTTGGCAAGAAGCAAGCTCAGTCCCGGTACCCGGATGGCAAAAACGAAAGAGGCTGATAAACTAAGACCGACATGAGTCGACCGGCAGGTTGAGTTAGAGAGGTTCGCGATGCGCAGATTTCTATGCACCCTGTGCCTGGCCCTGGCCCTGGCCGGCTGCGGGGACAAGGCCAAAGATCTTTACGAGACGGCGCAGCTCGAAGAGCGCCAGTACAATACCGACCATGCCGGCCAGCTGTACCGGCAGATTCTCGACCAATACCCCGATTCCCCCTATGCGGCCAAAGCCCGCGAGCGGCTGGCCGAGTTGGAGGAACACTAGGGGGTGCTTCAGCCGGCAGGAGGTGGGCGGCCGGCGGGGATTCCCCCTTAGCCCCGCTTGGTTTTGGCCGGGATCAGGCGGGCCACCGATTCGACGTGGGGCGTCTGCGGAAACATGTCCACCGGCTGCACTTCTTCGGTTCGATAGCCCAGCCCGTGCAGGATGTCCAGGTCCCGGGCCAGGGTTTCGGGGTTGCACGAGACATAGATCAGGGTGCGGGGTTCCAGCTCCACCAGGGCTTCCAGAACCTCCCGGTCGCAGCCGCTGCGCGGCGGGTTGACCACCGCGACGGCTCCCGGCGCAACGTCCATGCTCAGCTCGTGCACCAGTTCGGCGGCGTCGCCGGCGCGGAAGGTGCAGTTTTTCAACTCGTTCATCCGGGCGTTTTCCCGGGCGTTGTGAACCGCTTCCTCCACCGCCTCGATGCCGATGACCCGGCCCGCGTCCCGGGCCAGATTGAGGGCGATGCCGCCGATGCCGCAATAGAGGTCGACGGCGCTCTCCTCGGGGGCCAGCGCTGCCCAGCGCCGCACCAGATCGTAAATGCGGGCGGCCTGGTCATGGTTGACCTGAAAGAAGGCGGTCGGCGAGATCCGCAGGCGGATATCTCCCACGGCGTCGACCAGGTCGGGAACCCCCAGCATCTTGAGGGTCTCCCGGCCATAGATGACGTTGCCGGCCGAGGGGTTGATGTTCTGGTGGATGGAAACCACCTCGGGCACCTTCCTCTTCAGCCACTTGGCGAGGTGGGTCACCTCGCGGAAATTGCGTTCGGCGGTGACGAAGGTGACCATCGCCTTGCCCGCCGAAGGGCTGACCTTGACCAGCAGATAGCGCAGCAGGCCGCGCTGGCGGTCGGGGTTGTAGACGAAAATCTCCTGGCGCTCGACCTCTTCGCGCACCACTTGGACGATCCGGTTGATCAGCGGGTGATGCAGCGGGCAGTCGCCGATATCGACGATCTGGTGCGAGCCGCGCCGGTAGAGGCCGATCTTGACCTTGCCGCGCTCCTTTCCCATGACCAGCTTGGCGCTGGTACGGTAGCCGAGGGCCTGGGGCGCCTCCCAGAGCGGGTGCTGCCGGACCGAACCCAGCGAGGGATAGCGGTTCAGGGCCTTGCGCACCTTCTCCTGCTTGAAACGGAGCTGGGCCGGTTGTTTCAGGTTGATCAGTGAGCAGCCCAGGCAGATATTGGCGTGGCCACAGGCCCCCGAGGTCCGTTCGGGACTGCGCTTCAGCACCCGGCGCAGCCGGCCGATGATCCGCCGCTGGCCCTCATGTTCCACAGCGGCAAGCACCCTCTCTCCGGCCAGGGCGCCGGCGACCAGGACTTCTTTGTGGCCTTGGCGGCCGATGCCGATCCCTTCGTCATCGAGGCGGTCGATGTCGACTTCGAAGGTCGCAGCGGGTGGGCGCTGACGATTTTTCTGCGGTTTTGCCTGGGGTTTTGCCATGATAATTCTGCCTTTACGCTTCAGGTGGTTTACCGATGCCGCACATTAAACGTTCGCCGGGTTCCTGTCAATCTCTTCCCCGCTTGACTTGCGGCCGCTGCGGTCGCTACACTCTGCAGGCTTTTTACCTATTTTGCCACAGTTTACGGGGAGACCGTTAATGACTCGAACCACCCGACCGATCCACGTCGGCGGCGTCGCCATCGGTGGCGGCGCCCCCGTTTCCGTCCAGTCCATGTGCAACACCGACACCCGGGATGCGGCCGCCACTCTCGGGCAGATCGGCCGGCTGCACGAGGCCGGCTGCGAAATCGTGCGCTGCGCGGTTCCGGATCTGGACGCCGCCAGGGCCTTGAGCCGGATCTGCGCCGCCTCGCCGCTGCCGGTGATCGCCGATATCCACTTCGACTATCGCCTCGCTCTTACCGCCCTCGATGGCGGCGTCGACGGGTTGCGCCTCAACCCCGGCAACATCGGCGAGCGCTGGAAGGTCGAAGCGGTGGTCAAGGCCTGCGCCGAGCGCCGGGTGCCGATCCGCATCGGGGTCAACGGCGGCTCCCTGGAAAAGGAGCTGCTGCAGAAATACGGTCATCCGACCGCCGAAGCCATGGTGGAGAGCGCCCTCGGGCATATCCGTATCCTCGAAGATCTGGGCTTCGATCTGGTCAAGGTCAGCCTCAAGGCCTCGGACATCCGCCGCACCGTCGAAGCCTATCGCCTGCTCGCCGGCCAGGTCGATTATCCGCTGCACATCGGCATCACCGAGGCCGGCACCACCTGGAGCGGCACCATCAAGAGCGCCGTGGGGCTGGGAACCCTGCTGTACGAGGGGATCGGCGACACCCTGCGGGTCTCGCTCACCGGCGACCCGGTGGAAGAGGTGCGGGTCGGCTGGGAGATCCTCAAGGCCCTCGAGCTGCGCGAGCGCGGCCCGGTCTTCGTCAGCTGTCCGACCTGCGGCCGCTGCCAGATCGACCTGATCGGGGTCGCCGAAGAGGTCGAGCGCCGGCTCCACGATCTGCCGAAAAAGATCACCGTGGCGGTCATGGGGTGCGTGGTCAACGGCCCCGGCGAGGCCCGGGAGGCCGATGTCGGGATTGCCGGGGGCAAGGGGCAGGGCCTGCTGTTCCGCAAGGGCGAGGTGGTGCGCAAGGTCAGCCAGGCGCAGCTGGCCGACGCCCTGGTCGAGGAGGCCTGGCGGTTCGTGGAGGAACAGGGGACAGAGTAGGTCCGGGGGCAGAGTCCGGCGAAGCGGTCTGCTGCGGACCGAAGCATTTTCACAACAGGGGAGGATCAGATGTCGTCACTGACCAGTTCAGACGCCTGGCAGGCGCTCGCAGACCATTTTCAGGCCACCGGCGAAACCCACATGCGTGAGCTGTTCGCCGCCGATCCCGAGCGTTTTGCCCGGTTTTCCCTGCGCCTCGACGACATCCTGTTCGATTATTCCAAGAACCGGATCACCGCCGAAACCATGGAGCGGCTTTTCGCCCTGGCCCGTCACTGCCGGGTCGAAGAAAAGGCGCTGCAGATGTTTGCCGGCGAGAAGATCAACACCACCGAAGACCGAGCGGTGCTCCACGTGGCCCTGCGCAACCGCTCCAACCGGCCGATTCTGGTCGACGGCGAGGACGTCATGCCCCAGGTCAATGCCGTGCTCGCCAAGATGCGGCGCTTCACCGAGCGGGTGCGCGGCGGCGGGTGGACCGGCTTCACCGGCAAGCCGGTGACCGACATCGTCAATATCGGCATCGGCGGCTCCGACCTGGGCCCGCTGATGGTCACCGAGGCCCTCAAGCCCTACGGCCAGCCGGGGCTGCGGGTGCATTTCGTCTCCAACGTCGACGGAACCCACATCGCCGAAACCCTCAAACCCCTCGATCCCGAGACCACCCTGTTTCTCATCGCCTCGAAGACCTTCACCACCCAGGAAACCCTGACCAACGCCCACAGCGCCAAGGAGTGGCTGCTGGCGGCGGCCGGCGACCCGGCCCATATCGCCCGTCATTTCGTCGCCATTTCCACCAACACCGAACTGGTGACCCGCTTCGGCATCGACCCCGAAAACATGTTCGAGTTTTGGGACTGGGTCGGCGGCCGCTATTCCCTCTGGTCGGCCATCGGGTTGTCCATTGCCCTGTTCATCGGCATGGACCGCTTCGAAGAGCTGCTGGATGGGGCCCACCGGGTCGACGAGCACTTCCGCAACGAGCCCCTGGAGCGCAATATCCCGGTCGTTATGGCCCTGCTCGGGGTCTGGTACAACAACTTTTTCGGCGCGCAGACCCATGTTCTGCTCCCTTATGACCAGTACCTGCACCGGTTTCCGGCCTATCTGCAGCAGGGCGATATGGAGAGCAACGGCAAGCGAGTGACCCTGGCTGGCGAGCCGGTCGATTATTCCACCGGTCCGGTTATCTGGGGCGAGCCCGGAACCAACGGGCAACATGCCTTTTACCAACTGATCCACCAGGGCACCAAACTGGTGCCGGCCGATTTCATCGCGCCGATCGAGAGCCAGAATCCGCTGGGCAATCATCATCGGCTGCTGATGTCCAACTTTTTTGCCCAGCCCGAGGCGCTGATGAAGGGCAAAACCGAGGCCGAGGCGCGCCGGGAGCTCGAGGGTTCCGGCCTGGCTGGGGAGGAGATCGCGGCCCTGTTGCCGCACAAGGTTTTTCCCGGCAACCGGCCGAGCAACGCCATCCTTTTCCGGAAGCTGACCCCGAAGACCCTCGGCTCGCTGATTGCCCTGTATGAGCACAAGATTTTTGTCCAGGGAGCGATCTGGAACCTCAATCCCTTTGACCAGTGGGGGGTCGAGCTCGGCAAGCAACTGGCCAAAACCATTCTGCCCGAACTCGAGGCGCCCGGAGAGATCACCTCCCACGACGCCTCGACCAACGGCCTGATCAACTACTTCAACCAGGGCCGGCCAGTCGGCCCGGATTAACCGTAAAGAGGTAAATGTCATGCTGGAAAGCGTTGAAGAGTGGGAACTTCAGCCGGACGAGGCCGAGCTGGCCGGTTTCTGGCTCGATCTCGGCAGCCGGGTCGAAAAGGATTCGGGCTGGGAGCGAATCGACTGGCTGGTCGGCAAGCGCCTGGAAAAACTGGCCGAAGCTTCACCGGGCCCGGCGATCCTATATCGGGATCCGAAAGACGGCCGCCTCTGGGAGAAAACCCACCCGGCGGCCCACATGCAGGATGGCGGCCCACCGCGGCTTTCGGTCATTTCGCCCGAGGCCGCCGCGAAAAGGTATGGGGTGAATCCGGGCCGGTGACCCGAAGCCCTTCAGGATTCGGTCCCTTCTGAAAATCGCTGCCCAAGGGGCGGTGGACCCCGGCGGTTTTTTAAGAGCGATCCGGGACCGAAGCGACGTGTTCCCGCCACCAGACCGGCAGTTCGGCCACCGAGTCGATGACGGCGGTCGGCCGGATGTTTTCTTGCAGGTCGCCCGGCCGGAACTTGCCGGTGCGCACCAGGATGCCTTTCAGCCCGGCGCACTGCGCGCCCTCGATGTCACCGCGGATGTCGTCGCCGACCATGAACGTCTCGGTGGCGGTGCTTCCCAAAAGGTCGAGGGCTGCCCGAAAGAACGGGGCGGCAGGCTTGCCCAGTACTTCGGCCTTGAGGCCGGTGGCATATTCCAGGGCCACGACGAACGGGGCCAGGTCGAGCGTCAAGCCCTGCGGCGGGTGCCAGTAGCGGGTCATGCCCAGGGCTATCAGGCGTGGCCTGGGCTCTGCCATCAAAAGGCGGAAGGCCCGGTTGAGGGTGTCAAAATCCCATCCCTCGCCCAGATATCCCATAACCACCGCGGCGGCGCCTTCTTCGGCACTTTCCTCGAGAAGTTCCAATCCCTCGAATTCGGGCCGGGTCGCCTCGGGAACAAACAGGGCAATGGCGCCGCCGACATTCCTCCTGAGCCAACTTGCCGCTACCACCGGAGGGCTTAAAATGGCTTCTGGGGCAACGGTGAGATCCAGGCCGGCGAGTTTTTTCGCCAGGGATTTGCGGGCGCGGGAACTGGTGTTGGTGAGAAACAGGTGGGGGATCTGTTGCTGCCGTACCCAGCCAAGGGTAGCGGCGGCCCCGTCGATGACCTGGTCTCCCTGGTAGAAAACACCATCGAGGTCAAAAAGTAACGCCTTCATCTGGGCTGCCTCCCCTGCTTGACATCCTGAGTTTAGCATAGCAGGAAAGGGGGCGGGGCGCATTGCCGGTGGGGCGGGGCAGAGTGGGGCGAGCGGTTTGGCGGTAGCAAAAAGGCCGGGCACTGAATGTTCAGTGACCGGCCTTTTTGCTTATCTAGGGCTTCAATGGCCTGGGAGCTTTGATTATCGACCGATCCGGCAGACGAACCGGGTCCAGCCCATTTTTTGTCGTTTTTTTCCCGAAAACTGTAATGCGAAAGGTTTGGCCTTTTTGCCGTGGGCGATGTGTTCGATCGGTTGGCCTTCCGCAAGAGCAAGTTCCCTCTGGATCTGGCCACCGGGGCAAAAAGCTTTGTTCTTGCCTGAATCGAGCGGTAAGCTGACCTTTCCAAGGGCCTTTGATAGAAAACTCATCTGCTTGTCCCCCCCCGTCGGTACCTAGTTTGATCTCCTTGTGGTGAAATGGTAAGACCATCTCGATGGGTCGTCAATACCTTATTTCTTATAAAATGCTGTTTTTGGGGGAGCTGTAGGCCGAAGGCGGCTGAAATGATCTATTTGTCATTTTGCGCGACGCAAAAAAAAAATCTCCTCGATGTTATCGATAGAAACATGGAAACCTTGTCTCATGCTGGGACTAGGAACGGGCGAAAAAACACGGGGCCGCCTTTTTGATGGGGGGATGCCCCACGCAGCTTATTTGAACTTGATGCGCTTGACCCCCTGCATTTCGGCGATGATATTGGTCAGTTCCCGGCCGATGCGCCGATGATGTTTGGTGATGGTGAATGCATAGCAGATTTCGTGATTGGCAAGGTCAAGATTCGATTCGAGGTCTGAGATGCGCAGGTTCTGTTCGGTGAAAATCTGTTCCAGGGCCTCGTAAAACCCCTGGCGGTTTTCGGCGACGACGGTGAATAAAAGGTAGCGGTCTTTTTTTATGACCGGTTCGAGCTTTTTCAGCCAGATGAGGCTGCAGAGGGCAATCGCCATGGCAATGGTTGCCGGACCCAGCAGCCCCATGCCGAAGGCCATGCCGAGACCCGCCGCCATCCAGAGGGAGGCGGCCGTGGTCAGTCCGCGGATTGTGATGCCTTCTTTGAGAATGACCCCGGCGCCCAGAAAGCCGATTCCGGTAATGATCTGGGCGGCCGCCCGGGACGGATCGAGGCGGACCACGGAAGATTGGGGCAGGTCGCCGTATTTCAGGTAGAAGGCTTCGGATACCACCATCATCAGGCAGGCGGCGAGGGAGACCAGCAAGTGGGTGCGCAGACCGGCGGGGCGGCCGTGTTTTTCCCGTTCCACGCCGATGATTCCACCGGCCAGGCCGGCGAGAAACAGTTTGAGCAGAACCATCAGTTCGTAACTGCCGAAAAGTGAATGGTCAAAATACATCGAGGGACTCCTTGGATATCCGCTATCTAGGTACATCAGGGCGAGATGACGACCGTCTCCTGGCCGCTAATGAAAATACAGTATAAATCTACTCCGATTTTGGGCGGAACGCCAGGGGGAAACACGGGGATTGGCGAATCGTTGGCAGCGGATCCGGCAGCCTTTCCTGCCGGACCGGCCGCGGACTGCCGGGTCGTGAGGGAGGCGGGCTGTTATTCGTCGCCCAAGACCTCCGGGGGCAGGTCCGGCCCAAGGGTATGAATCGCGTCTTCCAGAAGGTCGACGACTTCAAGCACTCCTTCCCACCGGGCGAAACGAAGCGTTTCCCGCCAGGGGGCACTACGCCGGATCGCCTTGGCGGTGGCGCTGTCGTCCTGAAGTCGCTCGGCCAGGGTGTTCAGCAGCCAGTTGACGGCCTTCGTCTCTTCGTGCACTTCCTGGCGGACGGTGCCCAGCTCGGCGAATGGGACTTCTCTGATTTTGCCGCGCTCCCCCACAATGATCGCTCCCGCTCAGATACGAAAATGATTCTGGTCGGTATGTCCTAAAAGTCTATGGGAAAATCCTGCAGAAACAACAGGGCGGTCGGTTGGCGGCAGGGGGCGATTGGTACAATCTTATGAGATTGTAAAGCCGTCGTACAATTAATAATTGCTGTAAAAGATAAGAGAAAAATATTGTAATTGAAAAAAACAATAATATAATATTGTGACAAGGAGAGGGCAGGAGGTTGTTTGTGGTTTATTCCAGAAAGTATCTGGTGTTGCTGCTCGATGTGGTGGGCTCCTCGGGGCTGGTCGCTCGTGATGCCCTGACAGCTCTGCTGACGGCGACAATCGAGCAGGCCAACGGCCAGTTTCATGCGGACTGCTGGGCGCCCTTCGAGATCACCCAGGGTGACGAGGTCGCGGCGGTGCTCACCTCGGCCTCCAGAGTGTACGAGATGGTGGATCTTTTCCGGGACGCTTTGGCCCCGGTCGAGGTCCGGGCGGTGCTGGTGCTCGACCGGCTCAGCGCTGGTCTCGAGACCAGGCGCAGTACCATCATCGACGGACCGGCTTTTTACCGCGCCGACCAGGTGATGGAGGAGCTGAAAAAGACCCAGAAGCGCTTCGCCCTGGCCGGAGCCGGCGATCTGCTGGATGAAGCAACGGCAGCTCTGATGAATTTTTTGCTGTGGCGATGGCAGGATCTGACCGAACTGCAGCGCAAGATCGTGAGACTGTACCAGCAGGAAAAAAATCAGACCCGGGTGGCGGATCTGCTGGGGCGCAAGCAGCAGCAGGTACAGAGTTCACTCGATGCATGCCGGTGGGAAATTATTGACGGCGCCGAAGCCGCGGTCAGGAAGCTGTTTCGGGCCGTGGGTAAGGACCTCCAGGGGGCGCTGAAGGGGGGGTAGAATGATTCTGCTTAAGCTGCTGCTGATGACCCTGGTCTATCCGGGGGGATTTGCCCTGGGAAGTCTGCTGCTGCGGCGCCTCCTGCTGTTCGTGGACCCCAGTGTGAAAGACCTGATCAAGCCCGGTCTCGATGTTCATGACGTAGGATTCTGGATCGGTGCCTGCGAGCACTTTCTGATCGTGACCTTTGTGCTGATGGACGAGTATACGGCCATCGGCCTGATTTTTGCCGCCAAGGAGATTGTCCGCTCCGAAAAGATCCGCGAAAAGCCATCCTATTATTTGCTCGGTACCCTGCTCAGCCTCTCTTTCGCCATCTTTTTCGGCCTGCTGGGCAGGTGGGGGCTGCAGTCCCTGGCCTGAGGCTTATCGACCAGTACCCTTGCCGGCCGGCACCGCGCGCTTGAAGGCCCAGGCCTCGATCTTTTTCAGCTGTTCGGCCATGGTGACCGACAAGGGAACGGTGCGGCTGAGGGCTTCCATGAGGTCCTGCTGGGTCATGGGGCGGTTCTGGGCCAAGGCCTCGAAGGCCGCGCTGGCCACGGCCTGCTCGATTTCGGCGCCGGAAAATCCCTTGGCCGAATGGGCGAGCATGGATGGGTTGAACCCGGCCGGATCGAAACCCCGCTTCTGCAGATGGATGTGGAAGATCTCCTCGCGTTCGCCGACCTCGGGCAGGGCAATATAGAAGATCTCGTCGAACCGGCCTTTGCGCAGCACCTCCGCGGGCAACATCTCGATGGCATTGGCGGTGGCGGCGACGAAAACCGGCTGCCTTTTTTCCTGCATCCAGGTCAGAAAGTAGCCGAGCACGCGCGAGGCCGCTCCCCCTTCGGCCTTGAAACCCTGGCTGGAGATGCCGGCCTCGATCTCGTCGATCCACAGCACACAGGGCGCCAGTGCTTCGGCGGTCCGCGTTGCCAGGCGCAGACTGGTTTCGGGCGAGCCGTAAGTCCCGGCATAAACCGTAGCCATGTCGAGCCGGACCAGCGGAAGCCGCCAGCGTGCGGCGATCGCCTTGACGAACAGGCTTTTGCCGCAGCCGCTGACCCCCATCATCAGCACACCCCGGGGCAGCTTCCGGCCGGTGGCCAGCTCCTCGGTGCCAAATGCCTTCTCCCGCTTGGCCATCCAGGCCTTAAGGTTTTCCATCCCCCCGACCTGCTCGGGAGCCACCTCGTTGTCGACAAATTCCATGATCCCACTCTTGCGCAACATCTGTTTTTTGTCCCGGTAAAGCGAGGCGACCGCCTCGTTGATTCCGGCGCCGCGGGTCACCCGCGCCAGGCGCAGGGCCCGGTCGATGTCCGGCAGGTCCAGCCCCTGGGCCGCCAGGGTCAGCCGTCCGAGGGCTTCGCTATCGATCAGCAGCCTGTCGGTGGCGGCATCCTTGCCCCGGAGGCTTTCGAGGAACGAGAGAATTTCGCTGCGGTCGGGCAGGCCATGGTCCAGCAGCAGGAAGTCACTGCGCAGGGCCGGCGGAATCTCAGTCCCGGCGCCGAGAAAGACCAGGGTTTTTCCTGCGGCGCGACGGGTGGCGGCAAAGTCCCTCAGGGTGCGCTGTATGAAAGGGTTGTTCTCCCAGAACCAATGGAGGTCTTTGAAGATGAAAATTCCCCGGCCGTCCTGGTCGATTGCCCAGCGCAGTCCGGCCTGGGGATCCTCGGTTCCCGGCTGACCGGAGAAGCCGTCGATGCAGGTCCAGGTGCGGGGGGCGGGGAGGCCCTTGATGACGCTGGTGGCGGCTTTCCTGATCAGGGTTTCGGTGCGGGTTTCGTTGGCCGTGGTGATATAGATCAGCGGGGCCCCTGCAGCCACCGGATGGCTGAAGGATGCCAGGGTGAGTGATTCTTCCATTTTGCCTCCTCGGGCGTCGCCTCATCGGCTCCGCCATGTCGCCACGTATCTATATCCCATCCGCTTCCAAAAGTCCATGCAGGGGAGGACCGACGTCGTGTTGGGGCGATTTCGGGTGAGCTGTCCAGCCCCCTTGGCGCGGGACAAGAGTTCCTTGCAATTGATGCGGAAATGGGCTAGTTTCAGTCCCCTGCAGTAACCGGATCCGGCCCTCGCGCCGGGCATGGAGCTGGGGTCGGGGAAGCCCCGGTCAGCTGATGTCGAATGTCATAATTGAGGTTTTTCATGCGCTATTCTCAGTACCTGCTCAACACCGTCAAGGAAACCCCTGCCGACGCGGAGGTTCTCAGCCATCAACTGATGCTGCGGTCCGGGATGATCAAAAAGGTCGCCGCCGGTATCTACAGCTATCTTCCCATGGGGCTGCGCTCGGTCCGGAAGGTCGAGCAGATCGTTCGCGAGGAGATGAACCGGGCCGGGGCCATCGAGATTCTCATGCCGATGGTCGTGCCTGCCGAGCTGTGGCAGGAGTCGGGACGCTGGGATCAGTACGGTAAGGAACTGCTGCGCCTGAAGGATCGCAAGGAGGCGGGGTTCTGCCTCGGTCCCACCCATGAGGAGGTGGTTACCGACATCGTCCGCCGCGAAGTGCGCTCCTACCGGCAGCTGCCCCTTAATCTCTACCAGATCCAGACCAAGTTCCGCGATGAAATCCGCCCCCGGTTCGGTCTGATGCGCGGCCGCGAATTCATCATGAAGGATGCCTATTCCTTCGACCTTAATGAGCAGGGCGCCGATCTCGCCTATGACAAAATGTACCAGGCCTATCGGCGCATTTTCGAACGCTGCGGCTTGAAGTTCAGGGCGGTGGAGGCCGATACCGGTGCCATCGGCGGCAGCTATTCCCATGAGTTCATGGTCCTGGCCGAATCTGGCGAAGATGCCATTGTTTCCTGCAGCAGCTGTGAATATGCCGCCAACGTCGAGAAGGCCGAGCTGCGAGATGTCGGGACGGGGCGCCCGGCCCCCTCGCTGGAGCTGAAAAAGGTCCTTACCCCCGCCCGCAAGACCATCGACGATGTGGCCCTGTTTCTGGAGACGACCACCGACCGGCTGATCAAGACCCTGATTGTGCAGACCGACACCGGGGAAACCCTCGCCGTCCTGCTGCGCGGCGATCGGGAGCTCAATACCATCAAGCTGACCCGGTTGCTGGGATGCAACTGGGTGGAGATGGCTCCCGAGGAAGTGGTGATCAAGGCCACCGGCGCGCCGAGCGGGTTTGCCGGCCCGGTGGGGCTCGAACTGCGCATCCTGGCCGACAATGAAATCCGCTCCCTGGCCGATTTTATCACCGGTGCCAATGAGAAGGACGCCCATCTGACCGGCGTTAATCTGGAGCGTGACTTTACCGTCGAAGCCTTTGCCGACCTGCGGCAGGCGGTAGGGGGCGACGGCTGTCCGCGCTGCGAGGGCGTCCTGGAAAGTTGGCGCGGCATCGAGGTCGGCCATGTGTTCAAGCTGGGCACCAAGTATTCGACAGCGATGGACGCATTGGTCCTCGATGATCAGGGGCAGGAGCAGGTGCTGTTCATGGGATGCTACGGCATCGGCGTGGGAAGAACCGTGGCGGCGGCCATCGAGCAGAACCACGATGAAAACGGCATCATCTGGCCGATGCCGATTGCACCGTTCCAGGTCCTGGTGACCATGGTCAATCCCAAGGACGATGCGGTCCGGGAGGCTGCGGAAAGGCTCTATGCCGAGTTGGGTCAACAGGGCATCGAAGTGCTGCTGGACGATCGAGACGAGCGCCCCGGCAGCAAGTTCAAGGACGCCGATCTGATCGGCATTCCGCTGCGGATGACCGTTGGCGCCAGGGGCCTGAAGGACCAAGCCCTCGAACTGCAGGAAAGGCGAAGTGGCGAGAGGCTTATGCTGCCGATCGCCGAGGCGGCTCAAATCCTGGCGGAAAAGGTCCGGGAAGCCCTGGCCTGAACGCCACATCACGCAATTGAACCTCCCGCTCCTTGCCGGCCCTGCCGATCAGGCGATCGAAATGACTTGAATTTGCAGAACAAGCCAACGCCATGAGGAACCTAAGCATCGACAGCAGCGGCCGGATTGCGCTTCCTCGCCAGGCCGTCAAGGACATCGGCTCCCGCCCTCTGGAAGTGAAGTCCCTGTCGTCCCGGCATGTTCTCCTTGCGGCCGAAGGGGAGGGGGAGGAGCTGATTCTGACCGGAGGACTCGGAGAGGTTGGGGTTGCCGACCTCTTGTCCTTTTTTAACATGTTTCGCAAGACCGGCATTCTGCGCTTTTCCCTCCCTGGAGGGAGCAAGGACCTTTACTTTCAGGGGGGGGAAATCGTCTTTGCCGCAAGCAGTTTCCCCGAAGAAGGTCTGGAAGAAATCCTCTGCAGCCTGGGCAAGATTTCCCGCGACCATCTGCAGCGACTCCAGGACCGGGTGACCGCTCGGACCACCATCGGCAAGCTCTTGGTGGAAAAGGGGGCGGTTTCCCCGAAAGACCTCTGGCTGGCCACCCGGCAGCAGGTTGAAGCCATTGTTTATAGCCTGTTCGGCTGGCATCAGGGCAGTTATTCCTTCTGGTCAAAATCCCTGGAAAAAGACGAAATCATCCGGCTTTCCATGAGTACCCAGAATCTGATCATGGAAGGCTTGCGCAGGGCCGACGAGCGGGGGCTCTACATGCGGCGCATCGGGACGCTTGATGTGATACCGGTTCCCGGGGACCGGCCGGCGGAAAATCTTTCGGCCCTCGCCCAACGCATCATGCGGGTCATCCGCGAGGGGCGATACGATGTCCGGACCTTACTGCGCTACAGCGGTGCGGATGAGTTCGATGGGCTGCGTACCCTTTACCAGCTCGTTGAAAAGGGGGTTGTGCGGCTGGAAGAGGCTCCGCCGGACGCAGTTGGCGGCGATCTGGGAGAGGTTCTGGCGGTATTCAACGGGGCCCTGGTTGCTCTTTATCGTCAGGTCTCCAGCAAGAGTCCAGATTTCCGCCAGGAGATGCAGATCTTTCTGCGGGATCTTCCCCAGCCCTTTTCTTATGTTTTCAGGGAAGCTGCCCTGCGTGAAGACGGTGCTATCGATGGCGGGCGGATTCTAGCGAACCTGGCCGGGCTCGAAGAGGGGGATAAGAAGAAACTGCTCGCCGAGGCTCTTAACGAATTGATCTTTGCGGAATGCGCTGCAGCCCGGCAGGTCTTGGGGGCGGAGGCTTCCGCCGAGTTGATCCGGCGAGTCCAGGGGGTAACGCGGCGGGTTAAAAATCTGATCGGGAGGTAAAAATGAAGGACCAGGCTAGGGAGAGGCTCATTTTCGCCCTCGACGTCGACAGTTTTGAACATGCAGAGAAGTGGGTGAAGCTGTTGCATCGACAGGTGGGGGTTTTTAAGGTCGGGAAGCAGCTTTTCACCCGTTGCGGGCCCGAGGTGGTGCACATGATCCGTGGCGAAGGGGGCGAGGTGTTCCTTGACCTTAAATACCACGACATCCCCAACACCGTGGCCATGGCTGGCATCGAGGCGGCGCGCATGG
>NPID01003849.1_pt1 | contig 17468 bp, 18 predicted proteins | sample 8637491 | NCBI WGS metagenome assembly NPID01 (sample SAMN07420843, study PRJNA396082) | bioreactor metagenome | isolation source: sample BA6 brine-fed electro-methanogenic bioreactor BA | place: Japan: Kochi | collected 2016-06-14 | reverse complement strand
TGCCGCCGGAGAGGCCTTCGACAAAACGGCGAAGCTCATGAAACTCGGCTATCCCGGAGGCAAGGAGATCGACCTGCTGTCACGAAATGGAGACCCCGACGCCGTTGAACTGCCCTCCCCACTGGGAAGCAGGAAGAACCCCGAGTTCAGCTTCAGCGGCCTGAAGACCGCCGTCAGGCTTGCTTGGGAATCAGGATCGGTTGAACCGGCCGACCTGGCCGCCTCGTTCCAGAGGACCGTATGCCGCCTTCTCGTTTCAAAAACGCTCTACCAGGCCACGGAGTTCCAGGCTCGTTCCGTTCTCGTTGCGGGAGGGGTTTCCGCCAACAGCCTTCTGAGAAAACTCTTCCAGGAGGAATGCGACAAGAGGGGGTTAAGTGTCTTCCTGCCCACCATGAAACACACCATGGACAATGCGGTGATGATAGGTCGCGCCGCCCTCTCCGCGTTGAAGGAGGACGCCGGGGCCCATTCCTCCCTTTCCTGCAACGCCTTCCCCAGGTGGGAGGGAACTTCCCTCTCCCCCCTTTCCCGCTGACAGCAGCACCCCTTTCAACTATCTTAATTCCTGTGGTTCCCGAAGCTGGAGGCAATGTGACATTGAACACAGGCACCGACGCGCTGGAACACCGGAGGTTCATCCGGTCGATAACCAGGAACGGCGGAAGTCTTCAGAACAGGGTTTTCACCCCCGGGGAGATAGCCTCCGCATCATCGCTTCTTGACCTTGCGGTGGTGTTCTCCGCCAAGGAATCGGTTGCAAAGGCCCTGGGAACGGGTTTCCGAGACGGCCTCTCCTGGCAGCACATTCACATAACCGTTCACGGAAACCGCATAGAGGTCGAGCTCTCCGGCAGGGCAAGGGAGCTTGCCCGGGGGAGGCGTCTTCATGTTACCGCAGCGGGGGACGACAACAGAACGATAACGTACGCCGTGCTCATGGAAGGGGGCTGATATGGCATTCTGGCTTACTCCGCCTGAGATATCGGAACTCGATCGAAACACCATTGAATCGGGAACTCCAGGGCTTGTTCTGATGGAGAGGGCCGGGGGAGCCATAGCCGATGCCGCTGCCCGGATGGTCAGCCCTTCCTGTGGAACCGTCGTGGTCTATACCGGACCCGGCAACAACGGAGGTGACGGCTTCGTTGCGGCAAGGCTCCTTATGGAACGCGGCTTCTCCGTGCTGGTGCGCCCCTCCTTCGGCCCCTCCAGCAACATAACCGAGGACTGCAGGGTTAACATGGAGCGGTACATTTTCAGCGGAGGGCGGATATCCCACGAGCCCCAGATCTCCGCGTCCCTTGCCATAGACGCGCTGCTCGGCGTTGGCTTCACGGGAAATCTCAGGGGAGGAACCCTGGACCTGGCCGTTGAATGCTCCGGGCTGGGAGCCCCTGTCCTTTCAGTTGACATCCCCACGGGAGTAGACGGCCTCACCGGGAAATGCGACGGATCAGCGGTCCACGCCGATGTTACCATTACCTTCGCCGCCCCAAAACTGGGGCAGCTCATACCCCCTGGCTGCGGGAAGACGGATACCCTGCTTCTCAAGGACATAGGGATTCACATCCCGGAAAACGAGTTGAGAAGGGTGATGAACATGCCCTTCGCCAGGACCCTGCTTCCAGAAAGACCGGTGGACAGCCACAAGGGCACATACGGAAAAGTGCTGGTGCTTGCCGGCAGCGAGATGATGCCCGGAGCGGCGATGATGGCAGCCATGGGAGCGCTGCGTTCCGGCTGCGGCCTGGTGGAACTCTGCGTTCCCCTTCCCGCCTCTCCCTCGGTTGCCGGCAGGATACCCGAAACCCTCTGCACCTACTTCCTTCCCGGTGATGTAACCTCCCTGCCGAACCCGGAGGAATACTCCGTGGTCCTCACCGGGCCGGGTATGGGCGCCACCGACAGCACTGCAAGGGTGATACGGCACATCCTTGGCACATGGAAGGTGCCGCTGGTTCTGGATGCCGACGCCCTGAACGTTATCGACTCAGGCCTTGCCGACATGCTCAGGAACTACCCCGGGCCAAGGGTGATGACCCCGCACCCCGGTGAGCTCCGCAGACTTACAGGCTGCGGCGACGACCTCAACGCAAGGTACTCCATNNCGCTGAAAAAACCGCCAGGGCCCTTGGCTCTTCCGTCCTTCTCAAGGGTAAACCCTCCCAGGCGTTCAGCTCCGACGGGAAAAGAACCCTTATCCCCTCAGGCAACCATGGCCTTGCCACAGGTGGAACTGGGGATGTCCTGGCGGGTATGGTGGCGGGCTTCATGGCCCAGGGATGTTCAGGGTACGACTCGATCAGGCTGGCCTCCTACGTTCACGGGCTGGCTGCCGATCTTCTTGCGCAATCCTCGTCCCCCCGATCGATCCTCCCCGGGGATGTGGCCCTTACCATCGGCAGAACGCTGATGATGATCGAGTCCGGTGAAAAGGATGAGCTTCTTTCCGGAAAACCCTACTGGACTCGGAACGAATAATTGAGAAGATTAGAGGCTGACCGTCTTATCCTTTTGCTATGAAATTAGATGGAGGGGAATGGTGATAAATTGAAAACTGTCAAGGAGCGACTTGAACAACTGAAGCTTCTGGTTTCCACCAGGTCGGTTTCCAGGGCCGCAAGCAACTGGGCCGTTTACAAGACCGATTCTGATCCGTCCACCGTGACGGACAAGCTGGATCTGCTGGGGAAGGCCGCGGAGCTCACCGGCAAGGGCAACGAGGTAGTGCTCTCCAGCCCCGGCGACATAAAGGGCAAGGAAGACACCGATGCCGTACTGGCTGCGCTGGAGAAGAACAAGCTCTCCGCCGCCACCGTTGTGGCCGACCTGCACATTCCCTGGAAGAGGGGGGTCCTGAACCACCGGCTGATGTACGGAACCCTTACTTCACCCTACCCCGAGGTAAGGGTGGCCTCCATCAACCAGGTTATCGCAACCCTTCAGATCATGCGGGACATCAAGTGCAGGCAGCTGGGGCTCTGGATACCCGACGGCATGGATTCCCCAGGCGAGAAAAGCACCGTGGACATGCTCGACGGCATCCTGAAGGGTCTTCGCCAGATAGGGATGAAAATACGGAAGAGCGAGGACATGCTCCTGAGCTTCAGGCCGTACGGACCGTCCTACTGCAGCACCGCGGTACCCGACTGGGGCACCGCGGCCTGGCTGTGCAGGGAAACCGTACACTCCTGCAAGCTCATTCTGGATACCGGTTCACTCCTTCCCGGGGAGAGCCTCGAATCGGTTGCCATTTCTCTGCTTCATCAGAAGATGCTTGGCAGGCTGGCGATCTCGGACAACAGGCTGGGCATGGGGGCTCTTCCAGCTGGGTCCCTGGACGCCGGGGCCCTCTTCAGGCTTTTCCTGAACCTGCTCATGGCCGAAGAGGCAGGCCTTTGCTCCCTTGAGGAAATGGGCATTCAGCTTCGCGTGGAATCCAGGGTGGGTCCGCCCCTTCAGAACCTGCTTACCGCAGTGGAAAACTCCCAGCACGCCCTTGCCAGAGCTGCCACCGTGGACATCAAGGAGCTTCGCGCCGCCCAGATGAAGCCCGACCCGGTGGAGGCCAACCGCATCCTCCGCGACGCCTTCGTTACCGATGTAAGGCCTGTGGTTGAATCCTGGCGGAAGGACAAGGGCCTTCCGGAGAATCCATTCGCAGAGGCTTAAAGCAGTACGGGGAAGGGCGGCGCCGGGCCGCCCTTCCTTTTCTTCCCCCTCTGATCGGTGCTTTGAAACAATTTTCCTCTTTAATGGTACAGCAACATTAGCGATGTTCATGAACCATCCATGAACAGGCATATGCCGGGGAACGGACTTATAATAGCATTATGATTTGCTTATTTATTTTATTGTTTGGGACACTCCCTGATTACTCCGTTACGGTGGACCCGGTACTCCTGGCCTGCATGCTGGAGCACCCCGACCAGGGGATCGAGATCCCAGCGGAACTCTGCTACAACGATACGCTTACCGTGCAGGGAACACTTGCCTTGCGTGGTGGAACAAGCCTCTGGCTGGATAAGAAGAGTTATCACATTACCCTTGAGGAGGACGCTTTTCCCTTCGGAAGCCATGTGCTTCTGAACGCCCAGTTCAGGGATCCCTCCCTGATGCGGAATACCCTTGGGCTCCTGCTGACCAGGAGACTGGGTCTACCCGCGCCTGAAACGGAGTTCGTCACCCTTCACATGAACGACACATATGAAGGTGTTTATGAACGGGTAGAACGGATTGACCGGTTCTTCTATCAGCGTAACGGAACCGGGTTCGGGCCGCTGTTCAAGAGTGTGGACACCATGGGAAGGCTTGTCAGCCACTACTCCGACACTTCCGGTACAACGGGATTCGAGCCCAAGATCGACAGCGAACCATATTCCTGGATGCTCCTGGAACTGATAGAGGCCTGCCTCAGGAACGACGTTTCCTCCCTGAACACAGAGGAGTTCATGGCCCTCTTCGCGGTGAACGCTGCTATTTTCGACGGGGACGGCGTTATCAAGAACATCTACCTTCACCACTATGGAGGTGAGTGGCATGTTTACCCCTGGGACAGGGACGCCACCTTCGGCAACGACTGGAATGGCTCTTACATTCCAGGATGGACGGAGAAGACAGGCCTGGCCGACGCGTGCTACTCCGGTTCCGCCAGGGGTCTCCTTGAATCCTCCGAGAACATCGCCATGCTCAACCAGTACATCTCCCTGGCTTCCGGAATAATGATGGATGACTATCCTGCAATTGTGGACTCCATCAGGCTTCTCATAAGGGAACCGCTTTCTCAGGACCCGTACTATCAGTATTCCACTGCACAGTTCGATTCAATATGCTCTTTTCTCGCAGGCGACATCCAGGCAAGGGCCGACTGGCTCCCCAATGTCTGCCTGGACGGCAGGGCCTCTTCCATAGATGAACTCGATATATCCCATTCTCTGGATATGGGGGACGAAGTGGAGGTGGAGCTGGAGCTTGAAGGGGGAGACGCCTTCGATGTAGCCATCCTTGTTTCCGTTGATGGCGGCAACGAAGAATGGAACTACATGCAGCAGGAGGAAGAGGGAGAGTACTCAATTACGGTTGACGTCCCTCCTGAAGCATACTGTGTCAGGTTCGCCGTGGGCCCCAGGATCATGCCATGCTATCTGCCGGTTTTCTACCCCTCATGGTCTTTCAGGGGCTATGCAGCCCGGCCCGTTCCCGCCCCCGGTGCGAGAAGGGCCCTGGCCAACCTCGTTCCGGCTCAATTCTCTCCCGGGGATCCTCTGTGGTGCGGCGATAACCTCTGGATACTGCCGGTTACGAACCAGTTGGCCTCCCCTCAGGATCTCAGCCTCTGCTCCTTCATTGTGGGAGATCCTCCGGGAACGGTCTTCTTCCCGGAATCAATACTCATCGGCCCTGGAGAAACCTTCCACCTCACGAACAACGCTTCAATTGCGGAGGGTTTCTGCTCCGGGAGGGTCTTCGGAGACGGGGGTACGCCCTTCCCGGGGAACACACAGATATTCCTCAGGGATCCGGCCTGGCATGGCATTTACTCCTGGGACCTTGCCGCCGGCGACAGCCTGCAGGTACCGGGAGAACTTGTCATGCCCAGCGAACTGTGTGTCTCCGACGGGACCGACTGGCTGGAGATATACAACGGAGGAGAGAGTCCGGTGGATCTTTCAGGATGGTATCTTGCGGACTCGAACAACAACGTTTCCATGATCCCCTCGGGGCTCTCGATAGCTCCCGGGGCCTTCCTGGTGTTGAGCGAGGGTCCGCTCCCCGGGGTGGACACGGATTCCCTGCACTTCGGCCTGAACGCATCCGCCGATATCCTTTCCCTTTACACCTCAGCCGGAAGCCAGATATTCACCATGGGATGGAACGAATCCTGGCCTGTGAACGATACGGGGATCATCTACCTTCTTAACCCGGCATTCTCTTTCACCTCCCCTACCTCCTGGGCTGCGGCGGAACCCCCCGGCACTCCTGGCGCTCCTAACCCAGGATGGGAAGTGCAGTCTTCATACACCAGGGTGCGTCTGGCATCACAGAACCCCTGTCAGGGAGCGTTCAGCTTCCATTACGAGACTTCATCCCAAGCTCTGGAGGCGGTTCTCTACGACATGTGCGGCAGAAGGATTGCCGGCATTCCACTGCCCCCTGCCCAGGAGGGAACCGTGGATGCCGACTTCTCCGGCACCCTTCCTTCCGGGGTTTATATTCTTTATCTAAGGTCAGAAGATTGTTCGGACTCTGTCCGTTTCACGGTACTCCGGAAGGATCAGCAATGAAGACAACGCTTGTTCCCCTTTGCTTTGCAGTTCTGGCGGCTTCAGCCGCAGTCGATGTGGAAAATCCCGTCTGCGAGGGATTCACCCTTGAGGGCTATCTCGATGCCCGTTACCAGGAGTACGGGGCATACAATCAGGTGCCCTCCAGGGATTTCTCCATACGCAGGGCGGGCCTGGAAGCAAAGGCCGAGATCACAGGCAATTTCGAGGCTGAGCTGAAACTGGAGTTCCGACCTGATGAGATGTTCCTCAAGGACGCCTTCCTTCAGTGGGACCCCCTCTCGGGGATTCAGGGGCGTTTCGGGCTCTTCCGGGGAGAGACCATCCTTGGAGGGGAGCTGAGCACCTGGGAACTGCCCTTCTACGAGCGGCCGCTTGTCTATGACCTTCGCGAGGACCTTACCTACAGCACCAGGGACCTTGGTCTGGATGTGGAGCTGGAACTCCCACCAATGGGTTTCCTTCAACTTGCCGGCACCGCCGGCATATTCAACGGCGACGAGCGGGGAGATGTGAGGAGTGACAATGAACTGCTCTATTCCTTCAGGGGCACTGCCGAGATTATTCCCGCCGACCTGACCCTGGGACTGTCCGCGGTATCCCACAGAATAGGCATGGCGGATCAGTCGGTTCCCTCGGGCTACCGCTCCAGTGAAAGACTCATGGCTTTCTCCGGGGACCTTTCCTACCACCACAGCTTCAGCAACTGGTACGACGGCACCATATATGCAGAGGCCTCCACAGGCGACAACTGGAAACTCTGCGATGTGCTTGCCGGGGAGGATCCTCCCCGGTTCCTGGGATACTGGGGCGGGTTGACCTTCAACTACCACCCCTGGACCGTTCAGACCATCCGGACGATATCCCTGTCCCTGGGCTATGATTACCTTGAGCAGGACACGGAGATGGACTGGAAGGAGAAAAGGGTGTCCCTTATTGCCTCGGTATATCCAACCGAGAACACCAGGGTTCGCTTCGGCGGAGTCCGAACCACCATGGAGACACTGCTTAACTCCGATGAGTACACCGACATCATACTGGAAGCGGGCCTCAGGTTCTGATGAACTCCCCGCAGGAACACCTCCATTTCTACAGGTACGAGTTCAAGTACATTCTGTCCAACGGACTTCTGGAGACAATAGCGGCGGAACTGGACAAGCGCCTTTCCAGGGACCTTCACTGTATGGAGAACGGCCACTATCACATACGAAGCGTTTACTTCGATTCCCCTGACATGCGCTGGTTCCATGAGAAGAGGAACGGTCTTGAGAAAAGGTTCAAGTACCGCCTCAGAGCCTACTCACACTTCATCGACGGGCTGGGGGATCCTCTCTACCTTGAGCTGAAAGGGAGGAACGGCGCCCTGGTGATAAAGCACAGGGTGAGGCTGCCCGTCGACCGCTTCGCCTCGGGGCTCAACGGGGGAACGTGGGATCTGGCTGAACTGCTGGCCGGCGACTATCCCGGGAACAGCGTGGCCGAGAGGTTCATTGCCCAGTGTTTCCGCTACAGGCTCTCCCCCAGCGTTATTACCGACTACACCCGGGCTGCGTGGGAGGACCTGTCAAACCCCGACTTCAGGGCTACGATCGACGACGCCACCACAGCCATCCGGGCCTCCAGGGAGGGCTTGCCCGCGGGCATCCCCGAGGAGATAATACCCGGTGGCGGCATCGTGGAAATAAAGTTCCGCTACAGGATCCCCTTCTGGTTCCAGAGGCTGGTCAGGGAGCTTGGCCTGCAGAGGGTTTCCTGCTCGAAGTTCCAGAGGGCCGTTGAAGCGGTCTATCTGGGGCATAACGGGTCCAGGATTAACCGGATGGTTGAAAGGAGCAAAGCTTGCCTTCTCTGACCGAATGGATGAACACAGGCAACGAAATGCTGGGCTACAGCCCGGCCGAACTGCTGGTGAACCTTTTCCTGGCCCTGGCCGCGGGGCTACTCATAGGTCTTGTTTACAAGGCCACCCACCGGGGGCTCACATACTCACAGAACTTCGTTGTTACCCTTGTTCTCATGTGCATCACGGTCAGCGCCGTAATGATGGTCATCGGAAGCAATCTCGCCAGGGCTTTCGCCCTTGTGGGTGCCCTTACAATAGTACGCTTCAGAACGGTTATAAAGGACACACGGGATACGGCCTTCGTGTTCTTCGCCCTTACTGAGGGCATAGCCGCAGGAACTGGTAACTACCTTCTCACGGTGGTCTCTTCCATCTTCATAAGCGCTGTTGCCCTGATCCTCTTCAAGACCAATTTCGGAGCGTACATGAGAAGCGAATACGTGCTCAGGTTCCGTTTCGACAGGAACTCGGGGGTCGAGGCCATCTACACCAAGCTCATCAACGAGAAGACTTCACGGTCCACCCTGATCCACATAGAACCCGCCGGCGACGGGCAATACCTGATACTCTCCTACGACATAACACTGAAACGGGGAGTGAACGCCGGCGGCCTCGTCTCCACACTGGAGAGAACCGCCGGCATAGACCGTGTGAGCCTTGTGAGTTCCATGGAAGACAGCGAGTTCTAGTTCAGGGAGTTCTCTTCCCCCGGCGTTCCCCAGCAGACTGGATCCCCCTCTTCGTCCGTATGGCTGAAATCCTCCGACGGAGCCCAGTTTGATTCATCATTCGGCCCTGTAAGATCTATCCTCTCCAGAGAGGATCCGTCACCGTCAGCGGTGGAGGGATTCGTTCCCTGGGCTCCCCAGCTGTCGTAATAGGTGACCGATTCCATCACCGTACCATCTTCTCCGTAAAGAATGACCTGGTCACTGGAATTCCTGAGTCGCGTCCACTCCCCGCTCCAGGGAATGAGCCTTACGCCTTCTCCATAAATCGATCTGAAAGAGGCCTCGTTTACGCAAACCACGGCGTACGCTCCCGGGGCGAGCAGATAGTGCCCGAGGTACATCTGGTTATTCCCGTCGGAAAGCATCATGCCCGCCAGGTTGACCCCCTCCTCCGAGGCGTTGTACAATTCTATCCACTCCATGTGCTCATCCAGCCCCAGAGTCTTTCCATCAGGATTGTACATTATCTCGCTGAGCACTACGGTTCCCGAAGCCTGGGCGAGCAGAGCGAGAGATGCAAGAACCGCTAACATATTACTCCTATCTTTCTTATGTCCGCTGTCATCTACCTTATCCCGGCAGAGGCGGTTTGTTTCCGTTTCCTTGCTATGAACCACCAGGTGAAGACAAGAAGCAGCCCAGCGGTGAGGGCTGGCAGGATAACCGCCAGAACCGAGGTTACAGCTGCCGCCGCATCCTCCACCGCGGAGACGGCTCCGCTTCCCCCGACTGCCGAGGCCATGGAGCGCAGGGAGACAGTGGCGATCTGAACCCCTCCGGCGGCGGCTCCCCCTGCTATCGCAGCAAGTATCCAGCGGAACCAGGGGGAGACATCACCTGTCATGGATGCAGTGAGGATGGTTCCCGCCACCGCGGCCGCCGGTGTTGCCACCGTATCCAGGGCATTGTTCACCACAGGAATGAAATAAGCGACTATCTCCACCACGGTGGCCACACCGAAGCACACTATGGCCAGCCAGCTGCCCAGCCACTGGAAGCCAGATGCAGGTTCAAGGTGCCCTGTCTGAATGGCTATGCCCATTACGAGCATGGGCACGAATATCCTGAAACCGCACGCGGCGGCAAGGGATATTCCAGCCAGGACACCCAGGACCCATTCCATCCCTAGAGGGCCCTTCCCCTTCGGAAAGCCTCCAGATTCACCTCGAGGGCCTTCCGGGGCACCCTCTCCTCGATGGCGTCGAACCAGTTCTTCTCGGGGATCTCCGGAAGGAGCTTAGAGGCCGCGCCAAGAAGTATCACGTTCACCACCCTGAGGTTCTTGAGCTCCCTTGCTATGTCCAGCACCGGCATCATCAGGCAGGGAACGCCCAGCTCCTCTATCATCCGGTTCACATCCGGGTACTCAGCCTGCCCTGTGTTCACCGTCATGGGATCTATCCTCAGGTCGCACACTATGAGCTTGCCCTTCGGAGAGAGGTACTCAGCCCACCTGAGGGCCTCCATCTTCTCCATGGCCAGGACCATGTCAGCGGCGCCCTTTTCCACCAGAACGCTGTGGACCTTGCTGCCGAAGCGAACATGGCTGGAGACTGACCCTCCTCGCTGGGCCATCCCGTGGACTTCGCTCTTCTTAACGTCGTAACCCGTTCGCCACGCGGCGCTGCAGAGAACCTCGCTGGCAAGGAGTATTCCCTGACCTCCGGTTCCGCAGATGATCACATTCTTCATGTCGTTCATCAGACCACCCCCTCGAGATCCTTCGACAGGGCATCCTTGGGACACACCTGAACGCAGAGATTGCAGTTGGGCCAGCAGAGCATCTCATTGATTATGGGAATGTTGTTCTCCTTGTCCCAGCTTATTGCCGGGCAGCCCAGCTTAAGGCAGAGCCTGCAGTGTATGCACTTGTCGGGGTGATGCACCGCAACGGTCTTGCGCTTTGGTCTGTAAGCCATGATGCAGGGCCTTCTCGTGATGATAACGCTCAGCTCGTCGCGCTCCATCTCCTCCCTGAGCACCCTCTTCATTTCAGGAAGATCGTGCGGGTCCACGATCACCACATTTTCCACGCCGCAGGCCCTCACCACTTTCTCGATGTCCAACACAGGGGCCGGTGTACCCCTCAGGGTCTTTCCGGTGGTGGGGTTCTCCTGGCCGCCGGTCATTGCGGTAAGGCTGTTGTCCATCACCATGATGGTGCCCTTGTTGCCGTTGTACACCATGTCTATGAGACCGGTGATCCCTGAATGAACGAAGGTGGATTCTCCTATGGCTCCGACGAGCTTAGGCATGTTCTCGCTTCCCAGGGCCTTCTCTATGCCGGCGAGAACACCCACCGCGGCACCCATGCATACAACTGTTTCCAGGGCGTTGTAGGGAGGCATGAGGCCCAGGGTGTAGCATCCTATATCACCTGTTGAGCTTGCCTTGAGGCTTGCCAGGGAGTGGAACGCTCCCCTGTGGGGGCAGCCGGGACAAAGGGCTGGTGGCCTTCCGGGCAGTTGAGCGCTGGAGTAGGTAAGGGACAGCTGTTCTCCGCCTCTGATACCGTTCCTCACCAGCTCCGGGTTCAGTTCCCCCTCCACCGGGATCAGTTCCGACCCCCTGCCGTCCACCAGGAACCTGGACCGGATACGCTCTTCGAGGTAGGGCTCCCCCTCCTCCACGAAAATTATCTTGTCCACCTTCCCTATGAATTCCTCTATAAGCTTCCAGGGCAATGGATTGGTCATGCCCAGCTTAAGCACGCTGGCTTCGGGATACACTTCCTTGACGTACTGGTAGCTGATGCCGCTGGTTATCACTCCCAGGGATGTGTCTCCCATCTCGATGCGGTTGAGAGGGCTTCTGCTGCCCCACTCCTCAAGTTTCCTCAGCCGCTGCTCTATCCTGGAATGCATCTTCCTGGAGTTGGCTGGAATCGGAACCCTCTTGGCTATGTCCTTGGTGTAGCCCTTCACCGGGACATCTTTCCTGGGCCCGGCGTCAACCAGGCTCTTGGAGTGGCAGACCCTGGTGGTTACCCTGAGAAGGACCGGGGTGTCGAACTCTTCGCTTATCTCCAGGGCGGCTCCGGTGAAGTCCTTGGCCTCCTGGCTGTCGGATGGCTCCAGGATGACCACCTTGGCCGCACGGCCCATGAGCCTGTTGTCCTGCTCATTCTGGGAGGAATGAACTCCCGGATCGTCGGCGCTCACCACTACGATGCCGCCTGTGGCCCCAATGTAGCTCAGTGTGAAGAAAGGGTCGGCGGCAACGTTGAGGCCTACGTGCTTCATCGCGGTGAGGACCCTTGCCCCGGCGAATGACGCCCCTGCCACAACCTCCATACCGACCTTCTCGTTGGGGGCCCACTGGGCGTCGATCTCCGGGTAATCCTCTCCGATGGTTTCCAGTATTTCCGTGGAAGGGGTTCCCGGGTAGGCGCTGGCGAAGTGAACGCCGTGCTCCCATGCCCCCCTTGCTATGGCTTCGTTGCCGGAAAGGAACAGCTTCCCGGAATCCACCTGGTTCATCTTCTTCCTCATCAAAGACCTTTCGTTATTCAGCTGTATGTTCTCTCATCCTCAATTCCGTCAAGTACTCTCAGCACTCCCCTTGCCAGAGCTTCCAGCTCGGCCTCTCCGGGGAAAACGAGTATCTGTCCCAGGTGCGAGATGTATTCTCCCAGCAGGTCGGTAAGCCAGGAGTTGTATGCCATTCCTCCCGTTATCACGACGGCATCAACCTCTCCCCTGAGGGCGGCGGCCATGGCCCCTGCCTCCTTGGCCATCTGGTAGGCCATTCCCCTGAGAACGCCGTCGGCCTTCTCGTTACCCGCGTCGGCCATTTCCTTGACCTTACCCACGTGCTCCTCTCCCAGGTAGGCATATACACCACCCTGTTTCAGGAACATGGTCTTCAGCTGAGCCGGGGTATACTCGCCGCTGAGGCATATCTTCATCAGCCCTGTCATGGGAAGTCCGCCGGTACGGGTGGAGCTGAAGGGTCCCCCGTCGTTGGCGTTGTTGGTGTCTATCATCCGTCCCCTGCGGAGGGCGTTCACGCTGACTCCGCTGCCCAGGTGCATTACCACCATGTTCAGCTCCGCCATGGGCCTGCGCAGTTTCTCGGCGGCCTTGTAGGCCACCATCCTGATGTTCAGGGCGTGGCTCAGGCTCTTCCTGGGAAGAAGGGGATGACCGCTGTACCTGGCCTCATCTATCATCTCGTCGACGCAGACCGGATCCACGAAGTAGGCGGGTACACCGGCCTCGGACCCTATTGCCATGGCTATTGGAGCCCCAAGATTGGAGGGATGGTCCGCCTGAAGGGTGGAACCTTCCCGGATGTCCTCCAGAAGTTTTTCATTTACCCTGTATGTGCCGCTTTCCAGGGGCTTGAAGGTTCCGCCCCTGCCCACAACCGCGGTGAGATCCCCCGGGACATGGCCCCAGCCCCCCAGTGTTTTCAGGACTATGTCCTTCCTGAACTGCATCTGGTCGATGGTGGAGGGGAATGCCGCAAGCTCTTCTGTATCATGGTGAACGTTCTCCTCGAAGAGCATCTCGTCTTCCCTGAAGAGCCCCGCCTTGGTGGAGGTTCCACCGGGATTCACCGCCAGTATGAGTCTGTCGCTCACTTCGCCCCCCCTGCTATCACCGCGCCAAGGGCCAGGCTGTTCAGCTTGGTCTCCGCGGTGTCGGAACGGCTCAGCATCACCACCGGAGCCGCTGCTCCGGCGATGATCCCTCCCACTTCGGTATCGGTCATGTACATGAACCCCTTGGCGAAGATGTTGCCGCAGGCGATGTCGGGGGTTACAAGTACGTTAGCCTTTCCCGCCACCGGTCCGGTCATGTTCTTCACGGCGGCTGCCTCGGGATCCATGGCGCCGTCCACTGCAACAGGTCCGGCAACCTCGGCCCCTTCGATGCCTTCCCTGGCAAGCTGTTCCCACAGAAGGGTTTCCGGCATCTTTTCGTTCACCACTTCCACAGCCGCAAGCAGCGCGATCAGGGGCTTCTCCGCCCCAAGGCGCATCATCACATCCCCTGCGTTCGCGGCTATCTGCCGGGCCTGATCGATGTCAGGCCTTATGTTCATTCCCCCGTCGGTTATGGCCACCAGCCTCTTCTGTCTTGGAGCGTAAACAACGGCCACGTGGCTGAGTACCCGTCCGGTGCGAAGACCTATCTCCTTGTCGAGTATTGCTTTCTGAAAGATCGATGTTTTGATGAGCCCCTTCATCAGCATTCCGGCCTCCCCGGAACTGACCAGCCTTACCGCCTCCATCGCCGCATGCTCCGGATCGGAACAGTCAACGACCTGAATATCCGATGGAAGGGATCTTCCCATCTCCTGGAGAGATCTCTCCACCTCTGCGGCGGGTGCAACTATGACGCTTCCCGCAAGACCCGTTTCCGAAGCTTCGATCAGGGCGGTGAGTGAAGCCGGGTCGTGACCCATGGGAACCGCGACCCTGGAACCTGAAAGGGCGCGAGCAGCCTGCCTTATCTCGTTGTAGCTGGCCAGCAAGATAAACCTCCGTCTCTATGGAATCCGAACAGAATAATAGATATGATACTATGGTTCAAATTTTCCTCCTCAACCAGACCCCGGGGGGTATATGACGGCACTTGAAGGGCTTTGGAACGGCTGCGAAGCCATTCTCCTTGATTTCGACGGCGTTCTGGCGGACAGTGAGCCGTTCTACCGCAAGTCCTGGAACCGGGTGCTGTCCAGGTGGAACCACAGCGTGGGAGAGGTGGACTACTGGAAGTACTGGGCATACCTGGGACAGGGCCTGGAGGGGGAGATGGAGAGAACCGGGCTGTTCGTGCCCTTCCCTGACGAGGCAAAGGCCCAGCAAAAACGCATTTACGCCGAATTCTGCCGTTCAGGCGCCATAAAACCGTTCCCGGGAGCGGAAAAGCTCCTCAGCGCCATTATCCAACGGAAACCCTGTGCAATAGCGTCGAACACCTCTTCGGATCTTATCCGCGGCATAACCTCCCGCTGGGGGGCAGCAGTGCCCATGATCGTGGGCGGAGAAGGCTTGAGGAGCAAGCCCTGTCCGGATATCTACCTGAAGGCTTCCGAGTTGCTGGGCGTCAACCCTTCCCGATGCCTGGTGATCGAAGACGCCATGAAGGGCGTGATAGCCGGAAGAGAAGCGGGTATGAAGGTAATTCTGGTGCGCAACGGATATAACGATCCCTTCGACGGCGACGGCGCCAGCGGAGAGTCCCGGGGACTCATACCCCTGGTTGAGATGATCAAGGGAAGCTGATGCTGGGAGAACTGGTGCTCTATCATCCGCTGCTTGTGCCGATCTTCTTCACGGTTGCCGGGTTCGCACTTGCCTTCCGCGGACGGAAGCTGGTTCCCCTGGCTCTCGGGCTGGCGGCACTGGTTATCGGCTACCTTTACGGGTCATCGGCCCTGGCGGCACTGGGGGTGAGCCCCGAAGTCCTTAAGTGGGGCCCGCCGGTTATCGCTGTGTTCTTCCTGGTGGTGGCAATGTTCCTCTACAGGGTCGCTTTCTTCCTGGCAGGAGCCCTGCTGGGTTTCTTCGCCGCGAAGATATTCTTTCCTTTCTGCCCGGTCCTGATCCTGATTGCCGTTACGGTGTTTACAGGCGCTCTTGTTTACTTCTTCCGTAATTTTGTATTCTCGGTACTTACTGCCCTCCTGGGTGCATCGCTGGCCGCTTCGGGCACGGTGAGCCTGCTTGCCTGGGCGGGTATCGCGGCCGGAACGGCGGCTTACTGGGGAATCGCCCTGTTTGCCGCTTCCTTCGGGCTAGCGAATCAGCTCAGGACGGAAAGGAAGAGGGTTTGACACAGAGGCTTGCGGACTACGGCATCGTTCTTGGAGTTGTTCTTGTACTGGTACTTCTCTTCAGGCTGTCCAGGAACCTACTCCACAGGTTTACCCTCACCGCGGAGAAAAAGAACGGCGCCTTCTCCCTTGACGACGCCCTTGTGTGGGGCATGAGATTCCTTCTGACCGGGCTTCTTCTCCTGCCTTTCATTACATCCATCCTGGCATTCGTCGACAACCGCCACCTCACCGGTGGAATAGTGCTCCATCTGTGCCTTACGGCTGTCTCCGTGATCCTGTTCAGTTTCGCGGAAGATCTCTTTCGGGATTACAACTCATACGGCGGACCTCAGCTCAGGCCAGTCTCATGGCACTGGAAGAGGGTGATGCCCCTCCTTCTTGGCTTCTGGGTAATAGGAAGCGTTTTCCTGAGCCCCCTCTTCTATTCGGGTCTTACCGTCCTTGCCGCTGTGTTCTACCGACTCTGCCTGTTCTTCCGCAGGGCTGAACGGCAGTCCGCCAGACAATGAACAGCGGCAATACCACCGTTCTTCACATAATCACCAAAATGGCGGTGGGCGGTGCCCAGATGAACACCCTTATAAGCTGCCGTGACATAACCGCCATGGGATACCCATCGGCTGTTCTCACCGGTCCGGAGATTTCGCCGGAGGGAACCTTCAGCGATCTTTCCGACAAATACGGTATTCCGGTTTTTGAAGCTCCGCACCTCATAAGGAAGCTTTCCCTCTACCATGACATAAGGGCATTCTTTGAGATTAAGAGGATCATAGAGGAGCACAACTTCTCCATCGTGCACACACACGGTTCCAAGGCCAAGTTCCTCGGGAGACTCGCCGCCCACATGGCCAGGGTACCCGTAAAGATAGTGCAGACAGTTCACGGCTGGTCCTTCTTCGATACCATGCCCCCCCTTCAGAAAGCTTTCTATGCCGTACTGGAGAGGGTAGGGTACCGCTATGCCCACTCCAACATAGTCGTCAGTCCCCACGACATCAGAAAGGGAGTGAACTGGGGCATAGGAAAACCCGAGGATTACCAGCTGATCAGGAGCGGCGTCGAGTTCGACAAGTTCATCGCCATGAGGGGAAGAAAGAGGGAATCACGGGAGATGCTGGGAATACCGCAGGATGCACCTGTGGTGGGAACCGTTATAAGGCTTGCCCCCCAGAAGCATCCCGAGGCAATAGTGGACGTTGCCAGAATGGTTGTTAAAAGGCTTCCTGACACAAGGTTCGTGGTGGTGGGCGACGGCCCCCTGTCAGACTACATGAAGAGCTATATCGAAGAACTGGATCTGGGCGCCAACTTCCTCCTTCTGGGAAGCAGGAAGGATGTGGCCGAGATACTGCCCTCCTTCGACGTGTTCCTTCTTACATCACGGAGTGAAGGTCTTCCAAGGGCCATGCTGGAAGCACTTGCCGTAAAGATACCGGTTGTGGCCACCGACGTGGGGGGTATAGCTGAACTGGTGAACGGCCTCCGGAACGGCTACCTCTGCTCCCACGGAGATCTGGAGTGCCTTTCAAGCGGAGTAATTAGGCTTCTCGAGTCCCCTGAACTCAGGGAAGACCTTCTCGGCACCGTGGATCAGGACCTGAAGCCCTTCAGCGCCGAGATAATGGTGGAGGAGCTGTTCCAGCTCTACACCTTCCTTATGAGGGATATGTAAGAAGGCCGCGCCCTCCTGCCAATTTCAGGAATGACGCGGCCAAAGGGAGATCTGCGGCTAGGGAGCCTCTATGGCGCTCACAGGGCAGACTGCGGCGCAAGCTCCGCAGTCGATGCATGTAGCCGGATCTATTTCGTAGGGAGTGC
>NPID01003861.1_pt1 | contig 17510 bp, 15 predicted proteins | sample 8637491 | NCBI WGS metagenome assembly NPID01 (sample SAMN07420843, study PRJNA396082) | bioreactor metagenome | isolation source: sample BA6 brine-fed electro-methanogenic bioreactor BA | place: Japan: Kochi | collected 2016-06-14 | reverse complement strand
TCTTTTGGAAATGCAGTCGTTAAGCGTTTCCTTCAAACAGAGATAAGCGAGATTCGTATATTCAGTCGTGATGAAAAGAAACAGGACGATATGCGGAAACTCTACAACAACGACAAGCTGAAGTTTTATATAGGAGATGTGCGTGATTACAACAGTATCGAATCCGCTCTTAGAGGAGTAGATTTTGTATTCAGCGCCGCAGCGCTGAAACAGGTTCCCTCCTGTGAGTTCTTCCCGCTCGAAGCTGTAAAAACAAATATACTGGGAACAGAGAACACTCTAAACGCCGCGATAGCCAACAACGTAAAGAAAGTCATAGTTCTCAGCACAGATAAGGCTGTCTATCCAATAAACGCCATGGGCATGACCAAAGCCCTCATGGAAAAAGTCATGGTTGCCAAATCTAGAACGATCTCGGAGAACAAAATCGTTCTCTGCGGTACGAGATACGGCAACGTCATGGCCTCAAGAGGCTCGGTTATCCCTCTATTTATAGAACAGATCAAAGCCGGAAAGCCGCTTACGATTACCAACCCGAACATGACCAGATTTATGATGAGCCTTGACGATGCCGTAGATCTGGTCCTCTATACTTTCAAGAATGGCAACCAGGGCGATATCTTCGTCCAAAAAGCTCCGGCTGCAACGATAAAGACACTCGCCGAAGCCCTAATAGATATCTTCGAGACAGACAACAAGATCCAGATAATCGGCACGCGCCACGGAGAGAAGATATACGAAAGCCTCCTGACTTCTGAAGAGCGAGTCGTGGCAGAAGACCTCGGAGGCTATTACAGAGTTCCGGCAGATACGAGAGATCTAAACTACTCTAAGTACTTCGAAAAGGGAGAACTTCTCTCGAACAATATTGAACCTTATACATCTCACAACACCGAGAGACTTGACAAAGAAGAGATGAAGGAACTCCTTCTCAAACTCGATTATGTACAGGAAGAGCTGAAATCCTGGAAGGCGGTAAAGTAATGAGAAAGATACTCATCACCGGCAGTGAAGGCTTTATAGGAAAGAACCTCCAGGTACAGCTTAGAAGAAGGGGAGATATCGAGATCATCCCCTTCGATAAAGAACATTCTCTCGATTACCTGAAAGAGGCAGTCGATAAAGCCGGTTTTATCTTTCACCTCGCCGGTGAAAATCGTCCAAAAGACCCTGCTGATTTCATGAAAGTCAACAAAGGCCTTACGGAAACACTTACAGAGCTTGCAGCCAAAACAGGAAGAAAGATCCCGATAGCATACACTTCTTCGATCCAGGCAGAACTCGACAACGAATACGGAAAGAGCAAGAAGGGTGCCGAGGATGTCCTAATATCATATAGCAAAGAAGAAAACGCGCCTGTATGCATCTTCAGATTCCCGAACCTATTCGGCAAATGGTCGAGACCGAATTACAACTCCGTAGTCTCTACCTTTTGCTACAACATCTCGCATGATCTCGAAATAAATATCTCAGATGAAAAGAGAGAGCTTGAGCTGACATACATAGACGATGTAGTGAACGCGTTCAATAAACTACTCGACATCGAACTCGATCCAAAGAAGTACTTCTACCCCGTGGAGAAATCTTTCAAGATAACACTTGGCGAACTTGCGAAGAAGATCTACAGCTTCAAAGAGATGAGAGAGACATCTGTATTACCAGATCTCTCGGATGAATTTACGAGACATCTGTACTCTACATATCTCTCTTATCTCGAGAAAGACAACTTCTCATACAGAGTCGAGATGAAGACAGACAACAGGGGAATGCTCTTCGAACTCCTGAAATCTCCTCACTTTGGCCAGATCTTTGTATCCACAACAAAACCGGGTGTAACCAGAGGAAATCACTACCACGACACAAAGGTCGAGAAGTTCTGTGTAATCTCCGGAAAGGCAGATATCAAATTCAGACACATATTGAGCAATGAAATAATCTCCTACAAAGTATCAGGAGAAAAGATCGAAATAATAGACATCCCCCCGGGATACACACACTCCATAGAAAACATAGGGGATACCGAAATGATCACCCTCTTCTGGGCGAACGAAATGTTTGATCAGCAGAGACCAGATACATATTTTGAGAAGGTGGAGTAGTGCTTAACGGCTTAAAAGCAAAACAGCATAATTATGCCTTTAAGCATTACGCCTTTACGCTTTAATGCTCTTACGCCATTAACCGAGGTCCCACATGAAAACCAGTTTCAGCGGTCTGGAAGTTTGGAAAGAAGCTTTTGAATTCACGATCGAGATCTATAGAATTACCGGGAAGTTCCCGAAAGAAGAGAAATACGCTTTGACAAGTCAATTGAAAAGAGCCGCCTCATCTGTACCGGCAAACATAGCCGAGGGAAGAGGCCGAGGAGGAAACAAAGAGTTTTGCAGGTTTCTGTACATCGCTCGTGGCTCACTGGAAGAAAGCAAGAGCCATCTATTGCTGGCAAAGGAACTTGATTACATAACTGAATCCGATATAATGGGTATAGAAGAGAAAGCAGAACGATTAGGAGCAATGCTCAACAACCTAATAGTACGATTACAAAGATCCATTTAGTCTTTTGCCATTAAGCTGTTTCTCTTTTATGCCTTTGTGCTCTTTGCACCTTTACGCTGTTTAGCTTTTAAGCCATTATGCACTCAAATGGAGGTTCTTTTTGTGAACAAGACTAAACTCATGACCATAATCGGCACCCGCCCCGAAATCATCCGCCTTTCAGCTACGATAAAGGCCTGTGATAAGTATTTCGATCATATACTCGTCCACACTGGCCAGAACTGGGACTATACGTTGAACGAGGTCTTCTTCCAGGAGCTCGAGATAAGAAAGCCGGATTACTTTCTAAATGTCCCGGGCAAGCATCTGGGCGAAACGATGGGTAATATAATAAGCGCTGCCTACGAAGTTCTCCTGAAAGAGAACCCGGAAGCGTTATTAATACTTGGAGACACTAACAGTGCTCTAAGCGCTATACCCGCAAAGAGATTGAAGATCCCCATATTTCATATGGAAGCGGGAAATAGATGCTTCGATCAGAACGTTCCCGAAGAGATAAACAGAAAGATTGTCGATCATATTAGTGATATAAACCTTCCTTACACAGAGCATAGTAGAAGATATCTCCTTTCTGAAGGCTTCAGAAAAGAGCATATCTTCGTCACCGGCTCTCCCATGCCTGAAGTCTTGTATCACTACATGGATAAGATAGACAACTGCGATGCACTTGAGAGACTAAACCTTGAAGAAGGAAAGTATATCCTCGTGAGCGCCCACAGGGAAGAGAACCTGGATATAGAGAAGAACTTCAACGAAGTAGTGAATACACTCAATATAGTAGCCGAAGAATTCAAACTACCTGTGATCTACTCGACCCATCCCAGGAGCTGGAAGAAGATACAAGAGAAGGGTGTCAAGTTCAACCCTCTCGTAACCAATCTCGAGCCCTTCGGCTTCTTCGACTATAACAAACTCCAGAAGAAGGCTTATTGTGTTCTATCTGACAGCGGAACTCTGAGCGAAGAGTCTTCCATTTTAGGGTTTCCCGCAGTTCTATTCAGAACAAGTACCGAAAGACCTGAAGTGCTTGATAAAGGCTCAATGGTCATCGGCGGGATAAAAGCCAGAGGAGTAATCAACGCGATAAGGATTGCAAGAGAAAGCTTTGATAATAAAGAAAGAGCCCCATTATCTCCAGACTATCTGGATAGGAATGTATCGCTTAAGGTTGTGAAGGTTATTGAGAGTTATGTTCAAATAGTGCTCAGGGATACATGGTATCAATTGTAAGAAACTTTCGTATTTGGATAAGTGATCAAATCAAATTGAGAAGAGGAAATACTTTGGCTAAGAGGATACTATCAATAAATTCCACAAATCGAGGCAGCACCGGCCGCATAATGACTCAGATAACGAAGCTAGCAAGAGAAGCTGGCTATGATGCCTACATGGCTTATGCCAGAGGAGACGAACCATCTGACGAGAAATCGATAAAGATAGGAAGAAAGGTCGATATCTATTGGCATGGTTTGGTAACTAGAATAACCGGAAAACATGGCTTTTCATCTAAGAGAGCAACGAACATCTTTCTTGAGAAAGTAGATGAGATCAAACCTGATCTCATTCACCTACACAACGTTCACGGTTATTACCTGAACATAGAGCTCCTTTTTGGCCCTATAAAGAGGCAGCATTATAGACTGTCTGGACGCCAATAAATCGATTTATAGGTGAGGTGTAGGATGACTTATCTAGTTACGGGTGGTTTGGGTTTCATTGGAAGTACATTTGTAAAGCATATTCTAGAAAACGATTCTAGCTCAAAAGTCATAGTGCTAGACGCTCTTACATACGCGGGCAATCTTGCTAATCTGGACAGATACTTGGAAAATACGAAGATTATTTATCCCATGAAAAGAGGAGACCTGAAGAACGTTGTTCTCTTCAGCAATGGTTCAGGTCTTGCTGAATCAATATATCTGCTCTCAGATAATTCCAAACGTATTGAACGCAAGCTCAGTGGTTACAGACCTGAAATCCCATCTGACAGAAACGTAGAATACGAAGTCCAAGTAGCCTTCACGGGCTCTTCTTCAATAGATTTCTATCCACCTAGATTAGTGGTTGTAGTTGGAAGCATTGTCGATGATAAGCTTGTTGATAGCTTGGTTTCACTATGCGATGTAATAGTCAATTTTGCTGCGGAGACTCATGTGGATAGGTCAATTATGAATCCTGATGAGTTTATAAAGACCGACGTATATGGAACATACGTACTTCTTGAAGCTGCAAAAAAGAAAGAGAACATTGAGAAGTTCGTCCATATTTCGACAGACGAGGTATATGGTGCTGCCACAGAAAAGAGTTTTTCCGAGACCGACCCCATAAATCCGAGAAACCCATATTCGGCAAGCAAAGCTGCCGCGGATAGATTTGTATACGCCTATAATCAGACTTACAATCTGCCGATAAATATCGTAAGGCCATCCAACAATTTCGGCCCGAATCAGTACCCCGAGAAACTCATTCCTGTAATGATAATAAAGGCGTTGCGAGGAGAAAAGCTTCCAGTTTATGGTGATGGCAGACAGATAAGAGACTGGTTGTTTGTTCGAGACACTGTAAAGGCAGTGGATCTGGTAATCGAGAAAGGTAAAGTTGGAGATGTATATAACATTGCGGGTAGAAACGAAAGAGAAAACATCGAAGTGGTAAAAGAAATATTGAAAAGACTAGATAAACCCGAAAGCCTTATAAACTATGTACAGGATCGCCCAGGACACGACCGACGATATTCGCTCGATGATTCTAAAATCCGTACTGAACTGGGCTTTGAAAATCTCGAATCTTTTGAAACTAATCTGCGTAACACGATAGACTGGTATGTGGAAAACCAAGAATGGTGGCAGAAAATTCTTGAAGAAGACAAAGAGTACAAAGTCTTTATGGAAGAATGGTACAAGAATCGATGATCTTGGGAGGTTAGCACATGAAAGGAATAATACTTGCCGGTGGAGCAGGGACCCGGCTTCATCCGATAACCAAAGTAATATCCAAACAACTGCTACCGATATACGATAAACCCATGATCTACTATCCCCTGTCTGTTTTGATGCTTGCCGGGATAAGAGAGATACTCATTATATCGACACCGGAACATATGGATCTTTACGAGAAGCTTCTTGGTGATGGTAGCAAATTTGGCTTACATTTCCAATACAAGATTCAGGAAAAGCCTAAAGGACTAGCTGATGCTTTCATTGTTGGTGAGAAGTTCATAGGAAAAGAAAAGGTTGCGATGATACTTGGAGACAACGTCTTCTACGGTCAAGGCTTTTCTCCGGTGTTAAAAGATGCTGGCTCTCTAAATGAAGGAGCGGTAATCTTTGCTTACTATGTAAAGAATCCCAAGGATTTTGGTGTGGTTGAATTCGACGAGACGGGCACAGTCCTTTCTCTGGACGAAAAACCTCAGAAACCTAAATCAAATTACGCAATTCCGGGCCTCTATTTCTATGATGAACAAGTAGTAGGTATTGCCAAGAGTCTTGATCCTTCTCCAAGAGGTGAACTCGAGATCACTGATCTGAACCGGAAATACCTGGAAAGAGGAAGTTTGAAGGTAAAACAGCTTGGCAGAGGATTTGCGTGGTTGGATACCGGAACTTACGATGGATTATTGGAAGCTGCTAACTTTGTTGGCACAATTCAGAAGAGACAAGGCTTGTACATAGCCTGTATTGAAGAGATTGCTTATAAAATGGGTTATATAAATAGCGAAAGGCTTCTGGATGTAGCTAATACAATGAAAAGTACTGAGTATGGAAATTATCTCAGAAGGCTTGTCGACTCTGAGGGGGCGAAATAACAATGATACCGTTTAATAAGCAGAATCTTTTTGGCAAAGAGCTTGAGTATATTAGAGATGCTTTCGAAAACGGAAAGATCTCTGGTGACGGGAAGTACACTAAACTGTGTAGCCAATTCATGGAAGAACGTTTTGCAGCAAAGAAAGTTCTCTTAACTACATCAGGGACTCATGCTCTGGATATGGCTGCTATCCTAATCAATCTTAAACCGGGCGATCAAGTGTTAATACCTTCTTATACCTTTGTGTCAACAGTCAATGCAGTGGTTTTGCGCGGAGCAAAGCCTGTTTTCTGCGACATTAGAGAAGACAATCTGAACATTGACGAAACAAGAATCGAAGCACTTATAACTGACAAGACGAGGGCAATCTTTCCTGTCCATTATGCTGGAGTAGCCTGTGACTTGAACAGCATTATGGAGATAGCAAAAAAACACGATCTATTTGTTGTTGAAGATGCAGCTCAAGGAGTAAATGCCAAATATAAAGGCAGATATTTAGGAACTATTGGACATCTTGGATGTTATAGTTTTCATGAGACAAAGAATTACTCGATGGGTGAAGGCGGCGCCCTATTGATAAACGATGATCTTTTCAGAGAGAGAGCGGAGATAATCCGAGAAAAAGGTACGAATCGGAGCAAGTTCTTCCGCGGTGAAGTCGATAAGTATACATGGGTCGACGTCGGTTCTAGCTTTCTCCCTTCTGATATCAATGCAGCAGTTTTGTGGAATCAACTAGAGCATCTAGATCAAATCCAGAGAAAAAGAATGGAGATCTATAATTTTTACCGTTCGGGATTACGAGATTTGCAGGATAAGGGGCTATTAAGACTACCGATTGTGAATGACTTTGCTGAGCATAATGCTCACATGTTCTATATACTTCTTAACTCAGAAGAAGTACGCGACGCCTTGATGGGTTATTTGAAGGAAAACGGGGTCCATTCTGTCTTTCACTATATTCCTCTTCATCTATCTGACTTCTATATTAAGAATTTTGGAAGGTTGGTTCTTCCGATCACTGAAAACTTGAGTGGAAGACTGCTAAGGCTACCGATGTATTTTTCTCTTGAAGACGTTGAACTGAAGAAAATAGTAAGCTTGGTAATCTCTTTTTTCAAGGAAAGGCTGTTATGAAAGTAAGTTATGTTGACGATAAAAATGCTTTGGCTCTATCTAAAGTCAATAAGGATAACACCGTACTGCACGAATTAATAGATAGTATAGATTGGACTCTAAGGTCTTCTAATCAGAAAGACAGCACCTTTTCTGGTATAAGAATGTATGAAATTAAGGCTCTTTCTTCATTGTACGGATTTGATGTTTTCGGAGTCAGTTTCTCTTTCGAAGAAGTTGAACCAACGGATACGCGGATGCTTTCTCCTTTAGAAAAAATGCTTCATTCCTTGTTCAAAAGAATGTCCTTGAAACAAGGTTATTACATAATAAGGGTACCTCAAGGATTCCCAATACTTACAAACGCAATTAACAATGTATTGAAAGGTGCAAAGTATGCTGATAGCACAATTTGTTATCTTAATAGAATTGACTCAAGTCAAAGTAACTACTGCAATACCGCAATAGAATTGCTGGATAATAATGAAACAGAGATTACCGATACTCTAGTCAGGATAACCTATGATTCTTTTGCTGACTATCCGAGTCAGTACTACTCATCAGAGATTCTCAGACCGTTATCGGGAATGGTTTATCGAAATTGGATAACTGAGTGTCTTCGTAGTGAACAATATATCACTTTATATGCTGTTGTCTACGGCAAACCTGTGGGTTTCATAACTGTAAGAAACACTGAATATGCTCTCGAGATTGTACTAAACGCTGTTGAAAAAGGTTTTAGAGGAAGCGGAATATATACTGATCTTTGCATGGAGGCAATGAAGCACTCTACTCGCAATAAACTGATTACTGTTTCAACTCAGCATTCGAATTTTAGTGTGCAACGTATTTGGACAAAACTCGGATTTGAACCATTTTACTCATTCTCACTGCTCCATTTGAACACAATGCCTTTACGAGGTTTTGCAAATAACAATGGAAAAAGATGATGAGCGAAGTTGTCTGACAGATTGTAAACGTTTTAAGGAGAAACCGCAACTGTAATCTGTGGTTCTGGAATGCTCGAAATCAAGAAATGTTATCTTGAAGATGGCTCACCTGTTGAGTTCTCAAGATTGAGAGTCCGGCTTGGCGAGAATTAAAACTGAGTGGTGAGCTATTGCAAAAGCGATTGCTTGTGATTCATTGTATCTATGTAGTCGAGAAGGCGGAGGATTAGATGAAAGTCTTACATCTTAACACGCATAGTAATGGAGCAACCTTTAGGACAGCAAGGCTTCTTCATAATAGTTTTCAGGATAGTGGTAACCAAAGCTTGATTGTGACAGCGAGAGGACAGCGAAGTTTTGACGGACATATTGTGTTACGCGATTCGGGAATCAGTGGTCTTGGAGTTTCAAGAACCATGAGGAAATTTTTGTTTGAGGGCCTAATCAGAGACAAGAAGTATTATTTCTATCCTGATTGGAATCTTGACACATTTTCGGCGAAAGAAATTCTCAATAGAACCCAATTTGAGCCTGACTTGATTATTCTATACTGGGTGAAGTTTTTTTTGACACCAGAAATAATAAGCGAACTTCAGGCGATCACAACTGCGAAGATTTTCTGGGTTCTCATGGACATGGCTCCTTTTACTGGTGGTTGTAACTACTCATTCGGTTGCGAGCGGTTTTCAGATTCTTGCGGTAAATGCCCTGCACTGGGTGCAAGAAGAGCAACAGATCTTTCCTCAAAGCTTCTTGAGCAGAAGAAAAAGTACTTTGCTGACATAGAAATCAGTATCATTTCACCAACAACCACACTAACTCGCCAAGTTTCAAAGAGTGCAGTGTTTCGTCATAAGAAAATTAATACGGTACTCCTCGGAATAGACTCGTTTCTCTTCAAACCCGCAGACAAAAAAGTGGCTAGAGAATCGTTAGGCCTACCACTTGATAAGAAAATCGTCTTCTTTGGGGCGCAGAAGTTGTCTAGCAAAAGAAAGGGGATGCAGTATTTGATAGAAAGTCTTAAATCCTTAGCAACAAAACTACCAAGAGAGGGGCAAAATGGAATATTTCTCGCTTACGCTGGTACCGAAGACAGCCTACAACGACTCCCTTTCTCGTCAAAATATCTTGGTTTTCTTGACGAAGAAGAGCTTGTAGCGGCTTACCAAGCAGCAGATGTCTTTGTTTGCTCATCAATAGAGGATTCCGGACCCGCTATGATAAATGAATCACTAATGTGTGGTACCCCTGTAGTTGCTTTTGATATGGGAGTAGCTCCAGATTTGGTTCACAATGATTTAACTGGTTACAAAGCTGAGCTGAAAAACTCAGAAGACATGGCAAATGGAATTTCGAAAGTCCTGGGTCTTTCTGATAGGGATTATGATAATCTATCAGAGAACTGCCGGAGAATTGCTTTGGAGAAATCTGAAATGAAGAAACAGAATGAAACTATCTATGAAATCATAACAACCTCTGAAATCTGATAAATGGAGAAGCAGAATGAAGATTGTACATGTTGAAGACGGCTTTTTACCAAGCGCGGGATATCAGTTAAACTTCTTGGCCAAATGGAATGTGAGGCATGGCCATGAAGTTGTGCTAGTAGTCGGTGACAGTTATGCTCCGTGGGCCAGTGTAGGTTTTTTAGGTGGTTCATTTGAGAGAATGGATAGAGAATACGAATCGCAATACGGTGTGAAGATTATTAGGGTTCACAGCAAAGGAAGAATTTCAGGGCGAGAAGTACTGGAAAGGCGACTATTCCAAATAGTGGATGATGAAAAACCAGATATTGTATTGGTTCATGGGTCTGATACCTTAACAGCTCTTAGATTCATCAGAAAGATCAATTCATTAAGTTACCCTGTTATTTTTGACAATCACATGCTGGAAATAGCTTCTCGTAATAGATTTAGGAGTTTATTTAGATTTTTAGTAAAGCACTTGTTTACCAGAAAACTTGTGAAAAATAGAGTGCCTATAGTTGCGCTGTCAAACTCGACAAAAGAGTTCGTTGTGAAGAATTACGGAATGCCAAGAGAATTGGTACCAGTCATAAGTTTGGGAACTGATACATCAATCTTCTTCCCAGATTATACAGAGAAAATGGAGACTAGAAAAGAGATGGGAATTCCTGATGAATCTATCGCTTTTATATACACAGGAAAAATCTCGCCGGACAAGAAAGTACATCTTCTCGCGGAAGCATTTCAGAAAGAGTTTCAGAGGAGTGCTTGTTTGTTGGTTATTGGCAGCGGAAAAGGAGAATACGCAGAGAAGTTTTTCAGAAAACTCGCCCTTTCTGAGAATAAGGTTCTTACTTTCGAAACGCAACGTATGATGGACCTACCAAGGTTTTATAGAGCCGCGGATTTTGCAGTTTGGCCAGGTGCTTCAAGTTTGAGTTTCTACGACGCACAAGCCTGTGGGCTGCCTGTTATATTGGAGAATGTAGATATAAACCGAGAAAGACTCTCTAGCGATAACGGATTTTTGTTCGAACCAGATTCTGCAAGTTATCTAAGAAGAGTTCTGGAAAGTGCAACCAATATGAACGATAAAGACATTAGATTTATGGGCGAAAAGGGACAAAGAATAACTTACGATAACTTCAGTTACGATGTGATTGCTCAAAAGTTCGAACAATTTATGATTCAAACAATTAAAAGATTCGAGAGATTCGATTTCTGATTTCAGCTCTCTTGACTTGCTTCACGAAATGAGGTGATTATCGTAAAGGATAACAAAGGAATTAGCCTATTAGTTGTCCTAACAACCATGTATACTATTTTACTTTCTGCGTCTCTTCAAGCTGTATCACGGGTTTATGGATACATAAATATCTATGGAGTTTCACTGTTCAGATTTGATGTTGACGTAACAAAAATCGCTCTGTTAACTATCGGTGTTTTGCTATTTGATCTATCTCTTGTAGTACTTTTCAAACTTATTGGGGCATGCTTAAGTTTTTTCTGGTCCCTCTTTCTGTCTGTCTTTTTGACAATACCAACCATGGTTTTCTCGGTTTTCTCTTCTGGATCTTTGTTGGTATATCTCTTATCAATTGCCGCCCAATATTCACTGGTTGCAGGAGTTGTCCTATTTAGTAGGACAAAGTTGCCCCGCTTTAAGCATGCGATATCCTATAGAGTATTTGAGAAAGTCTTCTACTCGTTGACTTTCTTTCTTATGGCCTATCTGATTGCAACAGCGGGATTACCAAATCTAATGAACTTCCTGGATGTTGCAGACGTCAGGTCTATTCGTGGCTCAACAATATATACAGGGATGTTCGCTTATTTAGTTGGTATCGTAACTGAGATGATATTACCTCTGCTTTTCGTATCAAGTCTAATCAGAGGTAGGCGCTTGAAAGCCTTGGCATCTCCTTTATTAATGATTCTAGTATCAATGTATAACGCACAGCGTGGACTTCTATTGACAGCAGTTGTTCTTGTCTTTTTCTTTTTATTCTATTCAGTATTGAAGAAAGTAAGTATGAGAACTATTATCTTTCTGCTACTTTTCGTTTGCATCCTGATGGTAGGAACTGGTGCAGTTTTCATTGTATTTCAGAACAATACTGTTCTGTTCAGTATGTCCTATTTGTACTTTGTTAGGTCCTTCATAGTTCCGGCTCAAGCAACAAACTTTTGGATTGATTATTTCTCGATGAACAAAGAACCCTTCAGGGGAATAGCAGATTTGGGTCCTTTGAGATTGCTTTCGAACGCACGCCATTATCCAACGTTCTTCAATTACCAATTCGGCATTGGAAATGCGAACACCGGCATTCTTGCTGAGGGCTATAGTAGAGGAGGGGTTTTCTTCTTAATTCTAGAATTCTTAATCGTTGGAGCGATTTTCGCCTATCTTGACAAGTTTCTCGCAATTAAGCAACCTAGCCTAAGAATAATAGCAACAATCGTTGTCACTTCTCTTGTGAATATTGAGCTCTTTACGGTGCTCTTAAGTAAAGGCTTATTGTTATTGATTTTGTTCGTATCCTTGTGTACATCATCGAGTTTTCACCAAACACCAAGTGATTCCAGCGTAGTATTTGGAGGTAATGGATGAACATAGTCTCCCTCATAGGCGCTCGTCCGCAATTCATTAAAGAAGCGATCGTAGGATCAGAACTGAGAAAAGCAGGTATCGATGAAGTGCTTGTCAATACCGGTCAGCATTACGATGCAAACATGTCAGATGTATTTATAGAAGGTTTGAGCATCAAGACTCCAGATTATAACCTGGGGGTGGGTTCCGGATCTCATGCTTATCAGACGGCAACAACGATGCTCAAGCTTGAAGAAGTGGTTCTGATAGAAAAGCCAGATATGATAATGGTCTATGGTGACACAAACGCGACCGTTGCAGGAGCGCTAGTTGCATCAAAGCTGAAAATACCTGTCGCTCATGTCGAAGCTGGACTGAGGCAACACCCTAAGGATATGCCCGAGGAGATAAACAGGGTCGTTACCGACCGTATCTCTTCACTTCTATTCTGTCCAACAGAGAAAGCCGTTGATAATCTCGAGAAAGAAGGAATGACCAAAGGCGTGCACTTCGTCGGTGATGTTATGTACGATCTCTTCGTAAAGATGAGAGAGAGTCTTGATATCAGTACAACTCTGTCCAATTACTCGTTAGTCAGAGAAAAGTATATTCTGGCAACGCTGCATCGCGATTTCAACACAGATGATAGATCAAGGCTGAAAAACATCCTTGAGGCCATGAATGAAGTGAGCAAAAAGATCAAAGTAGTCTTGCCGATTCATCCAAGAACAAGAAAGGCAATCTCTGTGAATGGCTATGAAGATCTGATAAAAGACATCATAGTCCTTGACCCGTTACCGTATAGCGATATAATGTCATTACTGATTGGATCAAAAAAGGTAATCACCGACAGCGGCGGCCTCCAGAAAGAGGCTTACTTCGCTGGAGTTCCAGCTCTAGTGATGATGCCTGATACCGGTTGGATAGAACTTGTTGAAGCCGGCTGGAATGTTCTTGTTGATGCTAATAAAGAACTGATCGTTGATAAAGCTTTCAATCATGAACCTCCGGTCAATGCTCCAGAGAATCTTTATGGCGGTGGAAGAGCGGGGGAGAAGATAGCAGATATCCTTGTGGGTTCTGGAATGTAGTTAGTAAAAGGACGAACACTCAGCTGCCCTTAATTCAAGGGATTTGAGATTGTAGGCGCTCGAATGAAAGATTTCTAAAAAGATAATTGTGCGGTAAGGATTATTTTCTTGAAAGAAAGGGGGTAGTCTTGAAAATATCGCTAGGATCAGAGATGGAAATCGTATTTCATAATGTTGGGCTGGATTGTTCACTTCAGGAAACTGTGGTAGCTTTAGGTATGTCTATGATTGTGGTACTAATAGTTTGCAAAGCTTACTTGATACAAGAATCTCGGAATTGAAACAGAGTCTTGGTGAGAGAACTGCAATAGATGCACTAATCATATCTCACATGCATTCTGATCACACTAGCGGTCTGGACAAACTATTAAGCGAAATCAAAGTTGATACTGTGTATTTACCTTATTTACTACCATCAGAACGACTTCCCATTAGTTGGCATCGTTCGAGATTTCTTGCTGCCAATCCTTGGTTCTTAGATGTCCTGATCGATCCAGCTAAATGGCTTCTATCAAAAGGGGTTAGTTCCGTGGTCTTTTTCCGACAGAGATTGCCAGAAAACCCTGAAAGTAATTTTGGCAGTGATAATGATTCCAGCAATGAGTCAGACTCGGAAAACAGGTCTAAAAAATCTGATTTGCCAGGTGCCAGTTTGATCTCTCAGCTGGAAGACGATGCTAAGCTCATGAACTCTTATCTGATATACGAATTGTCCACAGCTGCTCCGGCAAATTTGTACTTCAAAAAGCACAACAACAGGATTGAAAGTCAAGGTCAAGGGTCATTCATGAAGTTCTACAACGTTTGCACAGATCCATATAAAGTAGTGGCGCTAGAGAACGCAGTGAAGAAGCTTTCCGGTTCATCACAAATAGACCAAAGTGTTCTGAAGACTGTCCTGAAAAGTTCTGCGCTTCGCAAAACTCTTAAGAAGGCATATGAAAACATTTCGAAAGAACTGAACGATACTTCTCTGTGCAGCCTTTTGGTTGCGCGTTCAAATGGGGATGATCCAGCTGGAGTCAAGGAGGGTGACAGTAGTAACATGCCTGCTCTCAGAAGGGAGTTAGGACTGCTTCTGACAGGAGACATATCTTTGAAGACAGATAATGCTCTTGATGAATTTGCTGACCATTACAAAGGTATTCTCAACAGCACAATTGTATTTCAAGTTCCTCACCATGGCTCGAAAAGTAACTGGAACAGTAGACTGCTAGATAAGGCAAATGATGCAGTTTTCTGGATAGCTAGTGCATCAAAACAGTGTCTCTATGGACATCCTTCAAGTAAAGTGATTGGCGGCATTGCGAGTAGTAATCGAATGTTTCTGTGGGTAGACGAAGAGAATTTCACTGTTTTCCGTGACTGTGACTCACGTGGAAACAAAGTGTATATATCCGATTGCGTTGTAGCTATTGACGGGTAAGGTGGCCGCTTCTATAAGCTAACACAGATACACGCTTTTCTGTTGTTAGAACTTGGTCGAAACCGTTTGTTGTTGCTCTTCTATTTCCTATGGTGGAGACAACGATTTGAGTCGTTTCCCTTCTAACTCGAATCGAGATTATGACTGCACAAGCAAAACATGAGACTACAGGCGCTGACTGATAAGATTGTCGTTCATTCTGTTTCAAATAGCTGTCTCGTACAGAAGAAGTTAGCGAATGTATTTATGAAGTGATTTGGAATCCTCTGATTACGTAAATGCAATCGGAAACTGTCGAATGCGGAGGAACAAAATTGAAACCAACATCGTGGAGCTATAAGGAGAAAGAAGCAGGAAGGATTTCTCATCCTTCCTGCCGTTAGGGTGTGTGAGTGGAACAGTTGCATGTTCTGAGTTGCAAGTCCTTCGCCAAGACCAAAGCCCAGATTCTGACCAGGAGCTTTGTCAGAATGACGTGATGGCGTGTCATCCCGTATAGCCTGCCCCTAAACCCACTCACGTTGTCATCCCGTAGTGTTCCTGTACGGGATCTCGCACTTGGAAACCCCTCTGCGCTTAAGAGCGGTGAACCCGTGATCGCTGTGAAGAACAGTTCCATGTGGTCTGTTCCAAGTTCCAAGTAATGAGAGTGGCAGTGCCTCTGAGTACTCGCTATTCGCTGAACGCTGTAAGTGCCGCTGTACGCTTAAGAGCGGTGAACCCGCTGGTCGCTGGCGGATCCGGAATTGATTTGGCATTTCGGAGGTCGGCCCAAGTCCTAAATTCTTCACAAAGAACAAGAACAGATCTCCCAGTTTCTTAACTGATAATTCCTCTGGTGTCTGGCTCAGAGAACGGAGAACGGTCAACCGCGTGCTGGTTTTTTCCTACCCATTCCTCAATGACTTCCCTTGCATCACAGAGATCAGCAATAGTAATCGATTCCCCGAGCTTGTCTTCATAAAAACTCTGCAGACTTCCCCCGGACAAGCTGGATAGATCGAGGATCATACCGGCCGTAATGTATCTTCTGCTTTGCTCTGCCTTATCCAGGTTCTCGAGTGCTTTGCCTGCAAGAAAGTAATTCTTCGGAGTTCTTGGATCGAGCCTCAGCAATTTCTGGACCCATGCGAGGGCATCGAGAGGCCTGTCGGTTTCGAGGTAAAGATAAACAAGCTCTTCCACAGCTTTCATGTTATCTTTGTCTTCCGAAAGCGCGGCCCTGAACATCAGTTCGGATTTGTAAGGCTTCTTGCGCTTCTTGTAGACCTTTCCGAGAAAGACCATTCCTTCTATGTCGTTTGGCTTTCTGGAATAATGCTCTTCCAAAAGCGATTCCGCCGTCTCTGTGTCATCAAAGAGATAGGCGATATGGCTGAGATCCCACAGCTCTTCCTCGTTCAGTGTCGCCCACCTTTCGAACTCGGTCGTGACAGATACACCCTTCCCAGCCATAGAGGCGCATTGACTGTCATTCCCGTTGTGAATTGTCTCTGGAATACTCTCTTCCTTTCTATGATCGTCAATTATCAGGTGATAAAGATTGGCTGCCTCGCTCCATTTTCCATCCATAAGCAAAGCCATCGTCTTGATTATTCTGTCTTCCATGTTGTTTTCTCCTTCCGTCGAAATAGTTGCAAGCATAAGAATCGCTGTACGCTTAAAAGCGGAAAACCCGCTGATCGCTTTGAAAATCCGCTTCCTAGAAGACGCTGTTCGCTGAACGCTGTGAAGACAACGTTGTCCGTCAACGGTCCCCCGTCCTCCGAATAAGCCACAAATTCGTCTTTACTTGTTTCAGCATCTTGTTTCTGAGAATCTGCTGATCGTTGGAAGAGCCGCTTCTCGCTGGACGGTGAACGCTTTTTCAAAGACACCGCTGAGAACAAACAATGTGCATTATGTCAAAGATTCAGAACAAAGACATTCAAAAATATGCCGTTCGTTTTCCTTAACTATTCGGTGTTACCATAATCGTGGGGGTGAAAACATGACCTATTCGTACGAAAAACTTGACGTTTATAAACTCAGCATGGCCTTCGCATCTGATATCTATCAGACTGTCTCTTTATTCCCTGATTATGAGAAGTTTGGTCTTTCTTCTCAGCTGAGGAGAGCCGTAATATCCGTTCCTTCAAATATCGCAGAAGGTTCAGGAAGGCAACACAAAAAGGAATATGCCCAGTTTCTCTTTCTCTCCAAAGGCTCCCTCAGGGAGGTCATAACCCAACTCGAATTGTCAAAGATGCTCGGTTACATAGACCAAGAGACTCATGAAAAACTTCGCGAAACAGCTGATAGACTTCACAGAATGCTCAACCGCCTAATCGCCAGCCTCAAAGTCTCATCCGACTAGAGTTCAGCTGTTCTTCTCAGCGTTGAGCGGATCTTCTCAGCGCTCAGCGGCTCTTTGGTCTTCCCAGCGGGTCCTTGCATTACCCAGCGTTCAGCGATAAGCGAATCTGTTCAGCGGATCTTCAGCACTCAGCGGCTCCTTGA
>NPID01000586.1_pt1 | contig 17534 bp, 16 predicted proteins | sample 8637491 | NCBI WGS metagenome assembly NPID01 (sample SAMN07420843, study PRJNA396082) | bioreactor metagenome | isolation source: sample BA6 brine-fed electro-methanogenic bioreactor BA | place: Japan: Kochi | collected 2016-06-14 | reverse complement strand
CGAAAATGAAATTGATCCCCGAAAGCTTGGACAAAATATCGAAAACGTCCTGCAGTTTGGCATCCTTGAACTTCAGGGTGATCGGCTTGTCCGAAGCGACTTCGAGTTCAAACCCGTCCATCACCGTTTGGCGCCCCTGCTTGACCTTGGCCATCAGTTCCAAGGCCTTCGGGTTGCCAGGGATGAGCTGCAGAGCCTGCTCCAGATTATGCTTGGCCTGGGTGAAGCGCCGCGCCCGCTGGAACCCTTCGGCTTCGCTGATCAGGGCTTCCACCCGGATCAGATCCTGGGCCCGCTGCAGCTCCTGAGCTGCGCTTTCCAGTGTCGGGTCGAGGGCAACGGCCTGGCTGAACTCTCCGACTGCAGCCTTATACTCCTTGCGATCCAGTAGTCGGCGGCCGACTTCAAAATGCTCCTTGGCCGCCCTGGATCGGGCAAGGAGCAGTCGCATCCGATATTCCTGGTTGTCCGGGCTCTCCTTGACCGCCTCGAAATATTGGGCCACCGCCTCATCGTATTTTCCCGCCTGACTCAGTTCCTCGGCAATCTGGAAAGACCTGGTACCGGCACATCCCGCCAACAACCCCAGTACGACGCAAAAACCCAATGCCCGCAAGAGTTTCGAATTGCCAACAATAAAGGGTGTCATTTTCCTCCCGAATCCTTCATTACAAATGGTTCCCCCCTCGAATCCGCTGGTTGCAGTCCTTGCATCTCAAGGCCCCCCTGCCCCTTCCAGACGATTCACGCTGCCCTACTCCCCATACGGCCGAACCACCGGGCTAGCCGGCAGCGGCTGCAATATACTGGATGACGACGACTCATCCGGCGGCTCAGTCCCACTCGTCTCCCGGCCGGCCTCCACCGCCCCCGGTTGCTGTTCCAAACCGGCTGCCGAAGGGACTCCCGGCTGAACCTCCGGAGGCGTCAATGGCTCCATCGGGGCTCCCGCCTCGGTAAAGGCGGGCCGCGGTGGCGGCGTGAAGCGCCGCGGCTGAACCCGTCCGCTGACGGCAGAAGGAGGCCCTGTTCCCTTGAAGGAAGGCCTGAGCGCCTCCTCTTCGGCCAGCGACACCGTGATGACTCCGGCGACATCTTTCTGCTGGATGGTCAGCCGGTCAGGGGTAACCTCAGTGACAAAAAACTCCTGATTGCCGCCAAAGCGATCCCCCTTTTTCACCACAAACAACTCATCCTGAGACGAGAGAAAAACGGTCTTTTGTCCATCCTTTTCCAGGAATCCGAGAAAGGTGAACCTGGCCAGCGCCCGCTGCACGGGAGAGGGGACCACCGTCGGCTCGGTTGTGGCAACCGGCGGCGGAGGCGGAGGAGGCAGCCTTTTCGGCGGGGGTGGCGGCGGTGGCGGAGCGGCCTCCCAGGTGCTGAAGATGTCGCGATCTGATTCGTTGAAAGCTGCGGCTTCACGCTCGAGAAGATCGAGGCGCAAATCAAAATCGCCTCCGGGTCCCGGGGCCTTGGGTTCGAGGCCGGGTCTCGCCGCAGTCGCCGGCCGTTCAGGGGCTGTTATCCGGTCCTGACGGGGAGTGGCCCAGAAGGCATAGGCGATGGCCAGAACCAGAACAGCCACCAACGAGACAAGCAGGAGTTTCTGCTTTTTCATGAAATCTCCGTCCTGAATACCGTCGACAGAAGAAGGCTCAGGCTGACCAGCTCCTGCCCCGATTCGCCGCCGCCGCTCAGAGAGATCCGCTCAATGGCAATCAACCGCTCGGACTGCTCCAGGGAGTAGACAAACAGCTTGATCTGACGATAGGTCCCGGTAACGGAAAAATTCAAGGCATAGGTCAGCAGTCGCTCCTCCGGGATCTCCTTCGGCGAATAATGGACCTGATTGATGGTCAGACCGGCCTTCTCCGCCAGGGAAAAAAGCTCGCCGACCAGGGCGGTGAGATCTTTTCGCGGGGGAATCATTTCCCGAAATTCTTCCAGATCCTGCTGCCCTTTTCGAAAGGCAGCCAGGGGAGTTCCCGCCGCGGCCAGTTCCTGCTGGCTCTGCCGGGTCATGGCCTGGAGATCGATGTACTCTCGCTCCAGAGCCTCCAGACGGGGGGAAACGCCAAACGTCAACACCCCGTAAAGTGCCAGATTCAGCACCAGCAAAGCGAGGATTGCCAGCGGAAAGGGCTTGTTGAGTCGCCAAAGAGCCTGAAGGATGGTTTCTCTGGCCATGTCAGAACGCCCCTTTCACCACAATCGAAAAACTGATCACACTTTCTTTGCGGCCCAGCGTATCCTCGTTTTCGCTGCGGGCCTGCTGCAGCAGATAGACATCGCTGAAACCATTAGAAAGCATCAACCGATCGAGAAAATGGCGCAGATCCTTGAGACTTCGGGCGAGTCCGGAAAGCTTAAGCGAGGCCTCCTTGTGATCCGGCTGGATCTCGCGGATTCGTACTCCGTCGGGAAGCACCTCCTCGAGTCGATCGAGTAAGGCGATCCAGTGAAAGCTGTCTTTCCGGATCAGTTCATTGGCAAATGAAATCTTCTCCCGCAGTCGCGTTTGCACCGCGGGGCTGAAGTCGGCATCGGTCCCGCGCAAACTCGCCAGTTCGCTGGTCAGTTCGGCCATTCGCTCCTTGAGCTGGGAAGACTGGGCGTGGCTGCGAAAGAAGAAAGTCAGATTCATCACCAGCAGAATCACCAGCACCGCGCTGATGAAACCGTAAAAGGCATAGACGGCCCTTCGGTTGAGGTAGGTGCGACTGGCCAGGTTGAGGGTCGGTTTCATGCCAAGTTCCTTAAAGCAGCCGCTCGGCCACACCCACTGCGGCAACGATCTCCAGTTCGCTGCCGGCAGAAAGATTCAGGGGGGCTGCCGCCATGCGGTCAAGACGGGGGTCCAGCAGAACCGCTTCCCGCTCGAAAGCCGCGGTCAGAGCCTCAATCAGTGAATCCCTGGGTTTCCAGTCGGTATGCAAAAAGACCGGAACCCGCTGAAACCCCAGCTGACTTTCACGAAACCCCGCAAAAGACAGGTTGATTTCCTGAAAAACCTTGGCCGGATCAATGGCGATTTTCTTGGTCCGATGAAAAACCGGCAGCCGTCCTTGAAAATACTGCAGGCTCAAGGACGCACCCTCCACGCCGACCAGGATGCAGTCTTCCCCCGAATCGAGCCGGGAGCGGTAATAGTTATAGAGGTTGAAGGAATGGAAGTCCACCAGTGCGGCGTTGTACCCAGCTTCGGCCAACAGCTCCTCATACTGTTGAAGAACGCTTTTCACCATCAGTGAAACCGCCAGCCGGTAGCGCCCGGTTTCGGTTTTCTCCAGAACCTGGTAATCCATCTGGATGTTTTTGGCCTCGCCGGGCAGACTGCTTTTCAGCTGCCACTTGAGGACTTCAATCCCCTCTTCCTTGGATTTGAAGGCGGTTTCCACCTCCGGCAGGAGCACGCGGCCGACCTGATCCGGAAGGGAAAGGGCGATGCGGTCCTCGTTGCCGGCCAACGGATCGAGAACCTCCCTGACCGCCTCGATGAAGCCTTTGAGATTCACAATGTTGGGTTCTCGAACCGAGGACCCAAGAATGCCCTCGGCCAGTGACAGTGTCCGCCCCGCCGACAGGGATGCCCCTTTGCCTTGCCGCCTTAGGGACACGGCGTAGAGGCCATCGGGGCGAATGTCCAATCCGAGGTAAGTTCGCCGAATCACCGTCATTCCACCTTTTCCACGAAAGTTACCCGGTTGATTTCCTTGAGGGTGGTCAGACCCAGAAGCGCTTTTTCCACGGCGGCATCCCGCAGAAACATGGTCCCCGCCTCCCGGGCAGCCTTCTTCAACTGCGCTACCGGTGCTTTACTGACGATCAGATCACGAAGATGATCATCCAGGTCAAGCAGCTCGAGGATGGCGTTTCGCCCATGGTAGCCCATCCCGTTGCATTCATCGCAGCCCGCGCCCTCGTAAAAGGTGTGGTCTTTGAGCTTATCGTAATCAAGCCCCGATTCTTCCAACGTTTCTCGATCGTACTTTACCGGCTGACGGCAATGGGAGCAGATCTTGCGCACCAGCCGCTGGGCCGCGACGCAGTTGAGGCAGGAGACAAAATTGTAGGGATCGATCCCCATATGCAGAAATCGCCCCAGGACATCGAAGACATTGTTGGCATGCACGGTGGTAAATACCAAGTGGCCGGTCAGGGCCGACTGCACGGCGATCTGGGCCGTCTCGGGGTCGCGAATCTCCCCGACCATGANNCCATGATCTTGTCGGGGTCGTGGCGCAGGATGGAACGCAGGCCCCGGGCAAAGGTAAGGCCCTTTTTCTCGTTCACGGGAATCTGGACGATCCCCTTGAGCTGATATTCGACGGGATCTTCAATGGTGATGATCTTTTCTTCCTCATTATGAATCTCGGAAAGCGCCCCATACAAGGTGGTGGTCTTGCCGCTGCCGGTCGGCCCGGTTACCAGCACCATGCCGTATGGTTCGCGGATCATCCGGCGGAACCGGAGCAGCTCACGTTCTGTGAACCCCAGGGTCTCCAGGGTCAGCCCCTTGAGATCAGAGGCGATGGATTCCTTGTCGAGGATACGGATGACGGCGTCCTCGCCGAAAATGCTCGGCATGATCGACACGCGAAAGTCGATCGATTTGCCTCCCACCCTCACTTTAAAGCGGCCGTCCTGGGGAATCCGCCGCTCCGAAATATCCAGCTCGCTCATGACCTTGATACGGGAGATGATCGGGCTCTGGAATCGGCTGTCGAGCGGCTCGGTAGCGCGGTACAGGACACCGTCGATACGATATTTGATGACCACGCCCTCAAGGCTCGATTCGATATGAATGTCGCTTGCCCGCTTGATCAGGGCGTCATAGAGGGTGGAATCGATGAGGCGAATAATCGGGCTGGTGTCGGCGGTCAGTTTTTCGATGGAGAGGACTTCCTCTCCCTTTTCGGTCTCCTTGACCAGCTGCAGCTTGAAATCTTCGGAAACCTCGTCGAGAACCCGCTTGGAACCCTCGCCCCGCTCAAGGATTCGGACGATTTTGCTTTCCACGGCCACCCGCAGAATCAGGGGCACATCGAGCAGCAGCTCGAGGCTTTCACGGGTTGCAACGTCGGTGGGATCGGCAATAACGATGATCAGGCCATCGTCGGTCTGCCTAACCGGCAGGAACTTGTACCGCAGCGGCATCCCCGTGGGCAGGGAGCCCATCAACTGGGGTTCCGGATAAAAGCCATCCAGGTCCATGTACTCAAGCTGAAACTGGGCCGCCAGAGCCTGAGCCAAAGTTTCGCTGGAAAAAAAACCTTCCTCGACGCCGGTGGTACCGAAGTTTTTACCAGTGACCTTCATCCGCTCCAAAATCAGCTTGACCTCGGCCGGGGCTATGGCACCCATTCCAACCAGAATCTCGCCTATCCTTTTCCGTTCGAAGACCATGCGTCTAAACCGGCTCCTGCATGATTACCTCACCGTTCCGGCAAGTTGGAATATGGGAATGTACATGGCAACGACGATGGCGCCGATTAACAGCCCCATGGACATCATCATCAGCGGCTCAATCATGGTGGTCAGTCGATCGAGTCGCCGGGCCACCTCATCTTCGTAGTATTCGGCCACATCGGCAAGCATCTCGGCGAGGGATCCCCCCGTTTCCCCGACACTGATCATCCGCAGGGCGATCCCCGGAAAAAACCCGGTCTGTTCGAGAGCCTGGGAAATCGAGGTTCCTTCCTCTACCTTTTGGATGGCCCGGCTGAGGTGGTTTTCGAGAACCCGGTTATTCAGGGTGCCGCGGGACATCTGCATGGCCTGTACGGCGGGGATACCGCTGGCCAAGGTGGTGCCGAAGGTCCGGCAGAAACTGGAAAGGGCGTAATCACCGAGCAGCCCCCCGAAGAAAGGCAGTTTCAGCTTCAACCGATCGAGCAGCAGCCCGCCCCTCTCCGAGAGAACGAAAATCCGCAGGGCCACGATGGCGACCACCAGCAGCGGCAGCAGCACCGGCATGGTGGTGGTGAGGCCATTGGCCGTCCCGATCAGAATCCGAGTCATCAACGGCAGCTCGACGTTGGCCTCAGCATAAATCTGGGTAAAACTGGGCACCACGTATAGCATGAGAAAAAGGAGTACGGCGACCACGGCAAGTGTCAACAGAGCCGGATAGAATGAAGCCCCACGTACCTTGGCCTTAAGGGCCTCAACCCGCTTCTGGTAGGTGATGAAGCGACCCAGAGTGACCGGCAGATCGCCAGTGCGTTCGCCGGCCTTGATCGAGGCGACGTAGAGGTGAGGGAAAAACCGGGGAAACTTGCCGAAAGCCTCGGAAAGCGCGCTCCCCCCCTTGACCTCCTGACGGACTTCCCGCAAAACATCCAGCGCCGAACCGGTCTCCATCCGCTCGATGATGGTGTCGAGCACCTGCAGGATTGGCAACCCGGAACGAAGCAGGACCAGCAGCTCCTGATTGAAGGACAAAAACCGCCGACCACTGAAACTGCCGCGAACAACCTCACCGCCCCGAAGAAACTGGAACGGCTGTTTTTTTATATGAAAGACATGGAATCCCTGCTCTTCGAGACTTTCCCTGAGCAACTCCCGGGAGGCGGCATCGAACTCCTTTTCCACCACCCGCCCATCGGCGGTTCCTATTTTGCACTGGAAACTGGGCATACGAAGTATAAATACCACATCAACTATTAAAGTTGAATGAAAATTCTAGCGAAAAAGGGCCGAGCGGAACCTCCGCTCGACCCGTTAATGGTACCAGAAATCAAAGCATTTAGTAACTCTTGGGATTGTGCTCGACACCGTGACAGCTCAGCAGACAGGTGCCATGGCGCGCAGCGACTCCCTGGGCCTTGAACTCGAGCTTGCCATCAGCGTTGGGGCGAACAACGTCTTCGTTGAAACGGATCAGGAATGGGTAGCGGGTGCTGCCATGGGAATCGTGGCAGGAAAAACATGACGTCCCGGACTGGTTTGACCCGCGACGTCCTTCGATGTGCAAGGCATGGTAAGGAAAACTCTCGTTGCCGAGGATACTGCTGCGCTCATGGCATCGGTAGCACAGAGCATAGGCGAAAGCACTCTCCGGGCGGCCATCGTCCATCTCGTAGTGAGTATTCAGAAGTCCCCGGTAGCGTGATCCGTGCGGCCCCCCGGGGCTGCCAGGTTCGTCGCTGCCATGACAGTCTCGGCAGGAAATGATCGAAACATCGCCGGGCTTTTCCGCGGTGGCCACATAGGGTTGCTTGAGGCTGATTACATACTTGTTGCGCCCCTCCCCTTCGACCGGGTGAAAGGAGGGATTGGATGTCTTGAATTCAGCGTGCTTGTTTGTGGAATGAGCCGGGAGGTTGGCGCTGCTTGAGTGGCACCGGTAGCACAGCTCGTATTCCTTGTCGATATCGGCAAGGAAGTTGCCGACCCGCTTGCCGGGAAGGCCGCGAAAGGGAAAACGCTCATCCACCAGGTGCGGGTGATGGCAATCCACGCATTCGGAATGCCGTGCGGCATTGACCATCTCTTCCGGTAGAGCCTCTTTTTGTCGGTGAACCCCGCTGACTGAAAGCACCGGATGGCTGTAGGGCTTGCGTAATTCGACTTCGATATCATGAAGCCGAGCCTGCCCCGGCAACCGCAGATAAGCCCCTGAAACCATTTTCTGTCGCTGCGAATCACTGCCGTGACAGGCCAGGCAGGCCAGCTCTTCGCCACTGATCCGCATCGACATGCCACGATGGCACGAACGGCAGGACTTGGGCATCACCGAAGGATCACCATGAGCTCCCTTCAGCACCCCGTCGTTGCGGTACGCGTCCACCTGTCCCGGCCAGATCAGGCCGAGCGCCGCCGCCGTAACCGCCAGCAGCAGAAATCTACAGATGAGGCACACCGGTCGGCGTTCCCGTGGTATGGCACTCTTTGCAGGTATTATCGTAGTCATTGTTTCCGCCATTACCGGCGTCAAAGCCGGTATCCGTATTTCTCCAGAACGGCAGGGAATAGGCGACGTTCCGGGTATCGACGTGAGGGTCGTGGCATGTCGTGCATTGCATGCGCTGCTGTCCGTCAAGACGGACATCCGGGTCTGCCGGCAGCGCATAGCCGGACTTACCGCCAGGTCCGTTGATGTGAGTCACAACATCGCCATTATAGACGAAGGAAACGGGGTGAGTGAGATTGAAATTGGCAGGAGAGAGTATCACATTGGGGTTCACCTGCGGGCTTCCGCTACTGACCCAGGCGTTTAAATCGCTGTACTCCATGGTGATGGCGGTGCCGTTGACCAGCGTCCCGACAGCGGTGGCCCCGTCGTGACAGGAAAGGCAAAGCTTGGTGGCTCCGTTAGGGTATTCGACCGAACCGTCGTTTTTATAACGGGAGGTGCCGACGATAGCGGGGTCATCAATGGCAATCGCCGTCTGATTATACAGAGGAAAGGTTCCCATGCCGCTGGGCGCAAAACGATTCCACAGCGTCGACTGAGCGGTTGCGCCATGAGGGGTATGGCAATAGACGCAGATACGGGTGGAATCCGTCGAGCCGTCATTGACCGCCCGCAGCTTGCCGTGGGTGGCCTGGCTTGAAAGGTTGTGCGGATTGTTGTTGCTCCCCCCCTGATACCCCAAAAGGGTATCCAGCGCAGGAACGGCGCCGGCGCAGGCATTGCCGACCATCCCGAGAGCCAGGAGGATTCCAAAAGCAATGATCCATGGATACTTCAAAGGCTTTTCCATTTTTTTCCTCGCGCGGCAGGGTCCGGGCCGGTTCAAACCACTCATCAAACAGGGTGCAACAGGGATGCCAACCTTCAGGCGCACCTGGATCATCGCCTTTCTGGGAGGTATTCAAAGATCTGGATTCTTCCGTTAAAGGCGTCGGTTACATAAAGGCGGTCGCTTTGGTCGATGAAAAGCCCGGCCGGAAGGGAAAATTGCCCGGGCTTCTTTCCGGCGCTGCCGAAGTAAAGAAGCAGCCTTCCCGCTGCATCAAACACTTGGATGTTGTCAAATGCCGCATCGGCCACATAGACATGCCCTTCAGAATCGACGGCCACCCCCCGGGGTCTTGCAAAGGATCCCGGCACATCGCCAATTTGACCGAAACTGCTTAAAAGCTTTCCGTCCGGGCCAAAAACCACGACGCGAAAGTTCATCGAATCGACGACGAAAATCCTCCCCTTGCCATCCACGCAGACGTTGACGGGCCGGTTGAGCCCACCAATCCCTACGGCACCCTCGCCCACCTCGCCCAACGGCTCCCCCTGCGGGGAGAGTATGTGAATCACGCCTTGCAACACATCTGTCACATACAGATGTCCGTCCGCACCAACCACCAGCCCGGTTGGCCGGCCAAAACCACCAGGAACCTCTGCCACCCGCAAGAAATTGCCATCTCCGGAAAAGGCGAAAACCTTTTTAATTACAGTATCAGCAACATAAAGTCGATCGCGCTCTGCATCGTAGGCCAGCCCTACCGGCGAGATGAGTCGTTCACTGCCGGCAGAGGTCAGATAATCGACCTTTTTCCGGGCCAGGTCGAAAACATGAACAACGCTGCTGCCAGCGTCGGCGACCCAAATTTTACCCCGACCATCTGCGGCGACCCCATAAGGCGCCGCCAGCGGCAGGCCAGGACTCTGCCCCCCGGCGATCCAGCGAAATAAACGGCCGGCCTTATCCCGCTCACGAAAGTCCCCGGGACCGGAAAGGATACGTAAAAGGCGGATTCTGGGCTGCTCAGGAGAAACTGGCCAGACGATATCGATCGAGGGGTCCCGCCATTCGAGATCGGACAGCTCACGGCCAGCACAGCCAACCAGAACAAGCAGCAACAGAACCGGCAGCAGTTGAGAAATTCTGTACCTAACCACTAACTAACTCAATTCCCCAAATATTGGATGGCGAAGCGATTTCTGAGCTCCGTCATCCAATCGTCATACAAAGCCTGGCGCTCCTTCTTCTCAAGAGAGGAGCGGATTTTCCCTGCCACCTCTTCGAACTGAAGCTGGCGGGGCTCATTGACTTCAATAAGCTTGATGATGTGATAACCGTAAATGGTTTTGACGGGATCGGATATTTCGCCGGGCCGCATCTTCAGGAGGGCAGCCTCGAACTCTTTGACCGTCTGGCCCTCATGGAAATAACCGAGGTCTCCCCCCACAAACTTGCTGCGATCATCGGAATTGTAATAGGCCAGGTTATAAAAATCTTCACCGGCCCGGGCCCGAGCTACCAGCGCCTCGGCCCGGGCCTTGAGCTCATGGCGCTCTTCCCGATTGGCTGCGGGATCCACTTTAATCATAATATGGCTGGCCTTGAATTGCCTGGGGCGCTGGTAAGAGGACGTATTTTGCCGATAAAACTCGGCAACCTCGGAATCGGTCACCCCCACCTTTGAGTCGACGGCCGCCCGCTCCGCCTTTGACGCCAACAGTTCCCGATAAACCGCAGCCCGAAAATCACCCGGGGTTTCCTCCCCCAGCGCCTCCCGCAATTTTTGATCGGAAGCAAACCGCTCCCGAAAAGGCTTCATGGCCTGATCAAGTGCACCATTTTCAACAGCAATTTCCTCTTCAATGGCGAATTGAACCTTATAGGCCCTTTCCACCAGTTGCTTAAGGGCCTCCTGACGAATTTCGGTTTTTTTATCCTCTGACAGTCCACCATGAAAACGGACCTGCATGGGCAAGATCTTTTGCATCTGCCGCTGCAGTTCAAAGCGCGTTATCGGAACGGCTCCGACTTTGGCCACCAGGTCCTCTCGCGAACCCGCCATCAGGGGAGATAATCCGGCAAACAGCAGGGCAAGGCAAAACACCATGCTGAGGGTTTTATTAAGGCTCATCGCAAAGCTCCTGAATTCTGAAAAAGTTTGCCAGCAAATGGCTGCTGTGAGCGTCTAATGATAGGAGAAGGCATCCGTGGAAGTCAAGGCATCGGCCAGCAACAAAAAGAGACGACCCCTCGGGATCGTCTCTTTTTGTTACTAATGGCGGGGCTGACGGGACTCGAACCCGCGACCNNCCGACTCTACTACAGCCCCTGACTGATTTGACTAAAAGGCGTTGCCGCCATTTTTTATGGTGGGCGAAACAGGGCTCGAACCTGTGACCCTCGGCTTGTAAGGCCGATGCTCTCCCAGCTGAGCTATTCGCCCGTTTGAAGGCAATGGCGGGGCTGACGGGACTCGAACCCGCGACCTCCGGCGTGACAGGCCGGCGTTGTAACCGACTCTACTACAGCCCCGTTTCAGACAGAAAATAGGAATCAGAAAATAGTTTTTTGAGGAAGTTTCAGGACGAATTAACTATTTTCCGGTTCCTATTTTCCCAGCACTGCTAAACTTTCGAATCAACGAAGACGCTTAGTTGACAGCGTCCTTGAGAGCCTTTCCGGCCTTGAATTTGGGAGACTTGGCAGCAGGGATCTCAATCTTGGCGCCGGTCTGGGGATTCTGGCCAGTGCGGGCAGCACGCTCACCAACGCTGAAGGTACCAAAGCCGACCAAGGCGACTTTTTCGCCAGCCTTCAGAGCGTCGGTCACGGCATCGGTAAATGCCTTGAGTGCCTTTTCGGCATCGGCTTTGCTGAGTCCGGCCTTCTCCGCCATCGCATTCACAAGATCCGCTTTTGTCACAACATACCTCCACGTATTAGGAATAATTAAAGCCCTGCTGAAATCGCGATATATATATCAGAGTTGCGAAAAGAGTGTCAAGAGAATATTTAGCTGTTTTTCCTTTAGTGACGAAGGCAATCCCCCGACTCTTTCAGCAGATCGGTCTCCGCCGTCAATGTCGTGACTGGAGCTGCTTCCAACAGGGCTTCGTCCAGCACCTGATCGACATGAGAGACAGGGACCACGGTCAGAGCCTTCAGAATCTGTGGAGGAACCTCTTCCAGGTTCTTTTCGTTATCTTTGGGAATCAGCACCCGGCTGATCCCGGCCCGCTTTGCCGCCAGCAGTTTCTCCTTCAGCCCTCCAATCGCGAGCACCCGCCCCCGCAGCGTGATCTCCCCAGTCATGGCAAGGCTTCGCTCTACTTCGCGTCCGGTCAGGGCCGAGGCCAGGCCGGTAGCCATGGTAATTCCTGCGGATGGTCCGTCTTTGGGGATGGCTCCTTCGGGCACATGGATGTGAATATCCAGCCGGTGATAAAAGTCTTTTTCCAGCCCCAGCTCCTGCCACCGCGATCGCACATAGCTCATGGCCGCCTGAGCAGACTCGCGCATTACCTCACCGAGCTTACCGGTAACCGTCAATTTGCCCTGACCTGGAAGCACGGTCGTTTCGATGGTCAGGAGCTCTCCGCCCGCTTCGGTCCATGCCAGGCCGGTTGCCAGCCCAACCCGGTTCTCCTCTTCCATGACACCGTAGCTGTAACGGGGAACCCCCAAGTGCTTTCTCACTTGAACAGCGCCAATGGAGTATCGTTTTTTCTTGTCTTTCGCCTTGACCACCTCGCGGGCCACCTTTCGGCAGATATTGGCGATTTCCCGCTCCAGGCTGCGAACGCCGGCCTCCCGGGTGTAACGACGAATGATCTCGTAAAAGGCCGCATCGGAAAAACAAACCAGCTCCGGTGCCAGGCCATGCGCCTCCAGCTGCTTAGGCAGCAGGTAGCGCTTGGCGATATGAAGTTTTTCCTCCTCCGTGTATCCCTCGATTCTGATGATCTCCATTCGATCCTGCAGAGGTCTGGGAATGGAGTAAAGGGTATTTGCGGTGGCGATAAACATCACGCTGGAGAGATCATATTCCACATCGAGGAAATGGTCCCCGAAACTACTGTTCTGTTCAGGATCAAGAACCTCAAGCAAGGCCGATGAAGGGTCACCGCGAAAATCAGTGCTCATCTTGTCAATTTCATCGAGCAGGAAAACCGGATTCTTAACCCCCGCCTTGCGGATCCCCTGGACGATTTTGCCTGGCATGGCGCCGATATAGGTTCGTCGATGCCCCCGTATTTCAGCCTCATCCCGAACTCCCCCAAGGGAGATGCGAGCAAACTTGCGATTCAGCGCCCGGGCCACCGAACGCCCGAGAGAAGTTTTGCCCACCCCCGGCGGCCCGACCAGACAAAGGATGGGTCCCTTGATTTTTTTTACCAGGGCCTGAACCGCGAGGTATTCCAGAATACGTTCCTTGACCTTCTCCAGCCCATAGTGGTCGGCTTCAAGGATGTCTTCAGCCCGCTCAAGATCAACGCTGTCCTTAGTCCCTTTCTTCCAGGGAAGAGAAACCAGCCAGTCGATATAGTTCCGAACAACGGTGGCCTCGGCCGACATGGGAGACATCATCTTGAGCTTGCGCAATTCACCCCGGGCCTTCTCAAGGGCCTCCTTGGACATCCCCCTTTTTTCTATTTTTTCTTCGAGTTCACGGATTTCCTGCTTGAACTCGTCTTTTTCTCCGAGCTCCTTCTGAATTGCCCGCATCTGCTCGTTGAGGTAATACTCCTTCTGGCTGCGCTCCATCTGACTCTTGACCCGACTGCGGATCTTTTTCTCGATCTGCAGAATCTCTACCTCGCGCTCCATGAGGGCGAGAAGTTTTTCGAGCCGTTCCCGGGGATCGAGCTGAGCGAGAATCTCCTGCTTTTCCGAGATGCGAACGCTCAAATGGGCAATAACGGTATCCGCAAGTCGACCGGGGTCGACAATGCCGGAGACGGAAGAAACCATTTCCGGCGGAACCTTCTTGCTTAAATTCACATAGTTCTCGAAGGTGTCGTTGGCCGTCCGGATCAGGGCTTCCACCTCGGGAGAGGCGACCGCCAGATCCCTGAGCTCTTCGACCTCGACGAAAAAGGCTTCCTCCTCTTCGGAAAAAGCCCTGATCCGCCCACGGCACTTCCCTTCCACCAGGACCTTGACCGTGCCGTCCGGCAATTTAAGCATCTGGATAACCTGCCCGAGGGTTCCCAGTTCGTAAATATCCTCCTCGACAGGCTCATCGACCTTGGCATCTTTCTGGGTCGCCAGGAAGACCAGCTTATCTTTCTCCATGGCCCCCTCCAAGGCATGTATAGACCTTGGACGCCCGACGAACAGAGGGGTCACCATATGGGGAAAGATTACGATATCTCTTAGTGGAAGGAGGGGATAAAGCCTGGTCGCGGCGTCGACCTCCCGGGGAGTTTCTTGATCGGAATATTCAGTCATGTCATATCAGTGCATCCCTCTCGGGGATGTCGATTATACTTCAGGTTGAATCAGGCGGACTCGGCACACTCATAGAGAACGATGGGCCGTGCCCGGTTGAGAATGACATCCTCGTTAATGACAACTTCCTTAACCCGGTCCTGGGAAGGAATGTCGTACATCACTTCAAGCATGGCGTTTTCAAGGATTGAGCGCAAACCACGAGCCCCTGTCTTTCGCTTGAGGGCCTCCTTGGCGACGGCGACCAACGCTCCATCGGTGAATTTGAGAGTGACCTTTTCCATCTCGAAGAGCTTCTGATATTGCTTAATGAGGGCATTTTTCGGCTCTTTCAAAATCTGGATCAACGACTCCTCATCCAGTTCGTTGAGAGTCGCCACCACCGGAAGACGCCCGATAAACTCTGGGATCAAACCGTATTTGAGCAGATCCACAGGCTCAACCTGAGCCAGAACCTCGCCGAGCTTCTTTTCGTCTTTATGCTTGATGTCGGCGCCAAAACCCATGGTTTTGGCCCCGGTCCGCTGACTGATGACGGTTTCCAGGCCAGCGAATGCTCCACCGCAAATGAACAGAATATTCGACGTGTCAACCTTCAGAAACTCCTGTTGGGGGTGCTTCCGCCCTCCCTTGGGCGGGACACTGGCCATGGTCCCCTCAATGATTTTGAGCAGAGCCTGCTGAACGCCTTCTCCGGACACATCCCGGGTAATCGAAGGAGAATCTGATTTCCGGGCAATTTTGTCGACCTCATCAATATAGATGATGCCCTTCTGCGCCTTCTCGAGGTCATAGTCAGCCGCCTGGAGAAGGTTCAGAATTATGTTTTCGACATCCTCACCAACATAACCTGCTTCAGTGAGGTTGGTGGCATCGGCTATGGCAAAGGGGACATTCAGCACCCTCGCCAGAGTTTGTGCGAGCAAGGTCTTGCCGCTGCCGGTGGGACCCAAAAGCAGAATATTACTTTTCTGAACCTCTACATCTCCGGTCTTGACCGCAGCATACTCCACACGCTTGTAATGATTGTAGACAGCTACCGCCAGAACCTTCTTGGCGCGCTCCTGGCCAATCACGAAATCGTCGAGTGTGTCTTTTATTTCTGAAGGCCTGGGCAGATGCGAGGCTCCTTCGGCCCCGGAGCTCTCAAGTTTGGCCTCCTCGGCGATTATATCCTTGCACAACTCAATGCATTCGTCGCAGATGTAAACCGCAGGACCAGCGATAAGCTTTTTCACTTCATCTTGGGCCTTGCCGCAAAACGAACAGGTGAGCTGTCCCGATTGACCATCGTTTTGAGTCACGAACATGCCTCCGCACTAAAAAGTCAGCTTTTTCTTTCTACTATGTTGTCAATAATACCATACTTTTTTGCGGCATCGCTACCCATGAAAAAATCCCGCTCGGTGTCCGCAGAGATCCGCTCAAGATCCTGCCCGGTGTGCCTGGCCAACACTTGGTTGAGGGTTTCCCGCATGCGGAGGATTTCCTGGGCGTGAATACTGATATCGGTTGCCTGGCCCTGAAATCCGCCCAGCGGCTGATGAATCATGACACGGGCATGGGGCAGAGCATAGCGCTTGCCATGGGTGCCGGCCGCAAGCAACACGGCACCCATGCTTGCCGCCTGTCCCACGCAAATGGTAGACACCGGGGCCTTTAGATATTGAATTGTGTCGTAGATGGCCATTCCCGCAGTAACAACCCCACCGGGTGAATTGATGTAGAGAAAGATGTCCTTGTCCGGATCTTCGGACTCGAGAAACAGAAGCTGGGCGATGATCAGGTTGGCCATATGGTCTTCTATCTGCCCGCCCAGAAAAATAATCCGATCCTTGAGCAGGCGCGAATAGATATCATAGGCACGCTCTCCGCGCCCGGTCTGTTCGACCACCATGGGTATAAGACTCATCGGACTACTCCGTCCCCTCGGCCTCTTTCTGGCCGGCAAGATCTTCACTGGCAACTTCTTCGACGGTCGAATTTTCAAACAAAAATTCGATCACCTTCTCTTCCAACATCTGGGAGAGCAACCCCTGACGGGCTTCGGCTCCCCCATAGTGTTTCTTGACCGCCTCCAAAGGAGCGTTGGCCATCTCGGCGATTTTTTCGAGTTTACCATCAATCTCGGCTCCCTCAACCTTGAGGTCTTCCTGGCGGGCGATGGCCTCAAGAATCAGACTTCCCTGCACCTGCTTGACGGCTGTATCCCGATACATCTGCGCAAAAGACTCTTCGTTCATGCCGAGCATCTCCAAAGACATCCCCTGGGACTGCATGCGATTCCGGACATTTTCGAGCATGTACTTCAACTGGCTGTCCACCATGGCCTCGGGCACCTCAACCGGGTTGCGCTCGATCAGGGCCGTCATCAGACGCTCCTTGAGGTCGCCCTCAACCCGACTCTTCTCCTGGGTCTGGTAGTTCAGATCGATCTTTTCCCGAAGCTCATCGAGGCTTTCGAGACCGAACTCTTTGGCGAAGTCGTTATCCAGCTTGGGCAGGATCTTCTCCTTGATCTCCTTGACCTTGACCTTGAAAGTCGCGGGCCTACCAGCCAGATCTTTATTTCCGTAATTCTCGGGGAAGGTAACTTCGATGTCCCGCTCTTCGTCACGCTTCATCCCTTCAAGCTGCTCTTCGAACCCGGGAATGAATGTGCCGGAGCCCAATTCCAGCAGGTGATCATCAGCCTGGCCACCCTCAAAGGCCTCGCCATCGACGAAACCCTCGAAAGCAATATTAACGAAGTCTCCACCGCGGGCCTTTTTCCGTGAAGTCGCCTCCACCTGAGCACGAGAAGCGCGCATTTCCTCGAGGCGATCATCAACCACCTTCTGATCAGCCTCGAACTTCTCTTTGTGCAGAACAAGGCCGGTATAATCCTTGGCTTCAATCTCTGGCTTGACCTCAACCTCGGCTTGGTAACTGAAAGGCTTGCCCTTCTCCAGCGCGCTGTTTTCGGCTATTTTCGGATCAGCAACCGCAGGGATCCGGTGCTCCACAAGGGCCTTGAAGTAGGTATCGTTAATCAACCGCCCGAGCACTTGCTCCTCCATCTGGGGGGCATAATGCTTCTCGAGCACGGCCTGGGGGATTTTCCCTGGCCGGAAGCCCTTGATCTTGGCCGTCTTGGCTATCTTGCGATAGGCTTTTTCGATCTCGGCATCGACCGTCTCGGCCGGGACCTCGAAGGAAAGCTTCTTTTTGATGCTGCTGATCTCCTCTACCTTGACCGTCATTACTTTACCTCGCGTTGACTAATTGGTTCATAAACGGCAACCCGCAGACTGGGATCCGCGGGCTACAACCTGAAAGACAAGCTGGAAACTTTAGGATTTATCGACCGGACACACTAACTGAATTGAGAATGGTGCGAGAGGGGGGAGTCGA
>NPID01000520.1_pt1 | contig 17544 bp, 18 predicted proteins | sample 8637491 | NCBI WGS metagenome assembly NPID01 (sample SAMN07420843, study PRJNA396082) | bioreactor metagenome | isolation source: sample BA6 brine-fed electro-methanogenic bioreactor BA | place: Japan: Kochi | collected 2016-06-14 | reverse complement strand
ACCTGGTCCTCTCGGGACTGCACTCCTACGGCGGATAGCGCATCGTTCTGAAGTTGTTGGCTGTTGGCTTGACCACCAGCCTCGGTTTGCTTTACGATAACGGCGTCTATCCAAAAGGCTGGCTATTTGATGACCAGAATTTTTCCCCATAGAAAATTGGTTTCACGGCTTCTTGTCCTTGTCTACCTGCTGGTCGGTTCGGGCATTGGCAACGCGCTACTCTGGTGCCAGGAGTCGGAGGCCTTTTCCCATCTGGAGTACAACCTGGCCGGGAAGTGCCAGGACGTCTGCCTGCCTGCGGAAGGGAGCCAAGAAAGCGGTGGGCAGACGCCCCTGGCTCGCCTCGCTTGGTCCTCCGCAGACGGCTGTCTGGACACCCCGATTTCCCTCTCCCATGCCCCCGCCCCAAGGGCCAGGGACCTTCCGGCCGACTCGGTTACGCCCGGCTGGCCCGCATTCCATTTCTTTTCCATCAGGAATCTTCCCGCCGCCAGACTTACCGGCCTGAACCTGGTGGCCCAACCTCCACCCTCACAGGCTCTTGCTGCCCTTCGCACCATTGTGCTGCTGAATTAATCCCTGCCTTCCCGCTTCTCTGAAGACGGTTTCCGGCTTTCTATGGCCGGCAACCGGCGTCTCGTTTTTTCGCAACAATTGACCATTACAACCTGAAGGAGTTCATCCATGCGTCTGACCACCCTAGTGGCCGGGGTGGGGATGCTCTGGCTGGTGCTGGCGTGCAGCTCTGCGTTTGCTGCGACCCCGGATCCCCTGCCTGAGCCCCGCCCGCTCGGCCGTGAGTTGCCTACTTTCCAGCCGGAGTCGGCGCCGCCGAAGATGCAGGCCCCGGCGGGCGAGCTGACCCTGCGCCAGGCGCTGACCCTGGCTCTGCTGCACAACCCCCAACTGGCCGCCTTCGCCTGGGAGGTGCGGGCCAAGGAGGCCGAGGCCCTGCAGGCCGGGCTGCTGCCCAACCCGGAGTTCGGTTTCGAGGTGGAAACCTTCGCCGGGCAGGGGGAATTCAGAGGATTTAATGCCGCTGAGACGACCATCCAGCTCAGCCAGCTTATCGAGCTGGGCGGTAAGCGCGGCAAGCGCCGGGCGGCTGCGACCCTGGATGCGGAGCTCGCCGGCTGGGATTACGAAAACACGCGCCTCGACGTGTTCACCGGAACCACCCAGGGCTTCGTCCAGATTCTGGCCGCCCAGAAGCGGCTGGCCCTGGCCACAGAGCTGACCCGCCTGGCCGAGAGCTTCTACCGTACCGTGAGCGAGCGGGCCGAGGCCGGCAAGGTCTCTCCTGTGGAGCAGACCAGGGCGCAGGTAGTGCTGTCCTCGGCCCATATCGAAGAGGAGCGCGCCCGCAAGGCCCTGACTGCCTCGCGCAAGGCCCTGGTCGCGCAGTGGGGGAGCGAAACGCCCGCCTTCACCCGGGTGACCGGCTCCCTTGAGAAGATCCGCCCGGTGCCGCCGGAAGAGAAGCTTGGCGAACTCATCGTCCAGAGCCCCGAGATTGCCCGCTGGGAGACCGAAGAGCAGCAGCGGCAGGCCCGCCTGTCCCTGGAGCGGGCCAACGCCATCCCCGACCTGACCGTATTCGCCGGCGGGCGCAATCTCCAGGAGACCAACGACAACGCATTCGTTGCCGGGATTTCCATCCCCCTGCCCATCTTCGACCGCAATCAGGGGGGGATCGCCGCCGCCCGTTCAACCTTGAGCAAGGCCCGGCATGAGCGCCGGGCTGTTCGCAGCCGGACCCATGCCGCTCTTTCCGCACGCTATCAGAGCTTGAGCGCCGCCTACATCGAGGCCAAAACCCTCCGGGAACAGATCCTGCCGGCGGCCGAGCAGGCCTTCGAGGCCGCCGACCTCGGCTACAAGGAGGGAAAGTTCGGCTTCCTCGAAGTGCTCGATGCCCAGCGCACCCTGTTCGAGGTCAGGGGGCAGTACATTGACGCCCTCGCCGCCTACCACCAAGCCTATGCCGAGGTGGAGCGTCTGGTGGGCCGCCCGCTGGAGACCGTCAACAACTCTTCTTCACATAACTGACCGAGGTTGAATATGTTACCCGGAAAAAGACTCTATGCTCTTTCGATTGTTTTTTCGACTCTCCTTCTGGTCGCCGGGTTTTCGGTTGCCGGAGCAAAGCCTGCGACAGCTGAAAATGAGAGCAAGGCCCCGGCCGCTTCCGGCTCAGGTCATGATGATCATGTGGACCATGAAGCACACGGCGACGGGGACCGACAGCATGAAGGCCACCTGGATGATCTTTTTGCCGATGAGGCCGAACACGGGGGACACGATGCCCATGGAGGTCCTGGGGGCCATGACGAACATGCCGGAGGAGGTGCGGTTCGGCTCAAGCCCTCGGAACTGGAGGAATTCGGCATCGAGGTAAGCGAAGCCGCGCCCGGCAATCTCGACCGCTATGTCGATCTGCCTGGGGAAATCGTCCTCAACGCCGACCGCCGAGCCCATGTGGTACCCCGGGTGCCGGGCATCGTCCGTCAGGTTTTCAAAAAACTGGGGGACCCGGTCAAAACCGGAGAAGTGTTGGCGGTCATCGAGAGCCGGGAGCTGGCCGACCTCAAGGCCGGATACCTGGCCGCCCGGGAACGCCTGGCCCTGGCCCGGGTCAATTTTGAACGTGAGGAGCGGCTCTGGAAGAAGAAGGTCTCCTCCGAGCAGGATTACCTCGATGCCAAGCAGGCGCTGGCCGAAACCCGCATCGAGCTGCGTTCGGCGGAGCAGAAGCTGCACGCCCTCGGCTTCAGCGACCGCTACCTGGCCGCGCTGCCCGAGCATCCGGACGCCACTTTCACCCGCTATGAAATCAGGGCGCCCTTCGACGGTACCGTGATCCAGAAACACATCACCCTCGGCGAAGCGCTCCAAGACGATGCCGAGGCCTTCGTGGTGGCGGACCTCAGCTCGGTGTGGGTCGATGTCAGCGTCTACCAGAAAGACCTCGCCGTGATTCGCAAGGGACAAAAGGCGGTGGTGGAGCTCGGGCACGACATACCCGATGTCACCGGCGTGATCGATTACGTCGGGCCGCTGGTCGGCGAGGCGACCCGCACCGCCCTGGCGAGGATGGTCGTGCCGAACCCCGATGGGAACCTGCGCCCCGGCATGTTCATTACCGCCCATGTGGCGGTGGACAGCATCCGGGTTCCGCTGCTGGCGCCCAAAACGGCACTGCAGACGGTCGAGGACAAGACCGTGGTCTTTGTCCGGGATGAAGACGGCTTCGAGCCGAGGCCGGTACAAGTCGGGCGCAGCAACGCCACCCATGTGGAGATCCTCGCCGGTCTCGAGCCGGGGCAGGCCTACGTCAGCAAGGGCGCCTTCACCCTCAAGGCCCAGCTCTCCAAGGGCGCCTTCGGCGACGGCCACAACCACTAACAAGGAGGACACCTCATGCAAAGCCTCATCCGTTTCGTCCTCCGCAGCCGGCTGCTGGTCGCGGTGCTGGGGGTACTGGTCCTGGCCGCCGGCTATGCCAGCTACCGCAGCCTGCCGGTGGACGCCTTTCCCGACGTGACCCCGGCCCTGGTGCAGGTCTTCACCGAGACCGAGGGGCTGGCCCCCGAGGAGGTGGAGAAATACGTCACCTATCCCGTCGAAGTGGCCATGAACGGCCTGCCCAATCTCAAGGAGGTCCGTTCCGTCTCCAACTTCGGCCTGTCGGTCATCAACATCTATTTCGAGGACGGCACCGACATCTACTTTGCCCGCCAGTTGGTCGGCGAGCGTCTGCAACTGGCCCGGGAAGAAATCCCCGAGGGCTTCGGCGAGCCGGAGATGGGCCCGATCACCACCGGCCTGGGCCAGATCCTGTTCTATGTCCTCGAAGATGAAAAGGGGGTCCGCTCTCCAGAGGAGATGCGCGAGATTCAGGACTGGCTGATCAAGTTCAACGTCCAGACCGTGCCCGGGGTGACCGAGATCCTCTCCCTGGGCGGCGAGGTCAAGCAGTTCCAGGTACGGGTACGTCCCGCCGACCTGCTGCGTTACGACCTCAACATCAGCGATATCGTCGACAAGGTCAAGGCCAACAACTCCAACGTCGGCGCCCAGTTCCTGGCCAAGAACGCCGAGGAATACATCGTGCGCTCGGTCGGCCTGGCGGAGCAGATCCCGGACCTGGAGCGCATCGTGCTGAAGGTCGTGGACGGGGTTCCCGTCTACCTGGAGCAGGTTGCCGAGGTGGGCATCGGCGGCGAAGTCCGCCGCGGCCTGGCGACCATGGACGGCGCCGGCGAGGCGGTGGTCGGCATGGTGCTCAAGCTGATCGGCACCAACACATCCAGCGTCATCCGCGACGTCAAAGAGCGCATGGAGGAGGTCAACCGGGTCCTCCCCGAGGGGGTGAGCGTCGTCCCCTATTACGATCAGGCCACCCTGGTGGGCAAGTGCGTCAAGACCGTTACCGACGCCCTGATCCAGGGGGTGGTGCTGGTCGCCTTGGTGCTGCTGGTCTTCATGGGGGGAGTCAGGCCGAGCGTGGTCGTCGCCCTATCCATCCCCTTCTCCATCTTCTTCGCCTTCATCCTCATGAAGGTCTTCGGCATTTCGGCCAACCTCATGTCGCTGGGCGGGCTGGCCATCGCCATCGGCATGATGGTCGACGGCACCATCGTCATGGTCGAAAACGTCGACCGCCTGCTGCGTGAGGCCGACCCGTCCGAGCCGCGCATCCGGGTGGTGGCCAGGGCCTGCACCGAGGTGGGCCGTCCCATTCTCTTCGCCATCTCCATCATCATCATCGTCTTTCTGCCGCTGTTCACCCTGCAGGGGGTCGAGGGCAAGACCTTCAAACCGCTCGCCTATACCGTATCCCTGGCCATGCTGGGGTCGCTGATCTTTGCCGTCCTGCTGGCGCCGGTCGCCTCCGACCTGCTGATGCGGCGGCCGAAAAAGGTCCGCGAAGGCAAAGGCGGCGGTGAGTCCCTGGTGGTGCGGGCGCTGCTCAAGCCGTACCGGCCTACGGTTGCCTTGTTCGTCCGCTATCGCCTGCTGGCCGCCGGTCTGGCGGCGCTGATGCTGGTCGCCGGTATCTTCATCTTTCCGCGGCTCGGCTCCGAGTTCGTACCCCGTCTCAACGAGGGGGACCTGCTGATCCGGGCGACCATGGCCCCGTCCATCTCCCTGGAGGAGTCGCGGGAGAACATGCTGCGCTTCGAACGGCGCCTTATGGCCCGCTTCCCCGAGGTGACGCGGGTGGTCACCCGGGTCGGACGCGGCGAGGTCGGGGCCCACGCCGACCCGGTCAACAGCGCCGAGGCCTTCGTCGCCCTCAGGCCCCAGGAGCAATGGACCTCGGCCGACAGCCCGGATGAACTCTACGCCATGGTCAGCGAGGCCTTCGAGGATTTCCCGGGGGCTCAGTTCAACGTCACCCAGCCGATCGCCGCCGCGGTCGACGAACTGCTCACCGGCACCAAGGCGGAACTGGCGATCAAGATCTTCGGCCCCGACATGGAGGTGCTCAAGGAGAAGGCCACCCAGGTCGAAGCGGTGATCCGGGCCGTTCCCGGTGCGGCGGACGTGCAGAAGGATCAGGTCGCCGGCACCCCGCAGCTGCGCATCGTCGTCGACCGGCAGGCCATCGCCCGCTACGGCATCAACGTCGAAGACGTGCAAAGCGTCATCCGCACCGCCGTCGGCGGCGAAACGGCCGGGCAGATCTTCGAGGGGATCCGCCGCTTCGACATTTTCGTGCGCTTCGCCGCGGAAGCCCGCGGCAACCTTGAGGCGATCCGCCACATCCTGATCGCCGCCCCGGGCGGGGAAAAGATCCCCCTCGACCAGCTCGCCCGGATCGAGGAGATCGTCGGGCCCCGGCAGATCACTCGCGAGAACAACCAGCGCTTCATCACCGTGCAGTGCAACGTGCGCGGCCGGGACATCGGCTCCTTCGTCGCCGAGGGCCAGCAGGCCATCGCCGAGAAGGTGGAGTTCCCCCCCGGCTACCTGGTGAACTGGGGGGGCCAGTTCGAGCTGCAGCAGGAAGCCAACAAGCGCCTGGCCCTGGTGGTGCCGGTGACGTTGCTGATCGTCTTTCTGCTGCTCTTTTCCAATTTCAACTCGCTGAAGAACTCGTTTCTCATCATCCTCAACATCCCCCTGGCCCTGGTCGGCGGGGTGGTGGCCCTGTGGATATCCGGGCAGAACCTCTCGGTGCCCGCCTCGGTCGGCTTCATCGCCCTGTTCGGCATCGCCCTGGAAAACGGCATGGTGCTGGTCACCTACCTGAATCAGCTTCTGCGCGACGGCATTCACATGGACGAAGCCTCGGTGCAAGGCGCCTGCCTACGCCTGCGGCCGGTGCTGATGACCGCCATCACCACCGCCCTGGGGCTGATTCCGCTGCTCTTTTCCAGCGGCACCGGCAGCGAGGTTCAGCGCCCCCTGGCCACGGTGGTGATCGGCGGGCTGTTCACCTCGACCATTCTGACCCTGCTGGTCATTCCCGCCCTGTACAAGTGGTTTGCAATCAAGGTCGAAAAGGAAATTTCATCTGAGTAATGGCAAAGGAGAAGAATCGATGAAAGAGATCAAGGCATACATCAAGCGGCACAAGCTTTCCGAAGTGAGCGGGGCCTTGCAAAAAATCGAAGGTCTTACGGGCATGAGCGTGATCTCCATCCAGGGGTACGGGGCCGGCTGGGGAGGCAAGAAGAAAAAGGGCGAAAATACCTTTGAGGACCACATACCCGGCGTCAAACTCGAGATCATCTGCCGGGACGACCTGGTTGACAAGGTGGTTGCGACCATCGAAAAAGCGGCCCACACCGGCCTCAAGGGGGATGGTAAAATTTATGTGGGGGAAATTTCCCAGGCGGTACGCATCAGTACCGGCGAGCGCGGCGAAGGGGCCGTCTAACCAAAGGAGGCAACACGATGAGAGCGGTAAAATTTCTAGTCCTCGTCACCATCATGGGGCTGACTCTTTCCGGCTGCGCGGCTCATCGCCCCGAATCCGCGACAGGAAAAAGGGATTCCCTGGATTACTCACCGGCGTATTCGGTTGTGATTGCCCCCACGACCTCGGTGACGGTGAGCAAGGCCCGGGTTTACCGGGAGGGGGAATATTTTGTGGTTTCAGGCCGGGTCAAGCGAATGCATGAAGTACAACTCCCCGGTCATGTCGACCTGGCGGTCTGCGGCCCGGGCGGGACGCTGCTTGCCCAGGAAACCACGCGGGTTCCAGGTCTTTCTTCCAACCGCAGGGGCGTCCTTGGGTTGCCTTTTCATTTTCGGTTGACCATGGTTCCCCCGGAGGGAGCGAAAATCCGTCTCCGGTACCATGCCCCCTCATCGGCGAATGGGGATTTAAATTGCGCCAACTCTTAGGGGGAATAATTAACCCTGATTGCCTCCGGTTATTTCCTTGCGCCCATGCCCCTGGCATGGGCTTTTTAATTTAATCCCGGGATAATTTCGGAGGATCGGAAAAAAATCGGGAATAAAGTCCTCCGGGAACGTATCTATATTTTTATATCGCGCAAATTCACCCCCCGGACTGGAAGCCGGGCGCGGAAGTTTCCGCATTCAACCAACTGCTGAACAAGGAGGACTACCATGCTCAAGAAATTCGCCCTTGCCGTATCGGCCCTGATGCTCACTGCCACCTTTGCTCTCGCCGGAGGCTGGGCCCCGGACAAGGGGCTCGACAAGGTCACCCTCAAAGGGGAGCTGGTCTGCGTCGGCTGCAGCCTGAAAAAAATGGACGGGGCCAACGCCCAGTGCAACCTCTACGCACACCATGCCATCGGCTTCAGAACCGCCGACGGCCTGCTCTGGAGCATCGTCGACAACGAGAAGGGGCATGACATCATCCGCGCCCACAAGCTGCTGGAAAAAGGGACCAAGGCCACCATCACCGGGTGGATTTACCCGGTGGCTCATTTCATCGAAATCGATGCTATCCAGGTCGAAGGGGTGACCATGGAGCAGATCCAGAAAGCCGGGTTGGAAGAGGATCAACTCATCGCCAAACGCCTGGCCACCCGAAAGCTGGGGCAGGTTCCGGCCATGGAACACGACCACGGGCACGCCCACTAAACGCAGGGAGTAATCCATGCTGGATCTAGTCAACGGGATGGAGGCCTATCTCGGGGCCTCCATCCCCATGGCGGTGGTGGCCGCCTTCGTCGGGGGAGTGCTTGCCAGCCTGACGCCCTGCGTCTATCCGATGATTCCCATCGTATCGTCCTATGTCGGCTCCAAGACCATGGGCGAGAAGACCCGGTTCAAGTCCTTTTCCCTCTCGCTGGCCTATGTCGTCGGCATGGCTCTGGTCTATGCCGCGCTGGGGGTGCTCGCCGCTCTCACCGGGAGACTGTTCGGCGAGATCAGCACCAGTCCCCTGGCGCTGTTCCTGGTGGCCAACCTGATTATCGTTCTCGGCCTCAACATCCTCGAGGTCATCCCCCTGCCGCCCCTCCCCGCGCTGAAATGGGGCGGCAGCGAACGCAAGGGGCTGCTCGGCGCTCTGCTGGTCGGGGCCGCTTCCGGGTTGGTCGCCTCGCCCTGCACCGCACCGGTCATGGGCGTGCTGCTGACCTATGTTGCAGCCCAGCAGAATGTCGTGCTCGGCGGCACCCTGCTCTTCGTCTTTTCCCTGGGCATGGGGATTCTGCTGGTGCTGGCGGGAACCTTTTCCGGCCTGCTGACCTCGCTGCCCAGGTCGGGCAAATGGATGGTGACGGTCAAGAAGCTGCTCGGCTTCATCATGCTCGGCCTGGGGGAATATTTTCTCATCAAGACCGGCCAGCTGCTGTTTTAATCCGCAAGACCGGTGAGAGCTCCGGGGCGAAACTCAGGAAGGAATTGCCATGCTAGAATATATAAAAAAGGTTTTTTTCGTGCTGGTGCTCCTGTGGGGAGCGGCCGCTCCGGCCTGGAGTCTGGATGTCGGCGAACCGTCTCCCGGTTTTGCCCTGGAGACCCTCGAAGGGCAGCCGGTGAGTCTGGCGGATTTCAAGGACAAGAGCCCGGTGATGATAGTTTTCTGGGCCACCTGGTGTCCGATCTGCAAAAAAGAGCTCCCGCAGATCAAGAAAATTGCCGCCGACTTCGGCCCGCAGGGGTTGGCCGTGCTCGGGATCAACGTCGGAGTGAACGACTCGCCCCGCAAGGCGCAGGCCTATCACGAGCGATACGATCTCAACTACCCGGTCGCTTTTGACCACGGGAGCAAGGTTTCCCGGGCCTTCGGTGTCGCCGGGACCCCGACCGTCGTCATTCTCGACAAACGCGGCATTGTCCGCTACCGCGCCGCGGCGGTGCCGGAGGATCTCGGGGACCATTTCACCAGCCTTCAGGAGTAGCCGTGTTTTTCCCCAAGGACCGCAGTCGGGACCGCTTCATGAAGACCGCCTATCCCCACCTGGATTTCGTGTTCAGCGTGGCGTTCAGGCTGTCCGGAAACCGCTACGACGCCGAGGACCTGACCCAGGAGGCCTTCGTCATCGCGTTTCAGAAGCTCCACCAGCTCAAGGATCCCGAAAAGTGCAAGCCCTGGCTCCTCTCCATCCTCCGGAATCTCTATTTACGGAGCCAGGAAAAAAACCGGCCGGGCCTGTTGAAGGTGCAAGACGACGAGGAGTATTCCTCAATTCTTGAAAACCTGGTCAGAGAAGAGACCCCGGAGGATATTTTCGCTGAAAAAAACCAGTTTCACGAGGTCCAGAAGATTTTGAACAGCCTGCCCGAAAAGTACAAAACCCCGTTGATCCTCCACTACACCGAAGAATGGTCCTACAAAGAGATTGCCCAGGGTCTGGACCTTCCCATGGGAACCGTGATGTCGAGAATCGGGCGAGGACGGGAGTTGATCAAGAAGGAGCTCATCAGGCGGCAGACACCCAGGGAGAGAGGCCAGGTGATCACCCCGGTCTTTGCCAGGGGCTCCCGCAAAGGATGAGGTGAACCATGGATTGTGCAGGATTCAAACAATGGCTGACCGTCAGGAATCAACTCGAAGAGCCGGACAGCATCGAGGCCCGGACCCATGCCCAAAAGTGCCCCTCCTGCTCCCGGCTGCTGCAGCTGGATGAAGCGGCCGAGCAGGCGGTCAAATCCGCCCTGCCCAGGGTGGCGGCACCCGCCGGCCTGCGCTCCAGCATCGAGCTCATCGGCGCCGAGCCGCGCCGGCAAAAGAAGCTTCCCCAGTGGTTCCGATTCGGCCTGCCCGGCGCGGCGGCCACCGGGCTGCTGCTTCTGCTTCTGGTCCTGCAGCCCTTCGGCGGCAACCTCACCGGTATCGACCAAATCGCCCGGCTGGCCGAAAAGAACCATCTGGCCGGGCTCGCCATGCACTTCAATGCCGTAGACGTAAACGATATCCCCGCCTGGTTCCGTGGCAAGCTCGCCTTCGACGTGGCATTGCCTGAGTTCAAGGGGCTGAATCTTGAGCTTCTCGGCGGCCGGAAATGCAGCCTCGGCCGCGAGGATGCCGCCTACCTGTTTTATGCCGGGGACGGAAAACGTTACTCGCTCTTCGTGCTGGACGCAGCAGACGTGAAATTCGACATGGAGGAAGGCAAGATCTACCGATATCCGGTCCGGGACTGCGTTGTCGAGATGTGGAAAGAGCGGAACCGGGTCTACGTGCTGGCCTCGTAGGAGGCAGGCGAAGTTCGCAGCGCCCGCGACGAACTTTTCGAGTCCGATACACCTCCGCATCCAAGTCCGTCCTTGAAAACCCTTCGGTATTATCCCCTGCCGCACCCCATCAAGCAACTTTCTGCACGAGCTCGGGAACTGCGCGGCGCAGTTCGGCAGCGGCAACCCCTGGGCGGCCCTGCGCGCGGCCCCGGAGCGGGCGGGACTGACCCGGTGCACCGGCATGGAGCGGATTTTCGGCAATATCGACGATGCTCTGGCAGGGGCCAGACGCAGCCTTCGAATAAGCGGAGCGGCAACCGGGAAAGGCAGCAATTTTGCTTGCCCGCCACGGTGCCATGAACTAAACTTGCCCCGTGATGCAGGCACCCGAAATGACAGCCCATTGCCCCGGCAGAAGCGACTCGGTCACCGGGGTCATTCTCGCCGGCGGCAAAAGCACCCGCATGGGCCAGGACAAGGCCACCCTGGTGGTCAAGGGCCTGCCGCTGTTCGAGCGGGTGCGCAAGGTCTTCCGCCTGCTGTTCGCCAAAAACCTGATCGCCGGCGACCGCCCCGACCTGGCCCGCCCGGACCTCCCCTGTTATGCCGATATTTACCCGGGCAGCGCCCTGGGCGGTCTCTATACCGGTTTGCTGCGGGCCGAAACCGAGTGGATTTTCGTCGCCCCCTGCGACATGCCCTTCCCGGACCCGGCACTGATCCGAACCATCACCGCCCTGAGGGCGGGATACGACGTGGTCGTACCCCGCACCCGCCAGGGCTTCGAACCGCTGTTCGCCTGCTACGCCAAATCCTGTCTCGAACCGATGCGCCAGTTGCTGGACCATCGCCGGTTCCGCGTTTTCGATTTCTACGACCAGGTCCGGGTGCGTTACCTGGAAGAGGACGAGCTCCCGCCGGGCTGGCAAAAGGCCCTGGTCAACCTCAACACGCCCGAGGATTGCTACGCCCTCGATCAATCCCTTCCCGACTAGGGATCGGGCCAACCATGAAGGAACGGAACATCATGCTCAGCTACCAGGAAGCCATCCGCATCGTTCTGGAACGGGTCTCCCCCCTGCCCGCCGTCGAGGTTCCGCTGCAGGAAGCCCTCGGCCGGGTGCTGGCCGAACCGGTTGCGGCCCGCTGGGATCTACCGCCCGCCGACAATTCAGCCATGGACGGCTACGCCCTGGCCTTTGCCGGGCAGGAGGTCGGGGACGAACTGGAGGTCGCCGGCTTCGCCCCGGCCGGCAATCCGTTTGCCGGTGAGCTGTTGCCCGGCCAGGCGATAAAAATCATGACCGGGGCGCCGCTGCCCAAAGGCAGCGATACGATCGTGCCGATCGAGGAGGTCGAGTCCACCGCGGCAAAGATCCGCCTTTGCCGCGCCCTCCACCAGGGCCAGCATGTGCGCCGGCGGGGCGAGGAGATCGGCCGCGGTGAGCTGCTGCTGGCGACCGGGACACCGATTCTCTCCGGCGAGATGGGGCTGCTGGCGGCCGGCGGAGCAGAGCGGGTAACGGTCTTCCCGGCACCCAGGGTTGCCCTGCTTTCCACCGGTGACGAGCTGGTGGAACTGGGGACGGCTCCCGGCCCGGGACAAATCGTCAACTCCAACTATCACCTTCTGTCCAGCCGTCTGCGCGAGGAGGGCTGCGAGGTGCTTTCCCTGGGCGTCGCCCGCGACAACCTGGAAGAACTGGAGAGTTTGCTGACCAGCGGTCTGGGTGCTGACATGCTGGTCACCACCGGCGGCGTTTCGGTGGGAGACCGCGACCATGTCCAGGAGACGCTGGGGAAATTGGGGTTTGAGCCGGCCTTCTGGAAAGTCGCCATCAAGCCGGGCAAACCGGTCCTGTTCGGCACGGTGAAAGGCCATCCGGTGTTCGGGCTGCCGGGCAACCCGGCGGCCTCGGCGGCAACCTTCGAACTTTTCGCCCGTCCCGCCCTGCGCCGGCTGGGGGGATTTTCCGATCCTCTTCCCCCGCGGCTGCGGGTCACCCTCACCGAAGAGATCAGTGGCGGAGAAAAACGCCAGCGCTTCATCTGGGGCACCCTGCGCGAACAGGCGGGCCGCTACCGGTTCGTGCCATCGGCCCGCCAGGGCTCGGGTCAGAATCGCAGCATGCAGGGATCCCAGGCCTTGCTGCCGGTGGCCGGCGGCAGCGGCCCGCTGGCGGCGGGAAGCGAGGTTGACGTGCTGCTGCTGCGCCTGCCGCCGGGTTTGAGCTAAGTGCGAAGGTCGCATCGCCCTGAAGGTATACGTTGTGATCTTCAAAACAAAACGTGTATAATAGTCCCTTGTACATTCATCAACAGGAGACATCGCCCATGTTCGGACTCGGCACGCAAGAATTGATTATCATCCTCGTGCTGGTGCTCATTATTTTCGGCGCCGGCAAACTCCCTCAGATAGGAGGCGCCCTTGGCCAGAGCCTGCGCAACTTCAAGAAGGGCATCAAAGAGGAGGAAGAGGAAAAAACCGCAGACAAGAAGCTGGAGGACAAGGCTAAGGACGAATAACCCGGTTCTTCATGTACAACGGAAAAAGGCCCGCTACCGAAAAGCGGGCCTTTTTGCGTTCCTGGGGCCTTGCAACGGGGAACCGGGCATCACCATCCCGCCGCGGATCAGGCGCTGGCGCCCCCCTGCCCGGTTAACGCCACCTCGAGGTTTGCCGCCCAGGCATCCAGCTTGTAGCGTACGGCGAGATGGGTCTGGCGGCAGAGCTCAGGCATGGAGCCTTCCCCCATCGCCAGCACCTCACGATAGCCGGCATCGATTCCCCGCCGCACCTGCTCGAGCTTGGCCGGATTGTTGCCGGCGATAGCCACGACAAATTTGACGATGCGGGTCAGGGTCTGCTGGACCCCGAAATACCCTTTTTCGGAGATCAACTCCCGAGCTTCATCCAGGGTCAGCTCCCCCCCGGCGCCCCCCGTCCGGCCCTGGCAGGCCAGGGCCGCCTCGCGCTGGGCATGAAGGTTCTCCAGGATCAGCATCCGGGCGATGCCGTAGTGGTAGCTGCCCCGGCCGGTCGTTTCCGGGAGCTCGTCACTCTCAGGCTCCGGCCTGCCGGCCACGGTGCCCCCGGGACCTGCGGGTTGCAATACTGACCTCGAAATGGATGGAAATTGCATCGTGACGTCCTCCCTGGGGCTTGGTAAAAAGCCTGCGTCCCTGTTTCGATTTCGGAAATCTTCAGCCGATACCTTTGCGCAGATCTTCATGAAACGGCAATTCCCGTACCAACCCGGAAAAGCTCGCACTTTCGCCACCCTACCCTGAAGGCCCCATCTAAGCCATTGGTTTCACAATAAATTCCGTCGCTTTCAGGCAACAGCTTTTCGGTTCGATCGGCTCGAGCCCGGTTTTTCAGGGCCTCCGGATAGTCTCCAAACGACGACAGAACCTGATCGCTTTCGGCCTATAAAACCAAACGGCCCGCCCTCCTTGACCAGACAGGGAGGGCGGGCCGTTCATAAATTCCGCTCGAAAACGCGGGCGGCGGGGTTATCGCTGGGGGGTGATGCGGATTTCCACCCGCCGGTTCAGCTGCCGGCCCGATTCGGTGCTGTTGTCGGCAATCGGCTGACTTTCGCCGTAACCGATGGTGTTCATGCGCATCGAACTGACCCCCTGGCCGGTCAGGGCGTTTTTCACCGCCAGGGCCCGGCGTTCGGAAAGCTGCTGGTTGTAGACTTCGGTTCCGGTGCTGTCGGTGTGCCCGGCGATCATGATGTTGGTCTGGGGGTATTGGTTGAGCACCGAGGCGACCCGCTGGATTTCGTCAAAGGAGCCGGGCTTGAGGGCCGCGGAGTTGACGTCGAACAGCAGATCGGATTTGAAGGTGACGGTGAGCAGGTCGACATTGCGCTGAATATTGGCCCCCTCAACCCCTGCCAGTTGCTGGCGCATGGCCGCCTCCTGCTTTTCCATGTAGTTACCGATGGCACCGCCGGCGAGCCCACCGATCGCCGCGCCGATCCCGGCACCGATCAGGGTCCCTTTGGTGTCCCTGCCGATGGCCTGGCCGAGCCCGGCGCCAACCGCCGCCCCGACACCGGTACCGACCGCCGCCCCTTTCTGGGTCTGGGTCATGGGCTGAGCGCAACCGGTCAACATCAGACTGCCAACCATCAGGCCAATCAAGAGTTTTCTCATGTCATTCTCCTTGTCACTGGATTTGAATGTCGGCGCCGCCGGCCATTCATTGGAATTGGTGGTTACTTTAAAACATGACGCCTGGAAAAAGCAACCGGACTTCGCACGACATCGGGTCGCATGTCGGGTCGCAACGGGCTTGAAAAAACCGCCCTTTCCATGCTAGGTTGCCCCATTAATTCCACGCCCGAAATCACAACGGAGGAAAACAGGTATGAAGATCTCCCGAGCGGAAGTTGAGCATGTGGCCCGACTGGCGCGGCTCGCCCTCGCGGACCGCGAACTCGATGCCCTGACCGGGCAGATGGATGCTATTCTCGGCTATGTGGACAAGCTCAACGAGCTCAGCACCGACGGCATCGTACCCACCGCCCACGCCGTACCGATGGAAAACGCCTTCCGCGAGGATGAAGTCCGGCCTTCGATCGGCACTGAAAAGGCTCTGATGAACGCCCCGGCAAAGGTGGACACCGCCTTCAGGGTGCCCAAAGTTATTGAATAATAAAAAACGTGAGGCGTAAGGGGTGAGGCGTTTTAGAACGCCCTTAAACCCCTCACCCCTTACGCCTCACCCCTCACAAAAAGAGTACATTATGGAACTGACCGACCTGAGCATTCACCAACTCCACCGCAAACTCCTGAACCGGGAGACGACCTCGGTGGAGCTGACCCGGGCGTTTCTGGAGCGCATCGAGGCCACCGACGAAAAGGTCAACGCCTTCATCACCGTCGTTGAGGACAGCGCTTTGCGGGAGGCCGAAGAAGCCGACCGGCGCATCGCCGCCGGCCGGGCCGAGCGGCTCACCGGCATCCCGATAGCCCTCAAGGACATCTTCAACACCGAGGGGCTGCTCACCACCTGCGCTTCGAAAATCCTCTCCAACTATATCTCGCCCTACGACGCCACCACCGTGGCGCGGCTCAGGGAGCGCGGCGCGGTGATCATCGGCAAGCTGAACATGGATGAATTCGCCATGGGCAGCTCCAATGAGAACAGTGCCTTCGGCCCGGTCAAAAACCCCTGGAACCTCGAGACGGTTCCCGGCGGCTCGTCGGGCGGCTCGGCGGCCAGCGTGGCGGCCCGCCAGGCGGCCGGCACCTTCGGCACCGACACCGGCGGCTCGATCCGCCAGCCGGCCGCCCATTGCGGGGTGGTCGGCCTCAAGCCGACCTACGGCCGGGTCTCGCGCTACGGGGTCATCGCCTACGCCTCGTCCCTCGATCAGGTCGGGCCGCTGGCCCGCGACGTCGAGGACTGCGCCATTTTGCTGCAGGCGGTGGCCGGCTACGACCCGGCCGACTCGACCTCGGTCGACACCCCGGTTCCCGATTACCTGACGACGCTCAAGGACGGGGTCAAAGGGCTGAAAATCGGCCTGCCGAAGGAGTATTTCATCGAAGGGCTCGACCCGGACGTCAAGCAGGCGGTGGAACAGGCCATCGAAACCTACCGCGGGCTGGGCGCCGAAATCCACGAGGTCAGCCTTCCCCACACCGATTACGCCGTGGCCTGCTACTACCTGATCGCCACCGCCGAGGCCTCGAGCAACCTGGCCCGCTACGACGGCGTGCGCTACGGGGTGCGGGTCGACGAGGGCGGGGGACTGATCGAGATGTACATGAAAAGCCGCGCCGCCGGCTTCGGCGCCGAGGTCAAGCGGCGCATCATGCTCGGCACCTACGCCCTCTCCTCCGGCTACTACGACGCCTACTACCTCAAGGCCCAGAAGGTGCGCACCCTGATCCGCCAGGATTTCCTCGATGCCTTCGACCGGGTCGACGTCATCCTCACCCCGGTGGCCCCGACCCCGGCCTTCAAGATAGGCGAGAAGGTCGACGACCCGCTGCAGATGTATCTTTCGGACATCTTCACGATTCCGGTCAATCTCGCCGGCACCTGCGCCATGAGCCTGCCCTGCGGCCTTTCCGAAACGGGGCTGCCCATTGGCCTGCAGCTGATCGGCAAGCCCTTCGACGAGGCGGCCATCCTGCGCGCAGGCCACGCCTTCGAGCAGGCGACCGACTGGCATACGAAAAAGGCGCCGTTGTAATATCCAGGTAGGGGCAGGCCCCGGTGCCTGCCCTGAATCAGGGACCCGAACGAGGGCGGCCACAAGTGGCCGCCCCTATCCGACCCAAGGATTTAACCATGCAATCCAAATACGAAGTCGTCATCGGACTGGAGGTTCACGTCCAGCTGACCACCGACACCAAGATCTTCTGCGGCTGTTCCACGGCCTTCGGCAACGCGCCCAACACCCAGACCTGCCCGGTCTGCCTGGGCCTGCCCGGGGCGCTGCCGGTGCTCAACAAAAAGGCGGTGGAGTTCGCCATCCGCACCGGCCTGGCCACCCACTGCAGCATTGCGCCGCGGTCGATCTTCGCCCGCAAGAACTATTTCTACCCGGATCTGCCCAAGGGGTACCAGATCTCCCAGTTCGAACTGCCGGTCTGCGAACACGGCCATCTCGACATCGCAACCGAGAAAGGCGGGGCCAAGCGGGTCGGCATCACCCGCATCCACATGGAAGAGGATGCCGGCAAGCTGATCCACGGCGACACCCCGGAAACCGCCGGATCGTCCTACGTCGACCTCAACCGGGCCTGCACCCCGCTGCTGGAGATCGTCTCCGAACCGGACATGCGCTCCTCGGAGGAGGCCATCGCCTACCTGAAGAAGCTGCACCAGATCGTGGTCTACCTCGGGGTCTGCGACGGCAGCATGGAGCAGGGATCGTTCCGCTGCGACGCCAACGTCTC
>NPID01009338.1_pt2 | contig 17563 bp, 18 predicted proteins | sample 8637491 | NCBI WGS metagenome assembly NPID01 (sample SAMN07420843, study PRJNA396082) | bioreactor metagenome | isolation source: sample BA6 brine-fed electro-methanogenic bioreactor BA | place: Japan: Kochi | collected 2016-06-14 | reverse complement strand
GCCATACTGGTTATGATTTTTCCTTTGCCGGGTTTAAGCTTTTCTGGCCATGCTGCTATTGCATTACTAACTTTTGCCGTGATAATGTGGGCTACTGAAGCTGCTCACCTGGCAGTAACCTCTTTAATTATACTATTTATTCAACCAATTATCGGCGTGGCCAGTTTTCCTGACGCAGTAATTGGATTTGCCAACCCCATACTATTTTTAATGATTGGTGGTTTTATTATTGCTGAGGCCATTCGAAAAAGTGGTCTGGCCCAGCGTTTAACCTATCTCATGCTTTCTAAATTAGGGACTTCTTCCAGCAGAGGTTTATTTGTCAGTGTGTTTTCTTCAGGGATTCTTTCGGCCTGGATTGAAAATGTGGTTGCTTTTGCCATGCTCTTACCCATAATTAAAGAAATAGTCATTTTAATGGGATGTGAAGAACCCCAAAAAGGTAAAAGTAACTATGCCAAGGCCATGGTCCTGGGGGCATCATTTGGATCCCTGGCAGGAGGGTTTGGAACTGAAATTGGAACTGCTCCCAACTTGATGGCAGCAGCCTATACCGGCATTCCTTTTGTGAACTGGATGGTATTTGGATTTCCCCTGGCCATTACATTAATGATTATTATCTGGAAATTATTGGGTGTGATTTTCCCCTCAGAAGTTAAGGGTATTGTCGGAGGGGATACTACTATAACCGATAAGCTGGACAAACTGGGAGTTCTATCACGGGATGAAAAAATAAGTATCGTTATTTTATTATTTACCATTTCATTATGGATTACCACTGGTTTAACGGGAATTGATAGCTACTCCGTGGCCCTTATTGGGGCAGTTTTATTTTTCTTCTCGGGAATAGTGAACTGGAGAGATGCCCAGAAAAATGTGGACTGGGGACTAATAATATTCTTTGGAGGAGCACTATCTCTAGGGGCAGCTTTACTTAATACTGGTGCAGCTGAATGGTTAATTAAGGATATTGTTTCCTTGATGGGTTCGGACCCATCAGTGCTACTTATTACTATAGTTTTAATGCTGGTGGCTGTTATCATAACTCAGGTAATGTCCAATATAGCACTATCAGCTATTTTAATACCTCTTTCAGTCACTCTGGCGAATTCTCAAGGCCTGGCTGTTGGAACCTATGCTGTTCCCGTGGCCATAGCATGTTCCCTGTCATTCATGCTTCCTATGGCTGATCCCACCGTTGCAATGGCCTATGGAACTGGATATGTTAAATTAAAAGAAATTGCAAAAGCAGGAGTACCCCTGGTTATAATTGGGATAATATTAACCGTTCTGGTAATATTTACCCTGGCCCAACCATTTTTAGCTGCTTAAACGCGGATGGAGGGTGAAGGGTAAATAAATACTCATTTTTTTCAGGTTCCTGTCTATTAAATCTTATAACCTAAAAAAGAGAAATTACATCAATTCTTTTTTATATTCTCTAAGACCATTTTATCCACAAATTCCATATCCATGTTATTTTCTACTATTTCTGCTAATCTATCAAGTGAAAACTGCTTACTATTTTTGAAGGGGTCTTCTGAAAATCCTAATTTTTTCAATCCTTTTTTTTCTCGCAGGTAATCAGTAAAGGCCCTTCTGAAATAATAGTTGTGGAATATTCCATGGAAATAAGTGCCCATAATATTACCTTCAATTGCACCATCATAATCAGATTCAGGAGTATTACCACAACCTTTAATAATCTTTAATAAGGGCTTAGTAGTGTTTATTTCAGTAATACCCTCATGCAATTCATATCCCGTTATAGTTTCAAGGGGAATATCTTTCAGGAAACCCTTATTTATTAAAAGGCCCTGGCTACGGCTTATGATTTTGGGAACCTTTCCAAAATATGTGACGCTATCTAAAAGACCCAAACCTTTTACCGACCCATATTTAGATTCTTTCAAATTTTCATCAATTATTTCGTTTCCCAGCATTTGATAACCACCGCAAATACCTATAATAGGGATTTTTTTAGATAATTCTCGTATTTCATCCGAAAAACCCCCTTCATTTAGTGCTATCATATCATTAACTGTATTCCGGGTGCCGGGAATTATAAGTGCATCTATATTCCCTATTCTATCTCCTATTTCAATTAGCTTCAATCCAATATCTGGTTCATATTCCAGTGGATCCAGGTCAGTAAAGTTAGATATTCGAGGTAAACGCATAACTCCTATAGTTATATCTCCATTTCCCCTATATTTTCTCTCAGAAAGTGACGCTGAATCTTCTTCAGGTATTTTAAGGCTATGATCATAGGGTAAAACTCCCAGGACAGGAACCCCTATAATTTTTTCAATCTGGTGAATCCCCGGCATTAAAATATCCAAATTACCTCTGAATTTATTAATTACAACTGCTTTAATTCTAGATCGGTCTTTTTCATCTAAAAGTGAAAATGTCCCTGCTATTGATGCAAAAACACCGCCGCGATCAATATCTGCCACAAGTATTACATCGGCATCAGCCAGATGAGCAATTTCCATGTTGGCAAGATCTCTATCTCGCATATTAATTTCTGCCGGAGAACCAGCACCTTCTATGAATATTAAATCATATTCATTCTTCAAATATTCTAAAGACTCTGAAATAGCCTCCAGGGCCTGGTCTCTGAAATTTTGTTGATATTCGTAGAAATTCATATCTCCTGCAGGCTTACCATGTACAATTACCTGGGATATGAAATCTTCTTTAGGCTTAAGAAGGACAGGGTTCATATGATGGGAAGGTTCCAGACCAGCTGCTTCTGCCTGAAAAACCTGGGCTATGGCTATTTCTGCATTTTCTTTTGTGGTATAAGAATTCAAAGACATGTTTTGTGACTTGAAGGGAGCAACCCTGTAACCCCTGCGGGAGTAGATACGGCATAAAGCTGCCACCATGATGCTTTTACCTGCATTGGAGGATGTTCCCTGGACCATAATGCACTTGGAATTTAATTGAGACATTGAAAACCTCTTTATTCTAAAATTTATAAAAAACTTTTAACAAAAAATTCATTTATTTTTAGTGGTATTAAGATGGATTTGCTTATATTTTTATTTATCCCTGTAGAAGGGATAATCTTTAATAAAAATAAAGAGATATTTAATTTTATAATAATTGTTATTTATCTGACTTTATATATCATTGGAAATGAAAGGTGGCAGTATTATGGATACCATGGATCAGGACGAATTATTAAAAATAGCATTCAATAAAGTGAATGATATTATCACCATAATTGAAATTAAAGATGATGGCCGGGCAGGCAATTTTATAAAAGTAAATGATGTGGCAGTAAAAAAATTAGGTTATTCTCCTGAAGAATTTTCACAGATGAGTCCTAGAGATATTGGTTCTACTCCCCTTGAAAATAAAAAAAAGATAAGGGAACTTATCACCCAGGGAAGAGTTTATTTCCAGAGGAATTATTTTACTAAAGATGGCAAAACCATCCCGGTGGAGATTAATTCCCATATTATTAATTTAAAAAATAAAAAAGCAGCATTATCTGTGGCCAGAGATATAAGTGATCGCCAAGAAAGTGAAGAACGACTTAAAGATTTTTTTGATAATGCTACGGATCTTATTCAAATGGTAAATTCTGATGGGACTTTTTTATATGTTAATGAGGCATGGAAAGACGTTTTAGGCTATAGGGATGATGAAATTCAAAATTTGAATATATTTGATGTTATTCATCCAGAACACTTAGAACAGTGCAGGGATACTTTTGAGAAGGTTTTTAATGGTCATAAGATTGATGAAATTGAAACTGGATTTAAAACTAAAAATGGTCAGGAAGTCGTACTTGAAGGTAATATAAATCCTAAAATAGATGATAATGGAAAAGTAGTTTATACTCGAGCAATTTTCAGGGATGTTACCGAAAGAAAACATTATGAGATGGAAATTCAAAGATTGGCCAGTATCGTAGAGTCTTCTGGTGATGCTATAGTGGGCTATGAGATGGATGGAACCATTTTTAACTGGAATCCCGGTGCAGAAAAAATATATGGATACTCCTATGATGAAATTATAGGTAAAAATGTTTCATTACTAATGAAAAAAGAAAAATGGGAAGAAAATTTAAAAAATATTGAAAAAATTAAAGAAGGAGGCGTGGTTTCCCATTTTGAGACTACCCGCTTTAGAAAGGATGGATCCACCTTCGATGCTTCCATATCTTTATCTCCTATAAAAAATTCTCAAGGTGAGATTATAGGGATTTCTACCATTGCCAGGGATATAACAGGGAGTAAAAAAGCCCAAAAAGCACTAAAAGATAGTGAAGAGAAATACCGAAGAATTGTAGAAAAATTTATACAAAATGCCCTGGCTTTAATTGGTGAAATAAATAAGGAGTGATTTTTTATAAAATACATAAATTGTAGCAATCCTTATTAATAACCACGAACAAAAATTATCTATATAATTATATTCATTATAACCATATTATTTCTAAAAAAAACAAATTTCATCATTTACTTTATTAATATATCTTTAATTCTCTATTATTCTTTAATTAGAATAATAAACTAAGGAATCAATATAAAAGCGTATAATAATGCCTTTTTACCCTTTTAAGAGAATTATATTAATAAAAAAAAGATTAACTGTAGGAGTAATATAATCAGGTATATATAGTATAATATTAAAATAAGTTTATGTTAGTAAAACATTTTTTCTAACTAAAAATTATTTAAATTTATTGATTATAAAAAACCTTAATATGAGTATCAATTTATGGAGGCACTCGAAAATTTATGAAAACTACCATCAAAGCATCTAATTCAGAAGATTCAGTTGCTTATGAAACTTCAGAAGATATCGAGGTACCTGATAGGCTTGTAGACCAGATTATTGGTCAGGAAGAAGCTGTGGAAACCATTAAAAAGGCGGCCAGGCAGCGCAGAAATGTACTGCTTATTGGTGAGCCTGGTGTTGGTAAATCTATGTTAGCACAATCTATGGCGGAATTACTTCCTCCTGAAGAATTACAAGATATACTGGTTTATCCTAATTTAGAAGATTCTAATAATCCTTTAATAGGAGCACTACCTGCCGGGGAAGGAAAACAAATTGTCATGAACCATAAGGCCAAATCCAAAGGTCAGGAAGAAAAGAAAAATATGTTTATGATCCTGATTATTGGATTAATCCTGGTAATTGGTTTTATGCTTCAGCAGTATTTTGTGGCAATTATTGCAGCAGGGATAGTATTTTTGGCCCTAAATCAAATGAGGCCTAAAACTACGGTCATGGTTCCTAAATTACTGGTAAATAATGAAAATAAAAAAATAGCTCCTTTTATAGATGCTACTGGAGCTCATGCCGGTGCTTTACTGGGTGATGTAAGACATGATCCTTATCAATCTGGAGGACTGGGAACCCCTGCCCATGAAAGAGTGGAGTCTGGAATGATTCATCGCTCTCATAATGGAGTTCTCTATATAGATGAAATTGGAACCATGAAAATGAGAACCCAGCAAGAATTATTAACTGCCATGCAGGAAGGAATGTACTCCATAACCGGACAGAGTGAAACCAGCAGTGGTGCTATGGTGAGATCTCAGGCTGTACCCTGTGATTTTGTACTGGTTGCATCTGGAAATATTCAGGTCCTGGAAGGCATGCACATTGCCCTTAGATCCAGGATTAGGGGTTATGGTTACGAAGTTTACATGAAAGACAGCATGCAGGATACTCCAGAAAACAGACAGAAACTGGCTCAGTTCGTGGCCCAGGAAGTCAAGAAAGATGGAAGAATACCTCACTTTTCAAAAGAAGCCATGGACGAAATAATGCTGGAAGCACAAAGAAGAGCCGGTAAAAAAGATTCTCTAACCCTTAAATTAAGAGACCTTGGAGGTTTAGTCCGTGCTGCAGGGGATATTGCTAAAGGAGAAGCTGCAGATTATGTAACCATGGATCATGTGGTGAAGGCAAAGAAACTAGCAAGGACACTGGAACAGCAAATTGCGGACCGTTACATTGTACAAAAGAAAAAATACAGAGTATTCCAATCTGAGGGTGGTCAAATAGGCAGTGTTAATGGTTTAGCTATAATAGGAGATAGAAGTGGTATCCTACTACCTATAGCTGCTGAGGCTGCACCTGCCCAGAGTAAACAAGAAGGAAGAATAATAGCCACCGGTAAACTGGGAGAAATAGCTAAAGAAGCAGTACAAAATGTTTCTGCCCTGATTAAAAAACACACCGGAACCGATATATCCAACTATGATATTCACATCCAGTTTTTACAGGCCTATGAAGGTGTGGAAGGAGATAGTGCCAGTGTATCAGTGGCTACAGCAGTAGTATCTGCCTTAGAAGAAATACCCGTTGATCAATCAGTAGCCTTAACCGGTTCTCTAAGTATCAGGGGATATGTATTGCCGGTGGGTGGTGTAACAGGCAAAATCGAAGCTGCTGCAGAAGCAGGCATTAAAAAGGTTCTTATACCTAAATCCAATATGCAGGATGTTATGATTGAAAGCCGTTACAAGGATAAAATTGAAATTATCCCTGTGGAAACTCTAAGCGATGTTTTAAAACATGCTTTAATAGGCAAGGGGAAAAAAGGACTGGTGGATCAAATGCAAAAAATCAGTGAAATGGTCCCCCGGGGAATAATTCCTAACCCTTCTACCAACAAGTCTTAAATTATTGAGTTAAAATTATTTTTAACTCCTTTTTTTTTTAATAATTAAATTTAATCTTCATTTTACATCTAAAACAATTTTTACCTAATTTCTTATGTCTTAAATGTATTTTATAAAAATATATTTTACTATTTTACTAAAAAAATAATATTTTATTTCAATGCTTCTGCAATAAGAGGAGCAACACTGATGGAACTAACCTGGGAGGTAAGGGTATCGGTGGCCAGCACATCTTCTACTCCGGTAGCAAATATCTTCAAAAGAGCATCTTCCACCAGCACAGGATGCACGCACCCCACAGTGACACTTTCTGCACCATGCTGCATCAGGATTTCTGTGGCATTCACAATGGTTCCACCGGTACTGATAATATCATCAATTATTACTGCCTGTAATCCTTTCACATCCAGATTTTTAACCCTGGTTTCCACTTTATCCGGTGATAATCTGGTCTTTTCCATATGATCACAGGGACAATCCAGTATGCGAGATATTTCCTGGGCATGTAGCAGGGCGCCTTTATCCGGAGCTATTATCACGGGATTTTCCAGCTGTTCCTGGATATGCCGGGCTATGAGAGGTATAGCAGATAATTCATGTACCGGTATATTGAAAAAATCACACATCTGTTTTTCATGCAGATTTATACAGATAAGCTCGCTGGCACCGCAATCCTCAATCAAACTGGCAACTGCCGCAGCCGAAACAGATTCCCCTCTTTTAAATCTCTTTTCCTGCCTTCCATATCCAAAATAAGGAATAACAACTTTTATTTTTTCTGCACCAAGACTTTTGAGATTTTTAAGGATAAATAAAAGTTCCATTATATTTTCGTCCTGGGGAAAACCGGTTGATTGTATTACCACCACTTCTTTTTCAATTTCACCCTTTATTCTAATATAACGCTCACCATCAGGGAACTTACGAGTTTCAATGGGACACAACTGATCATTTAATTCTTTTGCTACTTTGGCTGCTAATTTTTGAGAAGAAGAACCACCTATTATCATTTATAATCACCCGGTGCTGTAATAAGCCATAAATCCCTTCTTTTTTTAGAATTAATTGGCTATTATCCATATACTTTATTTTAGGAATATTATATAATCATGAATTATAATTTTATTATTTGTTAACTTTATTAATAAGCTTCTTATAATAATTAGATGTATAAAAATGGAATATTACTATTCTACAAAAATACTTTTTTAAATATTTTTTTAAATTTTAAAAAATGAATTTGATAGATTATAATTAGAGGTGGATTAATGCATGAATTATCTATGGCTGATGCTATTGTTAAGACCGTAATCGAGGCAGCCGAAAAAAATGAAGCCATTGAAGTACTGGAGGTAACAGTAGAACTTGGCCAAATGACCTTGCTTAATCCGGAGCAATTAAAATTTATGCTCGAGGTTTTAAGTGAAGATACTATTGTAAATGGGGCTAAATTTAATATGGAAGAGATTCCAATAGAAATAGAATGTTTTTCATGCGGTTTTAAAGGAAAAGCAAATACTGACGAACTGGATCATTATGTACCTGTTATAAATTGCCCCGAATGTGAGGAAAGAAATCTTAACATTACTGCCGGGCGAGAATGTAATGTGAAAAACATCAAAATTGAAAAGAGTGATGAAGATGCACAAGATAGCTGATATAGAAATACAGCACGATATTATGCTGGCCAATAGAAAACTGGCCAAGAAAAATCAGAAAATTTTGGATAAGGCTAATGTTTTTGCAGTAGATTTTTTAGGAGCCATTGGATCAGGAAAAACTTCACTTATAGAGAAGTTAATCCAGGAAATGGACTACCCGGTGGCAGTTATCGCCGGAGATGTAATAAGCAAATTTGATGCCGGACGATTTGAAAAATATGATGTACCGGTTATTGGTCTTAATACTGGTAAAGAATGCCATTTGGACTCTCATCTGGTGGAACATGCCCTGCACGACCTGCCCCTGGAAGAAGTGGATATTTTATTTATAGAAAATGTGGGAAACTTAATTTGTCCGGTTGACTTTGATTTAGGGTCCCATATCCGGGTGGTGGTTATCAGTGTCAGCGAAGGAGATGATACTGTTGAAAAACATCCATTAATCTTTAAAGATGCAGATCTGGTGGTTATAAATAAAGTTGATATTGCCGCTGCTGTGGGGGCTGATGAGGATAAAATGGTGGGAGATGTTAAAAAAATTAATCCGGATGTTCAGGTTATTAAAACCAGTCTGAAAGAAAATAAAGGACTCTCTCAAATCATTGAATCTCTGGAAAAATTTATGTCAGAATAGAAGAACCTATGGTATGAGTTTAAAACTTTTTCAATGCGGGTGTGATTTAAATGAAAATCTGGATAGATATTACCAATGCTCCTCATGTACGATTTTTTAAAAATATTATAGAATATTTTCAGGAAGAAGGGGAGGAATTAATAGTAACTGCCCGTAAATTTGGAGATATACATCGCCTGATGGATCTATTCGGATTTGAATTTGAATCTATTGGTAAACATGGAGTTACCCTGGCTGAAAAACTTGAAGAAAACACCAGAAGATCATATGAACTTTCTAAACTAATTATTAAAGAAAAACCAGATGTTGCAGTATCTAAACATTCCATAGAACTTCCCCGAGTCACCTTTGGTCTGGGCATTCCCAGTGTATATATCCTGGACAATGAACATGCCCTGGCGGCTAATAAATTAACCCTTCCTCTATGTGATAGGATCATAATGCCTCATGCTATTGATGTATGGGATATTGTAAGACTTGGCGCGGATCCTAATAAAATACAGCGCTATCAGGGAACTTCAGAGATTATTCACTTTAAAAACTTCCAGTACAATGAAAATATTTTCCAGGATATGGGACTTGATCTAAAAAAATCAAAAACCATCTTAATGAGGCCTGAACCTTCTTTAGCTTCTTACCTTGATACAAATTGCAGAGAATCAGTATTATCTCCTATAGTGGAAATTTTAAAGGAATATGCCAACATACTGGTTATTCCTCGTTTTAAAGAACAATCAGAAATATTTCAGGATTATGAAAATGTTACCATTATCAAGCCTCCAGTGGATACTTTCAGCTTGATGAGAAAATGTGACCTTATGATTGGTGCAGGGGGTACCATGAACCGTGAGGCAGCTATATCCGGCACTCCTGTAATTTCATGCTACCCGGGAGACCTTCTATCTGTGGATAAATTTTATATACAGCGAGGTTTGATGTACCGTTCTCTGGATGTGGATGAAATTGTAAATATTGCCCTGCGATTACTGGTGAATGATGATCGTGATAAAAAATTAGTCACTGATGATCTTTTTGAAGTTATTATAGATAATATTTACGAGGCATCAGGCCAACCAAGGAAATATACTGCGATTAATAGCCCTAAACTCCTTTTAAAATAGTAATCTATGTTTTTGATTCATGAGACAAATATTTTTAAATAATCTATTTAAAATTTAAAAAAATTCATATGCATTCTTTAGACTACTATAATATTTAATCAAATAACTAGACTACTTTCCCCAGATTTAATTAAATAATTTTTAATTCAAAATAAAAAAGTGGAATGGCCGGGATTTGAACCCGGGGCCTCCGCCATGCCAAGGCGACGCTCTACCATCTGAGCTACCACCCCATTTACAATTAACATAAAGACTTTAATTTCTTTCTATTTATAGTTAATGCTTTTAAGATTGATTGATCAAGAGATATTACTAAAAAAATTATCAGGGTATTATGGTGATATAAATGGATAATATAATTATAAGAAATGCGGTTGAAGATGATTTCCAGACCATTGCCAATCTGGCTCTAAATTGCAGCCCTATGATTACTGAGAGAAATTCAATTTACCACATATTCACCAGATTTTTTCAAAATACAGTCTTTTTAGCTGAAATAGAAGATGAAAAGCAAGTTAAGAAACTAGCTGGATTTTTAATTGGATTCATGTCCCAAAAAAATAAAGAAGAAGCTTATATTCATCTTTTATGTGTTCATCCCTCCTGTCGTGGAATGGGCCTGGGTACCGATTTAATCAAAAAGTTTTTAAAGGTAGTGATTGAAATGGGTTGTAAAAGAGTTTATTTAATTACCAAACCTGTCAATAAAACCGCCATAGATTTTTATACTAAAATGGGATTTAAAAAGAATGCTGGTTATAAAACCAACATTATTGGTGGGGAAGAGGTAATAAAAGACTATAATGGTAAAGGGGAACATATGATTGTTTTTCAGAAGATTATTTCTGATTGAAGCTCCTTAATGACCATGATTATAGTTTATTAAATTAAGCAATGAATTTGTAATATAAAATCAAATATTTTTTCAAGCTGCTTATTTATAAAATTAAAGATATTATTATTAACCAGATTAATTAAATCATGAATATATAGAATCTTTAATTCAATTGCCATTTTAATCAGGCAAAGAATTAGATTATTTTTACGGAGGAATAACTTGGCTTTAATAGCTCAAAATCATCTGCAATTTATAATTGAAATAGGAATCATCCTTTATATAGGGATAATTTTCCTGTTGAATCTATTTCCTATGACGTTAAGTGCAGTACTTTTTGTTGCTCTGGGATTAGGAATAGGATTTACGGTACTATTTGGTATTGATGCACTTTATCTATTCCTGGCATTCGGGCAAAATGAATTTACACACCCTTTCGGACCTATCGCACTTTTAGCGGTCATAACGGCGCTTGCTGCTCTACCTATGATGAAAGACTCTGGAGTAGAAATTGGTAAATTAAAAGGATTTATTTATCTCATAATAGTGGCCATTACCATCTTCGGGGGATTAATGCACCGATCTTTTCTCTTACTTTGGTTACTTGGTCTATTAATCGGGGTTTTCCTTATTTCAAAATCATTTCGCCAGAAATCTATTTTCACCGTTAAAAGAATAATTTTAATGGTTGCAGCAGGGTTAGCTGGCTTTGGGGCACTGGAACTTCTTTCTCAAGTGTTGCAAATGCCCATTTTTAGTCCATTATTGAGAATATTGCGGCTGGAAACATTTGCCACACCCAGTTTAAATATGGTTATTAACAATACTACCTTGCTGGGCCATGAACCCGAATCAGCATACTGGGCCACATCTACCGGATTTGCCGATGGATATATATCCCTTCCCATGTCTCTTCTGCTGTTATTTGGCCTGCCTTTTCCAGTGTTTTTTGGAATACTGGTTAATAGGAAGGATACCATAGATTACATGTTACCGGGAATATTTGGATGGTCTTATGATTTCGGCTATCTTACTTTGATTATGCTCTTAATCTGGTGTGCAAGCATAATCTTTATTGGACTAAAGATGCTCCACATATACCGGGAACGAAGAGAAAATGGCGATAAGAAATATTTGGGGCGGGAAGCACTATTAATAGGATCTCTGGGTGCATTTACTGCCCAGGCATTAATAGGACTATTTTTAATTAATCGTTCTATGAATGGAACCGCACTGCTTACCTTTATTTTCCTCTCAGCAATGGTAGCATCCCATATAGTTCTCTTAAAGAAGGATTGATGTGGAGGATGAATTTCAATTTAATGGTTAGATCTAAAAATTATTCAGATAATAAGGAGGAGTAATTAATGAAAAAAGCCTTAATATTGCTGGGTTGTCCTGAATCACCATCTCAGACTCCTTTAGCAGTTTATGCTGCATATCAACTTAAGAAAAAAGGTTTTGAAGTCACTATTGCTGGAACTCCATCTGCAATGAAGCTAATGGAAATTTCAGATCCAGAAGAACATTACCTTACCTGTAAAATAGATATTGATTCCTGTTTAGGTGCCCTGGATGAAGGATCATATGATCTTCTTTTAGGTTTTGCTCATAAAGACGCAGCAGTATCTTATTTTGTAACCTTTTATCATATACTCCAGGTCCCGTCCATTGCCATGGTATTTGAAAAAGATCCTCAATTACTGGAAGAATTTGAAAATCAGGTGGAAGAAAGTACCGGAGCAAAAATAGTTTCGGCACGAGCTTATCACAATCCCACACCCCTCAGGGTTAAACTGGATAGGGCAATTGAAGAAATGGTGATTTAATGTCATTTTGTCTTGAAACTTATCTACAACAATCAGATGACTATCAGATTCTTTTATCCCGGGCAGGATTTAAGGATTGTGCTAAAATTATACAGGAAAATGCCAGAGAAATTGTTTTTATAAAACCTGGAGAAAAAATACTGGGTGCACGAATAATTGGCATCCCTCCTATTCCTATTGGAATAAATGAAGAAAAAGGTACCATTATTATCCCTTATACCAAACCATGTTATGGTACCGCAGCAGTGGAACTTCCTGTGGAATTAGAAGAAATTGAAAAGATAAAAGCAGTTGCCCACCAATAAATAATCTTTTACTAATTTTTTTTAATTATGAGTTAACTATTGAAAGCCAATAAATCAGTTAAATTTGTTTGATTAAATTTCTAAGTGAATAGTTTTTTTTTTTTACATGTTCTCTTATTAAATTGTGCTAGGGTCAGGATTTATTTATTAAATTAAATTTTTATAGGGTCAGGTATAATCAGAATAATAGAATAGAACCTATTTTCTAATCTATCAAAATTTGCATTAAAGATAAAATGTACGCAATTTCATAAAAAAGGTAAATACTATGCTAACTACTGTTGTTGGAAGCTATCCAGTGATTTTAAAGAATCCATCATCACCAATAGAAAAAATATCTGACTTTTTAGGCCTTCAGGACCCTTATAAAGTCGCCATTAATCTGGCGGTTTCTGATCAGCTTAATGCAGGGATAGATATAGTCTCTGATGGACAACTCAGGGCGGAGATGGTTCCATTATTTGCAAGCAAGATACCGGGAATGGAGGTGGAAGGCCACTTATCTAAAATAAAAAATAAAATTAATATTCCCCTATCTTCTATAGGTGCAGATGATTTGAAATATGCTAAGAATATTTTAAATAAGAATTTAAGGAAATTAAATCTTCCTGAAGAAGATTTATATAAAAAAGGAATAAAAGGACTTGTAACTGGTCCTAGTACCATGGTCTACTCTTCACGGATAGAAGGATTTTATAATCCTCATGAAAAAGAGGAGGCCATTATGGATATGGCCCAGGCCCTAAAAAAAGAGGCGGAATTCCTGGAAAATGCAGGAGCTAATATTATCCAGATTGATGAACCATTTATCTCCACGGGATTGGTGGATGTTTCCACTGCCCGTAAAGGGGTAGAAATCATTTCCAAAGATTTAAAAGTTCCGGTGGCCCTACATGTATGTGGAGATGTGGGAGGGGTATTCCATCAACTATTAAAATTCAAAGTTGATATTATTGATTGCGAATTTGCAGGTATCAATAAAAACATTCAACTACTCCAAAGTGTAAGTGATTTTAAGGGTAAAAAAATAGGTTTTGGGTGCATTGATACCAAAAAAGAAGATGTAGAAGATGTAGATTCTATAAGAAATCTTATTAAACAGGGCCAGGATATAATGGGCAATGAAAACATGATTATCGATCCTGACTGTGGAATGAGAATGCTATCTCGCCACTCTGCGTTTTCTAAACTAAAAAACATGGTGGAGGCAGCTAAATGGCAGAATTAATTAGGGTTTCAGAAATCGCCGATGGATGGGAAACCCTGGTAAAAAAAATAATGGAAGATGGTGTTGAAATAAAGGATGAGAGAGGCTCACTTACCAGAGAATTATTGAATGTCATGGTAACCATTGAAAAACCACTGGGAAAGACCCCTTCTGATAATTTTTATCTGAATAATTTACAGGACAAACTGATGGGCATAAAAAATATAAGGGTTCCAGAAGGATACTTCTGGAGTGGAGAAAAACTGGAAAAGTATTCCCAGCAATTTATTAGTAATGATAAGCAGGGATTTGTATACACCTATGGAAACCGCTTACGGGCGCACTTTGCAGGGATTGATCAAATTCAGGAAGCCATAAATCGCCTGAAAAATTGTAATGAATCTCGAAGAGCCATTTCAATTACCTGGGATCCCATCCAGGATAGTAAAACAGATGAAGTTCCCTGTATGATCCTGGTGGATTTTAAAATAAGGGACAATAAACTTCACACCACTGCTCTGTGGCGCTCTCATGATATTTACGGTGCCTGGTTTCCCAATGCTGTTGGTTTAACCTACCTGGCCCAGTATGTTGCTGGAGAGGTGGAGTTGTCTACAGGTTCAGTTACTATTCACTCCATCAGTGCCCATATCTATGAAGTTGATTTTAATGAAGCTAGAAAAGTTTAGTTGATATTTATTAAATATTTAATTTAAAAAAAAAAATTATTGAGGTGAATTTATGGTTAGTGTCAATTTAGAAGCAAAAAAAACAGTAGATGAAATGATTGAAAAAGCAGATGAGCTGAATATTAAGGTGGAAAAACTGGATAATGGTTCCACTTTAATTGACTGTGGTGTTAATGTTGATGGTAGTTTGAAAGCCGGTGAACTCTACACTAAGGTTTGTCTGGGAGGACTGGCTGAAGTGGGAATTTCCATTCCTGGAGACCTTTCAGAAAGCTTTGCCCTACCTTCAGTAAAAATTAAAACAGATTCTCCTGCCATATCTACTCTGGGTGCTCAAAAAGCAGGATGGTCGGTTAGTGTAGGGGATTTCTTCGCTTTAGGTTCTGGACCAGCCCGTGCTCTTGCTAAAAAACCTGCTGAAACTTATGAAGAAATTAATTACGAAGATGACGCTGATATTGCCATTCTAACTCTGGAAGCAGACAACCTGCCGGGTAGTGATGTAACTGATAAAATTGCAGAAGATTGTGGAGTAACTGCTGAAAACGTATACATACTGGTGGCCCCTACCTCTTCCCTGGTGGGATCCATCCAGATTGCCGGAAGAGTGGTGGAAAATGGTACCTACAAGATGCTGGAAGCACTGCACTTTGATGTAACCAAAGTTAAATACGCAGCAGGAATTGCTCCTATTGCTCCAGTTGATCCTGATGGACTAAAAGCCATGGGAAAAACCAATGATGCAGTATTATTTGGTGGAAGAACTTACTACTACATCCAATCTGAAGAAGGAGACGATTTAAAAGAATTAGCAGATAAATTACCTGCATCCAGTTCTGAAGGATATGGAAAACCTTTCTATGATGTATTTAAAGAAGCGGAATATGATTTCTATAAAATCGATAAAGGAATGTTCGCCCCTGCTGAAGTAGTTATTAACGATCTACGGACTGGAGAGCTATTCCGAACTGGATATGTCAATGTAGAACTCTTAAAAAAGTCATTTGGTTTATAAATTAATTTAAAATAAACCATTTCTTTTTTATTCTTTTTTAAAATAAATTTAAACTTTTTTTAACTTTTTTTTAAATTTTAGATTTTACATTTAAAATATTTAAATAATAGTTTTGTATTTATTTTTAATTTAAAAAAAAATAAAAATATGAATAAAAAACTAATAAAAATAAATAAAAAAAGGTTTTGAGATTTTTATCAGAACCTTTAGTTAACTGCCCTGTTGATTGAACCCGCGCCATTTATTTGCTGATTGACTTTAGGATTTCCAAAGTAGGCAATTTGACCACCGCCATTAATTATAGCATTTAAAATGTCTGATACTTTTACAGTAGCTTTTCCAGCACCATTTATGGTTATGGTTGTCGTTTTAGTGGTCAATGATGGGGCTGAGTATTCTCCTGCGCCATTTATGGTTATAGTTTGAGTATCGGTTGTTCCGGATAGCTTTAATTTTCCAGCTCCGGATATAGTTATGGTGAGTGTTTTCGCGGTTAAATTGGTTAAATTACCTTCACCCGCACCATCAATGAAAATAGTCAATTGATCTTCATTTAATTTTTTTGAATCTATTTTTCCAGCACCTGAAACTTCAATAGAACTTAAATTTTTCACAGTTAAATGGAATTTAACTGGTTGGGTGGGTGTGGGTGATCCTGGTTTATAGGATATTTCCAGTTTATTGTTATTGATGTTGGTGTTGATATTAGGGATGACATTATCTTCAGCTTCAATAGTTAAAGACTCCTTATTTCCCTGGCTGATAATTAAAGTCCCAATTCCATTTAGGGAAACCTGATCAAATCCACTAACGTTTTTGGTTTGGTTTATTACCTTGCCTGAACCCGTTCCACTGAAGGTACAGCCTGATGCAGTTATAAGGGCACACATCATTAAAACTAATATAATTTCTTTTTTCACAAAATACCTCCTGATTCCCTTCAATATTCTTCCTTATTTATTTTTAGTATTATATTGGATTTTTTTATTTATAATAATTATTAAGAAATTTTATTTTTTTATTTTTTTAGTTTTAATATCTGGGTATTGATTTTGTATACTTTATTTTTTAAAAAAATACATATTAATTAAAAGCCAATGTATTAATAGGAATTTTTGGGGTATTATTATGCAAATATTTAAAGATGCAATGGAAATAAAAACTTCCCAAAGACTTCAAATAGTGGATATAACTGCTCAATTGGAGAATATTATAAAATCATCGGCCATTAAAAATGGGTTGATAAATATATTCACCAGACATTCCACTTCGGGAATTATAATCAATGAAAATGAGCCACGATTAGTAGGGGATTTTGAAAATACTCTGGAAAGATTAATTCCTGAAAATGAAGTCTATGGGCATAATGTAATTGACAACAATGCAGATTCACATGTAAAAGCCGTATTTTTAGGGGGAAGTCAAACGGTACCTATCGAAAATGGGCAGATGGATCTGGGTACATGGCAAAGTGTTTTCTTTGTAGAACTGGATGGGCCTCGGACTAGAAAAGTTAAAATTACTATTATGGGTTAATAAGAAAAATAATAAGACGAAATTTAATTTAATTTATTGAAATCAAAAAACAGATTTACTTATAAAAGCAGA
>NPID01002583.1_pt1 | contig 17583 bp, 18 predicted proteins | sample 8637491 | NCBI WGS metagenome assembly NPID01 (sample SAMN07420843, study PRJNA396082) | bioreactor metagenome | isolation source: sample BA6 brine-fed electro-methanogenic bioreactor BA | place: Japan: Kochi | collected 2016-06-14 | reverse complement strand
TAGATGATTATCAAAAAAATAAGATTCATATCTACCAATATGAACCAGTTGGTGAGATTAAAGGTATCGTTCAAATTGTTCATGGAGCATCTGAACATTTTGCTAGATACGGAATATTCTCTGAGTTTTTAACCAAGCAAGGTTATTTAGTCTTAGGTTGTGATATTATCGGACATGGTTTATCAACGGACAATTATGATTATGTTCATTTCGCTGATAAAAATGGAGATTTGCTTGCCTATGAGTCTGTCCTACTAGTTAAGGAATACATAGAGAAAAACTATCCCGATCAGACCTACTTTTTAATCGGCCATTCAATGGGTTCGTTTATCGCAAGGAAACTCGTGATTGATTTCCCTGATTTTTATGAAAAAGTGGTCATATCAGGTACAGCTCATCCAGCTAAACTTTTAGTAAATGTTGGAATGTTACTAACAAGAGTAATTAAGTTCTTTAGAGGTCCTAAGTATGTATCGCAGTTAATCCAAAATATGGGAATCGATGCGAATCATAAGAAATTACGTAAAGATGGAATAATCAGCGGTATCAACGAAGAATGGCTTACAAGAGATGAACTTATACAACAGTATTACCAAAAATCCAATATGTGTGGTCAACCTTTTACAGTCAGCGCTAATCTTGATATGTTTAAATGGTTAAAATTCGTTAATCAAACCAAAACACTGAAATCAGGAAACTTTAAACTACCTCACTTCTTTATCTCCGGAGGTCATGACCCATTATCAAATTACGGAAAAGAAATCGAAACTCTAGTTTCTAAGATGAAAAACTATGGTTACGAAGATATAACAATGAAAATTTACCCAGAGGCTAGACATGAAGTCTTAAATGAGATTAATAAGGACGAAGTGTTTAATGATATTCTTAAATTTTTAAAAAGCTAAAAAAATGCGGTTTAGTTATTATACTAAACTGCATTTCTTTTTTTTCGATGACGATAGTCTTTAATTGATAAGTAACAATTGTCACCGATTATGATATGATCTAAAACCTTAATCTGCATTAAGCTACCAGCTTCTTCAAGTAATCTTGTAACCTCAAGATCCTGACTAGAAGGATTAGGATCTCCAGAAGGATGGTTATGCACCAAGATAATTTGATAAGCTGAGTACTTAACTGCATATTTGAATATTTCGCGTGGATGAATTAAACTTTGGTTTAAACTACCTTTAAATATTTGTTTTTTAGCAATTAGATTTGTCTTTAAGTCTAAAAATAGCGCTACTAAAACTTCTTGTTTCAAGTCCATCATCTCATATTTCACCAAGTCAAAAACATTCTCTGGTGACTGAATTGTGATTTTGTCTTTATGAGCGTTTAAAACTCTAATTCCTAACTCAACTGCGGCTAATAGAGTAATCGCTTTAGTTTTGCCAATACCAGGAAATATCGATAGTTCATCAACTGTCATACTTCTTATTTCAGATAAATCATTAATACTATTTACTAAGTTTTTTGATAAATCAATTACTGATTGATTTTTAGAACCTACTCTAAGAAGAATAGCTATTAACTCATAAGAACTTAAACTTGTAGGTCCAAACATCAATAATCTTTCTCTTGGCCTTTCCTTTTCCGGCATATCTCTAATCATATACATTTTTTACCACCCGTAGAAATAATACAAAGAGAAAAGGAAAATTCTTTAATTAAAAAGAATTTTCCTGATTTCTGAAATAAAATATAATGAACCTGTGACAATTAAAACTTCATTCTCAGTTAAGTTATTTCTAAGTTGGTTAAATATTTCTTTGTAATCTTTATGAAATGACTTATGATAATGACTTGATTCTAAAAACAATTCTTCAGCATCTGCCCGTCTTTGATATTCAAACTCAGTAAAATACAATTCATCACAGAAGTTATCAAGTTCTTCAATGATTTTCTTATGTTCTTTATCTCGCATTACTGAAAACAAACATTTGATATATTTTCCTTGGTAAACACTCTTTGCAGTTTTGATTAATGCTTGTATTCCACCAATATTATGAGCTCCATCAAGAACAATATTCTTGTTAAAAATTTCAAATCTACCAGGCCAAAAAGCGTTTTCTAAGCCTTTCGCTATCGCTTCTTCATTAATCTTAAGCTGGTTAATAACTCGTAACAACCTAATCACTTCAATTGCAAGAACTGCATTTTTTACTTGATGAAATCCTGTAAGGTTTAAAGTATATTCATTTTGATGATATTGGAACTTTGTTTGCTGACCAACAGAAATATTGGAAACCATATTAAAGTTTATAATCTTCATTCTGCTATTCTTTTGTGAGGTTATTTCATAAAACAAAGGGAATAGATTAACATTTTCAATTGCTGTAACTAAAGGCACACCTTCTTTTACTATCCCTAGTTTATTTAAAGCTATGGATTCTAGTGTATTACCTAACTGTTTCATATGGTCATAGGAAATATTAGTTATTACGGAAATTTCAGGAATAATTACATTAGTGGCATCTAATAATCCCCCTAAACCTACTTCAATAATTGCATAATCAACAGAGTTATCACGAAAATATAAGAAAGACATTAGAGTTAATACTTCAAAAAAAGTAACAGTTTCACCTTCTTCAAGCATCTTCTCGGTTAATGGATAGATTTGATTCGCGTAGTAAACTAAGTCTTTATCATTAATATACTCGTTATTAATTCCAATTCTTTCATTGAACTTAACTACATAAGGTGAGGTATATATCCCTACTTTATAACCAGCTTGACTAAGAATGCTTTTTAAATAAGTTGAGGTCGAGCCTTTACCATTAGTACCACCAACATGTATTGATTTAAACTCTTTTTCTGGATGTCCCAAGTATTCAATGGCCTTCTCCATCCTTGTTAAATCTAGTTTTGAGCCAAACCTTTTAATATTTTCTATCCAATCTTGTGCTTCTAATAATGTTTTAAACATTTTTATCTTTTAGCTCCCTAATTCGATTTTCGACCTCTTTATAATTTTCAATATATTTATTTAATTTAGTTTGTTCTTCTTCAACCTTTTCTTTTGGAGCCTTGCGTAAAAAGTTTTCGTTTGATAACATTTTTTCACATCTTTGAATTTCATTTTTTAAACTGTTTAGTTTATCATTTAGCTTTTCAATTTCTTCTATAATATTAACTAGTGATCCTAAAGGAATAAAAACTTGAATTTCAGCTAAAATTATCGATACTGAATTATCAATTTTCTCAATCTTTTCAGAGATAATTAACTCATTAGGATTTAAAAATTTCTTAATGTATTGATTATTTTCTTCCAAGAATTTACCGTTTTCTAGATTTGTTTGCAAGTACAAATCAATTGGTTTTGACCAAGAAACTTGATAGTCATTTCTAATCGTTCTGATTTCCTTTATTAATTCAAAGAACCAGTCTTTAGCCAAAACTTCTTCAAAGTTCATACCATTATCTTTTGGCCATTCACTAATCATTATTGAGATTTCTTTGTATCCTAACTTTTGAAAAATCTCTTCAGTAACAAAAGGCATAAACGGATGTAATAGTTTAATAATGTTTGTTAAGACATAAACTAAAACTGATTTTGTGTTAAGTGTGTCTGATAATTTTGCCATTTCAATATACCAAGAAGCAAAATCATGCCAAGTAAAATTATAAATTAATTTAGCAGCCTCACCGAACTCGTAGTTATCAAAGAAGTAATCTACTTGATTAATCATTTTGTTCAATTTTGAAAGAATCCATTTATCGATAAATGTAAGACTTCCTTCATCAATTTTAAGTTCACTTCCAAGTAAATCTTCGGTATTCATTACAACATAGCGACTGATATTCCAAAGTTTATTAATAAAATTCCAACTTGAAACAACTTTTTCCTCTTCATATCTTAAATCCTGACCAGGGCTTGAGTTAGTTGTGATAAAATATCTCAATGAATCGGCACCATATTGATTAACAACATCAATCGGATCGACTCCATTTCCTAATGATTTAGACATTTTTTTACCATCAGCATCTCTGATTAACCCATGAATTAAACAGTCTTTAAAAGGCGATTTTCCCGTGAATTCTAAAGCTTGAAAAATCATTCTCGCTACCCAGAAAAAGATGATATCGTAACCCGTAACCATTACATCATTAGGATAATACCTTTGAAAATCATTTGTGTTATCTGGCCAACCTAGAGTTGAAAAAGGCCATAAAGCTGATGAAAACCACGTGTCTAAAACATCTTCGTCTTGTACCCAATCATTACCAACAGGTGCTTCTTCTCCACAGTATATCTCTTCACCTTTATACCATACTGGAATTCGATGTCCCCACCATAATTGTCTGGAAATACACCAATCTTCAATACCTTCCATCCAGTTTTTAAAGATTTTTGCAAATCGCTCTGGAACAAAATCAACCGTTGATTGTTCTAAGGCATTCTTAGCTAATAAATCCATTTTTACAAACCATTGTTTAGAAAGTCTAGGTTCAACTATAACATTAGTTCTTTCACTATGACCAACACTATGCTTAATCGGCTCTATTTTAACTAACAAGCCTAAATTCTTTAAATCTTCAACAACTTTCTTTCGACAGTCAAATCGATTCATACCTTCATAAGCATATGCTAAATGATTCATTGTTCCATCTTCATTCATACAAAGAGGCATTTCTAGATTATGTCGTTTACCAACTTGAAAATCATTTGGATCATGTGCTGGAGTTACTTTAACGATTCCTGTTCCAAAATCCTTATCAACATACTTGTCAGTAATAATCTTTATTTTTGTTTTTGTGGTAGGAATATAAACAAAACCACCATGAATATCAGTAAATCTATCATCCTCAGGATGAACCATGATTGCTGTATCACCGAACATTGTTTCTGGTCTAGTAGTCGCTACGGTAACGCCACCTTCTCTATCAACAAAAGGGTAAGTAATATAATACAAAGCTCCATTAGTTTCAATGTGCTCTATTTCAATATTGGAAAGTGCAGTTTTTGCTTCAACATCCCAATTTATAATTCTTTCCCCACGATAGATATAACCTTTATTAAAAAGATCGATAAAAACCTTATTAACTGCTTTTGATAAACCTTCATCAAGAGTAAAACGCTCTTTATCATAATCTAGTGAAAGACCCATTGTCTTCCATTGTTCTCTAATAAAGCCTGCATACTCTTCTTTCCAACTCCAAGCAATCTTTAAATACTCTTCTCTTCCCAAGGCATAGCGGTTTATACCCTTTGCTCTTAAAGAAGCATCAACTTTAGCTTGAGTTGCAATACCGGCATGATCCATCCCTGGCAAGTACAAAGCATCGTATCCTTGCATTCTTTTTCTTCTAATAATCATATCTTGTAAAGTGTTATCCCAAGTATGACCTAAATGTAGTTTTCCTGTTACGTTAGGTGGTGGGATTACTATTGTAAAAGGTTTCTTCTCCATATCGCCACTAGAAAACAATTTATTTTCTAACCAAAATTCATATTTCCCTGTTTCAACAAGGCTTGGATTATATAATTTGTCCATCATATCTTTCTCCTTCAACTAAATTCATTTTATTATTATAATACGCATCAATTATTTGGAGATTATCGATTGAATGAATAATCGGCAAATCTTCAAAAGCAAAATATTTAAACTCAAGAGATTCTGAATCATTCACGCCGAGCAAACCCCCAATAACTTTACCTACAAAACCATAACTATAGACTTTTGCAATATCTTTATCAAACCAGCGCATAAAAGGATTATGAAAAACACCAATAAATCTAACTATTTCAATATCCAAATTTGTCTCTTCTTTAACTTCCCTAATCGCACCGTTAATGATAAACTCATCGATTTCTAATAAACCCCCTGGCAAACCCCAGAGGCCGTTATCAGATCTTTTTTGTAATAATACTTTGTTTTCCAGATTGACAATGACTACTGCGGTAGCATTAAGTATTAGATATTCATTTTGCACAAGTTCGCGGATTCTTTTGACATAATTAGCTTCCACAATATCACCCCCTTAAAAGAAAAAATCGTCCAAAAAAGGACGATTTTAAAACCGTGGTACCACCTTTGTTTCAGAACAGTATTCTGACACTCATTTGACTTGATAACGTTAGTCTATCTAACGGATTAAACTACTCTTAGTTCATCTAATCTACTCCATGGCTACCTTCATCACGTCAGAAGTAAACTTCCACCAACCGTTTACTCGCTCTTTTTCTGAGGGTGACTACTCTTCCACTTCACTGTATTTGTCTTGTATTTTACCAAAGTTTCCTCATAATGTAAAGAACTTTCATACAATTTCTCAGCAATAATCAAACCGGTATACTCATTTAGTTCCATAAAGCTCATACTAAGGCTATCATCTACTTTTTTTGCGATTTGATCATAAAGATGATAATTAATTCCTGGAATAATATTTTCTTTAAATCGGTTAATATGCTTTAGTTTCTTTACAGCATCTAAAAAGATAATATCACCAACAAAAATTCTACCAAAAGGAGCTAATTTATCCTTTAAAAGATTAATCATCTGAATTACATAATCGATATCAAAGTGCATAAAAGTATAGGTTATAACAATAAAGTCATAGTACTCTGAATTGATTTCTTCAGGCAATCCTTTTATTAAATCGTAATTAATAAGATTTGCATCAGCTAGTCTTAACTTTGCAATCTCTAACATATCTTCACAGTTATCAATTCCTGTAAGTTCAATTCTTTCAGGAATAATCTTTTCGTATAACGAACCTGTTCCAATACCTAGATCTAGGACTTTTAATTTCTCTTTTTCCTGATTTTCACTGATATACTCAGCAATAATTTCATGCAACGTATCGTGTTCAGCATAAGGAAAATGATTGTTTTGACAATCATAATCAACTAAAGAATCATAGTTTCTAGCAATATCATCATAAAATTTACTCTTCATCTACAATCATCACTGCCTTTTCTATTTGACTCCACACTTCATCATGGTTTTCTTTTGTCTTAATTGAATAGGTGAGAATTTTATCACTCTCAGCTAGATTTAACTGAGTTTTAATCTTCTTGACTTGTGAGAATTTTTGATTATTTGACAATTTATCAGACTTTGTTAAAACAATTAATGTTTTGATATTCATTGCTTTAAAATAGTGGTACATTAACAAGTCATCATCGTTAGGAACTCTTCTAATATCTAACAAAAGAACCGCTAAAGAAATAGCGGGGTTCTGTAAATATTCATCAATCATTATTGCAAATTGTTCAATTTGTGTTTTGCTGACATTAGCATAACCATAGCCGGGAATATCCACAAAGTAGAATGCTTCATTAATTAGGAAAAAATTTATCAAACGAGTCTTACCTGGAGTTTGACTTACTCTAGCAACATTTTTATTATTCAATAAAGAATTGATAAAAGAAGACTTGCCTACATTTGATCTCCCTGAGAAAACTACTTGATGGAGATTATCATTCGGATAATTATCTTTTGTGACAGCTGAAATTACGAACTTTACACTTTTTACTTTCATCTTAACCACCATATATTATTATATCACGCAACTATAGAGAATGTAATTATTTACTTTAAATACTCCACTACATAAACATTGTCTTTTGTAAAAATCTTTTGATATTCTGATAAGTCATCTAAAGTGATTTGCTTTGATTTTTCAATAAAACCATAGATATCTACTTTATTTATCAATAGTTTTTTAACCAAACTATGAGAATACTTTACATCATCAAATATCTTGATTAAACGACCAATTTCTGACCGTTTATAAGCTTGAAAGATTTTATCATCGATTTGAAAATCTTTCACAGAATCCAATAACTCAGATATTGTTTTAACAAACTGTTTAGGTTTCTTAGTTTCAATAGAAATATTGAAGAAACCATAATCATCTTCAATTACTGGACTTGGAGAAAAAGTAAAGTTATTCAAATTTCTTTTCTTCAAAATTTGGTAAAATTTAGAAGATGGTCCAAATAACATTCCCATAAAAGGACTAGCAAATAATACATGATCAACATCCTTATTGTTTAATAAATCAAAAGGTATCTTCACACCGATTTCCACAGTATTTGCCTCAATTGATTTATCTTTCTTTACCATTAGATGTTTCTTGCTGCCTTGATAATTAATTTTTCTAGTGACCGTCTGATATAAAGGCCATTCCATGTTCATAAAAGGATGTTTACTAAGCATAGAAAGAACTTCTTCTACAATAAAATTGCCAGTAATTACCAAGGTCATATTCATTGGATGATAAAAATGTTTAACAGCTTGATTAAGCACTGCTCTATCAATTTTCTTTATTGATGCTTGCGAACCACCAATATCTTCAAAGATTGCCGGATCCTTATACATCATTTTTAATAATGACTTATATGCTTNNTTATTTTTCTTTCTTTATTAATCGATTCATCACTAAAGTTAAAATTACAAAAGTTATCTAGCAAACTACTTAATAATGTCGAAAAGTTATCTTGACAAGAAAAATAATATGATGTTACCCTTCTCGAGGTAAAGGCATTGATATCAGCATTATTCTTAATGAAGATATCACTTAAACTATTACCATTATTTTCAAACAACATATGTTCAAGAAAATGCGCAGTACCTTGCGGTAACTCTTGGATAGAATCGTCAATATAATATAAAAAATCTCTACCACCAAAGTCAACTTGTAATGAAGCAAAAGTTTGGATAAACTTTGGCTTGGGGTGAAAATATACCGTTAACCCATTGGGAAGAATCTCTTTTATCATTAGTTCATCATCAAAAATATATCTTTTTTCCATTACTCATCACCATTTGTGTAGATATAAACTGTATCAAGCTCAATTTTCTTAATTAATCTAATAACATCTGTTTTGGTAATTGCCTTTATTTGCTCAATTTGATTATTTAAATCAAAGTAACTTCGATATTTCAAGTAATGAATTACATTGTGTAAGAGCATTGCAATTTGTGTATCCATTTTTGCTTCAAGTCGTTTGATTAGATTCTGTTTTGCTTGTTCAAATAACTCATCATCAATTTCGCCTTTTATACAAAGCTCTAATTGGTTGTTGACGGCATCAATTGCTGAGTCATTGTTTTCTTTACTTGTTTCTAATCCCACAAAAAAGAGATTATTATCTTCGTTATAACGGGAATAAACATAATAAGACAGGTTAAGCTTTTCTCTAATAGTAACAAAAAGTTTTGATTTTTCAAAACCACCAAACAACTCATCAAAAATATTCATGATATTTGCATTCTTCTTATTTAGAGGGAAAGGCAAATAGTAACCCATAAAAATTCTTGTCTGACCTGAAGAATTTTTTTCTATTATTTTGTTTACTTCAGTAACTTTTTGGTAATCTGGTTGAAAGTTTAGTTTCTTAGTTTCTTGGAAATTAATTCTTGATAATTTCCGCATAATAAGCTCATCCATCTCTTGATGATTAAAATCACCAGCAATAAAGACTTGCAAACTATCTTCGTTTATCAGTTTATCATATACTGAAGTTAGACTTGCTTGAGAGATTTTATCAAGATATGGTAAATTAGGGAAAATACCGACTTTTTCTTGATCTTTCTTGGTGTACTCATGCATAAACTGATAATAAGCATAAGCATTCTTGTTCTGCTTGATACTCATTAACATTTGCTCTACTTGTTCTAACTGATCTTTAACAGTTACTAGAGGGATTTTGCCTTTATACAACTTAGGATTATAGATGATTTCCATCAACAACTCTAAGGCTTTTTCAGTTACTTTTTCTCCATCAAGGTATTTTTCGTTGATAAATCTTACTAAAAAAGTTGTAATTGCTACTTCACCACTTACATGAAAATTACATACTTTATCTAGGCCAAAAAGATTATCACTAACTAAACTCATTTTCTCAGAATTATTATACTTTTTTGTTGTATCGAGTAGTATTTCTGTAAGAAATTGTCTTTCATTAAGTTCTTGGTCAACATACTGATTAGTAAAAACAAAGGCAACGTCAATTGTCTTGAATTTCTTATTTGGAAGATAGTATAAGGGTAGTGCTCCAATATTCCTTTTAATAATTTTCATGTTTCACCTCAAAAAAAAGGTTTTTTCAAACCTTTTTATTCTGCCATTTCTAATGCAATCTTCATCATATTTGTAAAGGCTGTTTGTCTTTCTTCTGGAGTTGTAGCTTCGTGAGTAACCAACGAATCGGAAACAGTCAACAAGCATGAAGCTTTTTTGTTCAGAACATTTGCAATATGAAACAAAGCAAATGACTCCATTTCTACTCCTAAGAGATTTTCTTGTTTTGCTAACTCAAGAACTTCTTCTGGAAATTCTCGGTAAAAAACATCACTAGAATGGATTTTCCCTTTTACAACTTTAATATTTAAGTTCTTTGCATGTTTCTCAAGCAAATTGTTGACTTCTTCTGATGATTTAAGAGTTGAACTTTCACAATGATTTTGGACTCTTGCAAAACTTGATTCAGAGTATGCTGATTCAACTAAAATTGTATCATATAAATCTAGATCTTTAGTATATGCTCCACAAGAACCTATTCTAATTATTGTTTCAACGTCAAAAAACTTAAATAATTCATAGGCATAGATACCAATTGAAGGCATTCCCATCCCAGAACCCATGACTGATATTTTTCTTCCTTTATAATATCCAGTATAGCCAAACATATTTCTTACTGTATTAAATCTAGATACATTTTCTAAAAATGTATCAGCTATGTATTTTGCTCTTAAAGGGTCACCAGGCATTAACATAACTTTAGCTACTTCAAACTTATTCGCTTCGATATGTGGTGTTGACATATTTATTCTCCTTTAACTCTTTTATTTATTTGTGTAATAACTTCAGGAATATTAACAATAGAAAAACTATAGTCTGTATCCATTAAAAATCCATGGAAAATAACCACCTGATTTCCTTTATCGACTTGATTCATAGTAATAGAAAACTCTTTACCATATTTCACAGTTATACTATCAGGACTATCTTTTTTTGATCTTCTTTGTTTAAAAGCTTCAAGATATAACTCATCATCTTTAAAATATAGTGCAGCTTTTTTAACAAAATAACCTTGATAATTCTTCTCAAGAATTGGCATATAAATGCTAACTTTATCTTGTTTTTTAATAAGATATTCATAATACTTATCCATTTGTTTTATCGAATATCTAGCAATTGTATAATCTCTAACAAAACTATAGATTAAAGACAAAACGACAATAAAACTAATATTATAAATATCTAAAGGTATGCCAACAATAACTAAAACCAAGATTACAGCTGCAATTGAAACAAAAGAATAGATTAATACTCTTACGAAATTAAAGGAACTAACCAACTTCTTCGTCAAAGTAAATATCTCTGTTTGTAATTTATTCATTAGTAGTCTTTACCCTCTTCATTTTTCAATAAACTAACCCCATTAGAAGTCCCGATTCTTGTTGCTCCTGCTTCTACCATAGCTGCTAAATCTTCTTTTGTTCTCACGCCACCAGCTGCTTTTACTTCTTTGCCAGCAACATTGTCTTTCATAATCTTAACTGCTTCCTTAGTTGCTCCTGAAGTACCAAAACCAGTTGATGTCTTAATGAATTGTGCTTTTGTTTTTCCAACAATTTCACTCACTTTTTTAATCTCTTCATCGCTTAAGTAACAAATCTCAACAATTACTTTAACTAATTTATCTTGAGCTGCTTTACATACTTGGTTAATTTCTGATTCGATATAGTCATAACTCTTCTCTTTTAGTTTGCCAATATTGATAACCATATCAATCTCATCAGCGCCATTTGAAACTGCATTCAAAGTTTCAAACACTTTTGTCTCAACTGTATTTGCTCCTAAAGGGAACCCGATAACTGTACATACTAAAACCTCAGATTTTTCTAATCTGTCATGACAATATTTCACATGTGTTGGATTAACACAAACACTCTTAAAATTATATTCTAATGCTTCATCTAATAATTTATCTATTTCAACTTTTGTTCCAAAAGCTTTTAGATAAGTATGATCAATTAACTTATTTATTTCCATTATTTACCTCCAAATTATTATATGTTAATTATACTCTAATATTTATGACCTGTCAATTAAAGGCTAAGGTTGAGAATAAGCCGATAAGTTCGGCTTATTCTAAACTATATAATCACATTTTCACAACGTTCACAAATACCATCTTCGTTTACTTCTTTGACCACTTGCCAACAACGTTCACAAGTATGTCCTTCTGCTTTAACAACATCAATTGTAACATCTTGACCCTTATATGCTCCGAAACCTTCTTTACTAATCTCAAGTTCAGAAACAATAAAGACTTGTGCAAGATTTAGGTCTAATTTTTCTAATAGATTTTCAATTCTTGGTTTTGGATAAAGAATTACTTTAGCATTTAAACTCTTTCCAATAATCTTTTCATTACGAGCATTTTCTAAAGCTTTTAGAACATCTTCTCTTAAATCCATAAATTCATCAAATCCATCTTCAACTGAATTATCTAAATCTTCAACTTCTGGCATATCTAAAAGATAGATATCTTTAGCCTCTTTGTTAGGCATATAATTGTAAGCTTCGCTAGTTGTATGCGGTAAAATTGGTGATAGTAATTTTAGTAAACTATCTAATATTTTATATATCACTGTTTGAATACTTCTTCGATTAAGAGAGTCTGCTTTTTCAATATACAATACATCTTTGGCAAAATCTAAATAGAAAGAGGAAATAAATGTGACAAAATTAGTAATTTTACGATAGACGACATCAAACTCAAACTCATCATATGCCTGTAATACTTCTTTAATTAACTCGTTATTTTTAAGCAATACATATTTATCGATTTTTCCTAACTTCTCAAAAGCAACCTTATCTGTCTTATCATTATAATCAAAAATATTACCAAGTAAAAACTTAATTGTGTTTCTTATTTTACGATAAGACTCTGACACTTGTTTAATCAAACTATCAGAAAGTCTAACATCTGCTTGATAATCCACACTGGCAACCCATAATCTGAAGATATCTGCCCCAAGTGTATTTGCTATTTTATTAGGGTCTACTACATTACCCATTGATTTAGACATTTTTTTGCCTTCACCATCTAAAATAAATCCGTGAGAAACTAAGGTTTTATAAGGTGACTTACCTTCTGTAGCCACACCAGTAATTAGGCTTGAATTAAACCAACCTCGATATTGATCAGAACCTTCAATATACAAATCTGCTGGATAATTATAACCAATGTCTTTCATAGCACCATGATGTGAAGTTCCTGAATCAAACCATACATCCATAATATCTGTTTCTTTTCTAAAAATACCATTTGGTGAATCTGGATGAGTGTAACCAGGAGGCAATAATTCATTTGCTTCCTTGATGAACCAAGCATTAGAACCTTCTTTCTCAAAGATATTAGCAACATATTCGATTACATTAGGATCTAAGATAGCAGTGTCTTTTTCTGTATAGAATGCTGGTATTGGCACTCCCCAGGTTCTCTGACGAGAAATACACCATGAACCACGGTCTTTAATCATATTGCTTAGTCGAACATCTCCCCAAGCAGGATACCATTTCACAGTTTGGATTTCTTTTAAAATATCATCTTTGATTGCTTCAATAGAAGCAAACCATTGCGATGTAGCTCTAAAGATTACTGGTTTCTGAGTTCGCCAGTCATGAGGGTAAGAGTGAGTAAAATCAAACTTAGCAAGTAAATATCCGCCTTCAAACAACGCTTTTACTACTTCTTCATTACAATCATCAACATATAATCCTGCGAATCTTTCTCCAGTTTCTTCCATCATTAAACCTTTTGAGTCAACTGGACAATAGACATCTAAACCATATTTTTGACCGACCACAAAGTCATCTTCACCATGACCAGGAGCGGTATGAACTAAACCTGTACCATCTTCAACAGTAACATGATCACCAATAATTATTGGTGAGATTCTCTCGTATAAAGGATGTTTATAAGTCATACCCTCAAGTTCCCAACCGAAGATATTTTGAACTTCAACAGGATTTGACCAACCCAATAAATCTGTTAGTTTTGCTAATAAAGATTTACCAACAACGTAGTGACAGTTTTTATGTTTAACTAATACATACTCGATATCAGAACCAACAGTAATAGCTAAGTTTGCTGGTATAGTCCAAGGAGTTGTTGTCCATATCAAGAAACTTGTATTCTTAGGTAGTTTATTCATAGTGTCAACTGCAGGCATTGCAACATATATTGATGGTGAAACAATATCATGATATTCAATTTCGGCTTCAGCTAAGGCTGTTTCACTAGACGGTGACCAATAAACTGGTTTTAAGCCTTTATAAATTAAACCTTTTTCAACCATTTCCTTAAAAACTCTAACTTGAGAAGCTTCATATTTTGCTTCTAATGTGATATAAGGGTTATCCCACTCACCTAAGACCCCAAGTCGTTTAAACTGTTCTCTTTGAATATCAATCTGTTCAAGTGCATAAGCTTTACATAACTCTCTAAAATCAGAAAGTTCAAGCTCTTTACGATTTACTTTTTTGCTTTTTGATAAAGCATTTTCAATTGGTAAACCATGAGTATCCCATCCTGGAACATAAGGCGCACAAAAACCAGACATATTTTTATATCTGATAACAAAATCTTTTAAGATCTTGTTTAGTGCATGCCCAGCATGAATTGATCCATTGGCATAGGGTGGGCCATCATGTAAGATGTAATGTTTTTTTGTTTTATTCTTTTCCATAACTAATTCATATAAAGATAAATCTTTCCAGGCCTGATGAATTTCAGGTTCTTTATTACCAAGATTACCTCTCATAGGAAAATCAGTTTGTGGCATTAATAATGTCTCTTTATAACTCTTTTTCTCCATATTACTCCTCCTAAAAAAATAAAAAAGTCCTTAAAATAATTAAGGACGAATAAACCGCGGTACCACCTTAGTTTCAGCAAAAAAAACTGACTCTTTATCTCGTTAACGCCGATGTACGTAATCACCTACATTTTCGGTAATTCTCTCCTAGGTGATAATAATAAATATTTCCACTTGTTTGCACCAACCACAAGCTCTCTAAAGGAATCTAAATATTTATTATCTTGTCCTAATCTACGATTATATCGTAATAGATTATACACAATAATCCGCTAATTTTCAAGTAAATTCTTAATATATTGCCCTTTGAATCACAGATAATAACAATTGGTAGAGAATTAAGCCCAACATCGGTGTAAAATCAATGTTAGATAAAACTAACCACCCTCGGAAAAATCCTAGATAGGGATCAACTACTTTTCTTAAAATCTGATAAAAACGGCTATCTCTAATCGGTGTCCAACTCAATAAAACATAGATAATCATAATATAAAAATAAGCTGTTAAAACATAGTAAGCATATTCTAGAAATATTAACATTTTATCACCTATTGTTTCTTATAATCATTGATAAACTTAGTGAGAGTTGGACCTAACAAATCACTTTTTTGTGCCATCAAATATATCTTATCTTGAATCTTAACTATTTCTCCATCGCATGCATATAGAACTCCAGTCAAAAAAGTTAAAACTTCATTGGCTTCAGAAATTAAACAATCTGTGAAATTTAAAACTAAAGGCATCCGATGCATAATTACTTCTGCATACTTATAAACATCTTTATTATCATTTACTTTAACAAAGGTTAAATCATCAAAGTCAACATTTGTTGGTAGTATTTTCTTCTTTTTACTAAAAAGACCCATATTATTCCTCTTTTCTAAATAAAATCGAGCCGATTCTCAAGTGTGTAGACCCGAAATCTAGTGCGATTTTATAATCATTTGACATACCAATAGATAAATATTCAATTGGCTTATCAGCTAATGAATTTATCTCAGATTTTAGTTCAGTCAACTTACTAAACTGGTGTCTAATTATAGCTTCATCATCAGTATGTGTAGCCATACCCATTAAACCAACTATATTTATTTTATCATAGTTTCTCATTTTTTTGTAGAAAGATACAACTTCTTCAATAGGAAGACCATATTTTGTACTTTCATTAGAAATGTTCACTTCAATAAAGCATGATAATGGTAATGAACGATGCTCTTGAATTTGTTCGGCTAAAGATAATCTATCTAACGAATGTAGATAATCAATCTTATTAATCATCATCTTAACCTTTTTTGATTGTAAATGACCGATGAAATGCCAAACAATATCAGCATCATGTAGAAGTTCGTATTTCTCTAAAAATACTTTTACACGATTCTCACCAATATCTTTAATCCCTAAACTTACCAAGTTCAAAATATCGACTTCATTGCCATATTTAGTCGCGGCGACAATCGTTCGATTCTTCGTTTCTTCTAATAAACTTTTAACAACTTCTTCATTAACCAAAAATATCACATCCTATTTTCTTCTTCTATTAACAAATGAAAAAACCGACAAGAAAATCATAAGGTAAATAGCAAGAAGAATTTTAACAAAAGTATTTTCTAGTACAAAGGCAATTAATATGACTACTATAGCTATATTTGCAAAATATACTAAAAGAAATAAAAAATTATTTTTTGACACCTTCACTCACCTTTTTTCTTAGTTCCTTCAAACCTAATTCTGTTTGATTTCCAAACTTAAGTGGTGTAATCGAAATAAAACCATTATTTACAGCAAACAAGTCTGTTTCTGGCTCAAATTCAAAGTTAACAAATCTGCGTTTAGTTGTGTAATGATCACCATCTGCTACATAATAATGTTCAGTCGGTCTAAAACCTAAATCTGTAACTAGAATCCCTTTAGATTTCGGAAAATCTCTAGCGGGAAAGTTAACATTTAGCAAATACTTATTTGATAACAAATCATGGCTGATAATAAAATCCATAACTTTAGCAACTTCTTTTTTAGCAAGACGAAAATGATTGTAGTCAGTTGATAAAGCAATTGCAGGAATTTTTGCTTTTAAAGATTCCATAGCCGCTCCAACCGTACCAGAGTAAACTGTATCAGCCCCAACATTAAAACCATTGTTAATACCTGAGATGACTACATCTGGTCGGAAATTTAACCCATGAAGAGCTAAAGATACTGAATCCGCTGGTGTACCATCAACTGAATAGACATCTTCTTCGTGTTTATATACTTTTACTTTAGTCCAAAAAACTCGAGAAACTGAAGCACCCGACATATGTTTATTCGGTGCAACTAATAAGACTTCACCATATTTTTTTAATTCTTTATGTAAGATAACAATTCCTTCGCTATTATAGCCGTCATCATTAGTCAAAAGGATTTTCATTACAAAACTATCCTATCTTTCAAGTCTTTGTTTTCTTTATAAAGCAATAATACTCGACCAATGCGATAAACTACATAAATTCCTTTTTCTCCAAGAATTCTAATGATATCATTAGTTTCTTGAGGACAAGATTTTAAAATCGTTATTCTTCCTACTTCATGCTTGTTTAAATTGTCAATAACACTTGTTATGACATTTTCAGTTAGACCAGCTAAACCAATTTGAAACATTATTGGTTTATCATTAGCAAGTCTTCTCAGTTTAGCTTTTTGTTTTCCTGTAAAATCCATAGTATCCTTGTATACTCAAAATAGATAGTTTTATTGTTTT
>NPID01001726.1_pt1 | contig 17645 bp, 18 predicted proteins | sample 8637491 | NCBI WGS metagenome assembly NPID01 (sample SAMN07420843, study PRJNA396082) | bioreactor metagenome | isolation source: sample BA6 brine-fed electro-methanogenic bioreactor BA | place: Japan: Kochi | collected 2016-06-14 | reverse complement strand
CAGTCTCCTGAACCTGCAGATACGACATGTGGATGGCGAGCAGGAGACAAATATCCTAAAAGAGAGCCAGGGAAGGGTTAAAAGTATGGCCATGGTGCATGAGAAGCTTTACCAATCCCCCACCTTCACCAAAATTGACTTTAAAGACTACGCCGAAAAACTGATAAACGACATATTCTACTCATACGGAGTCCGGAAAGGAACCATTGAAACTGAAATAGATGTGGAAGATATTCACATTGGCATAGACACGGCTATTCCCTGCGGCTTGATCATAAACGAACTGGTAACCAACAGTGTCAAATACGCCTTTCCCGATAACCAGGGCACACTGCAGATCAGGCTCAAAACCAGGAATGACCACCTGGAAATGGTTATTGCCGATAATGGCATAGGCCTTCCTGAAAACCTTGATTATGAAAATACTGATTCACTGGGCTTACAACTGGTTAATAATCTGGTTAGACAACTGGATGGTCAAATAACACTTGACCGCAGTAAGGGGACATCTTTTACTATTTCTTTCCAGGAATTACACTATAAAAAAAGGATATAAACCAGTAAAGAGTTAACTGGTTTAATAGGTATTACAGGATAACTGGATAAAGAGTTAACCGGTTAAATGAGTATAACTGGTTAAAAATGAGGATAATAATGGCTTTTTAATCATGTGATCAACATGGTGAATTACAGACTTTACTCTGAATTAATATCCGGAGAAATTCTGTTTATATAATGGCCAGTTCACCGGCACTGGTTATTTGCAGGCTTTTTTGATCTATTAAACCCATTTCCCGGAGTTCCCGGATGTGGTTATAGGTCATTCCCCGGCTGATACCGATCTTGGTGGACAGGTTTTTAACGTTGTTTTCACCATCATTTAACTCTTCGAGGATGATCCTTTTGGTTTTGGAAATCCCAAAATTGAGAATGGGCAGGTCGATAATGTTCTTATCTTCCTCAGTAATGTAAACGATCTTCTCCACCATATCGTGGCGCGCGTAACTACCAAAAAGAGCTCCCAGTGCCTGTGGTTTCCTACCACCACTGATATTCACCACGATGTTTCTTCCGTGGGCGTGTTCTTCTTCTATTATTTCCGCAGTGTCCCGGGCCACCATAACCACGTTGTATATACTGGTAGGTTTGACTTCAATTTCCAGAACCCGCCCCACAGTTTCCTGCAGCATGCGTTCAGTTTCTTTCATCTTAGCTGGAGCATCCTCTTCCCGAATAAGGACTATTTTATCTGGAGAAAACTGAGTAATGCAAGCCATTACCGGCTCCAGTGAATATATGGTAGAGATTAAGGTGTTTTCCATTTTACCACGTTAAGGTGTTATGTATCATATTCATTGTTATCTATTCTCCTTTAACCTGTATATTAGTGTTTTGATGCTTAAGTAGCCTATTTTAGTGATAAACTACCCTTTTTCATATTGAACATGTTTGGTTAAATATGAAGTTGTATGTATTATAACTAATTTGTTAATGGTAAACATTAACATTTATATAACATAATCACAATATGAGTATTATGTACCACTATGGTAATGTTAATTATATTGGAGAGTAATTTTATGGGAGAAAAAATGGCAAATGAAGGTCAGGAAAACACCTTACCTGAAAATAAACGAACATGAACGATTGAATTAGCTTTAGGATTTGCTGGAGGAATATTTGGATTAATAGGAGGTGTATTCGCTTTACTCTTCCTTCCAGAATTAGGAGTCAGTGCCATCTTAGCCTCAGTGGTGGGTATTGTTGGAGCAGTATTCGTTACCCGAAATCACACCTGGGGTGGCATAATCCTGGTGTTAAGCTCCATCTGGCTACTGATAAGTATATCCTTCTTTGGAGTTCTGGGATTCATACTGTTCCTACTGGCAGGTTTGATAGCTATATTTAGAAAGTAATTTCCATAAAAATGGGAGGAATTAAATGAAAATAGAAAAAATGGCCTTAATATTAGTGGTGCTTGCTGTTCTGGCGGTTGTGTGCGTGAGCGGTTGTACCAGTTCTGGAGATAAGAATTCCTTGAATGTAACCAATTTAAAAGTATCCAGTGAAGGGTACGGCATGTACTACGTTACCTGTGATATCGTACCTAAACAGGACACCCGCTACCTGGAAATGGTCCTGGTCTGGTACGATTCAAGTAATGCCGTCATAGATCGTACCCCCCTGGCCTGGAATATCAACGATGCCAAGGCCGGTCAAACCATAAAGGCCCGAGGTACTGCATCATTGTATCAAAAAGGAACACCAGCCAAGGTAAAAGTGTTGATATTTGATTCTGCATTTTCCGGTGGAAGTGAAGACGGAAACATTTACAATCAAACTGTGACTTTGTAGGAATACCTAACATATTTTTTTTTCTTTTTTTTGTAGTTAAAACTTAAGGGGAGGCCAGAAAGTGGTTGATTTTAAGATAATGGTGGTGGAAGATAATTTTATCTTTGCCCTGGACCTCCAGAGTAAAATGGAGTCATGGGGATACACTGTAGGGCCAGTGATCTCTTCGGGAGAAGATGCAATAGCAGAATCATTCCAGGAAAAACCAGATCTGATAATAATGGATATTGGGATTAAAGGAGAACTCAATGGGGTGGAGGCTGCCCGAAAAATTATGAAACTGCACATTCCCCTCATCTATGTAACTGGCCAGGGTGATGAGGCCGTAATAACCGAAGCAGCAAAAACTGTACCCTATGCCATTTTGAAGAAACCAGTGGATTATGAAGTGTTACAGCACAAGATAAGATCCGCCCTGGAATTAAAAATAAGAAAAGAACAGGATGAAGGTGATTTAATTGGATGAACTGATTGCCGACTACATATACCAGATGGAACTGGGCCAGCTACAGGAACACCAAGGCATGGGTGTGTTCCCCCTTTACCAAAAGGGAGGGGAGTGTACTTATCTAACCCTGACCGAAGCTTTGCAGGGGGAAGTACTGACTGTCACTGAAATAGATGATGTGGCTTCTGTCCCGGAGTTGAAGGTTCAAAACCATGCCGATATGCCGGTACTATTACTTGACGGGGAGGAACTGGTTGGGGCCAAACAGAACCGTGTTTTAAACACTACTATATTATTAAAACCACAGTCAGTAACTGTGATACCGGTAAGCTGCACCGAACAGGGGAGGTGGAGTTACAATTCCCTGGAATTTGCTGAATCTGGTAACGTGGCTTCCTACCGGATGCGTCGAACAAAATCTGCCTCGGTGAATACTTCCCTGCGACAGAAGGGTGAGTTTTACTCTAACCAGAGACTGGTCTGGGATGAAATCGATGAGGTGAGTGAAAAAGCCCGGACAAAATCCAATACTCGGGCCCTGCAGGATGTATACCATTCCCGTCGGAGGGATCTGGATGAATACCTGGAATCATTCCCTCTGGAGGAGGGGCAGAAGGGTTTGCTGGTGATGGTTAATGGGGAAGTTATGGGTCTGGATATTCTATCCAGTGCCAGTGCTTACCAGTTACTCCACCAGAAAATCTTGAAAAGTTACGCCCTGGAGGCTATGCTCAGTGAAGGGGAGGGTGAAGGGACATTCAACGGACCGGAGTGTGCTCGTTCATTCCTGGATGATGCCCGCTTATCCGTGGATGAAAAACACAAATCAGTGGGTTATGGTTGGGACCACCGTCTGGAAGGGCCACAGATAGTGGGTTCAGCCCTCACCTACCAGGACCAGGTGATACACACTGCCTTCTTCCAGATGGAAGAAAATGAAAAAATAGGAGCCATGTCCAGTTACAGAAAACGGCGGGATTTCCGGAGCTAACCATAAAAACTAGTTTTTCGGGGAGGAAGAAAATTAAATAATCCTCCCCTTTTTAAATTCCTTATTTTTTATTCCTTTATTTTAAATTCCCATTTTTTTGTTCATTCAACCTGCACTCTATCGCCTAAAATTGAAGGTATGGATTTCTGGTACTGTTTGTACTTTTTACCATCCATAACTGTGAACTTGTAATCATCGGTGGTGGTTTCAATGGTTATGGAAGGGTTAAGCAGCATTCTCTTCTTTCCCATGGTTACCTTCATGATTTCATTGTAGGGAATGACCACTACCTCGGGGTCCTGGGCCACTACTTCCTGAAAGTTGGCATTTCGAGCATTTTCTTCCTTTTGGGAGGTATCCTTCTTTTCAATGTAATTACCTACAATTCCTCCAATTCCCCATCCCAGCCCAATTAGAAAGTTTCCTTCCATAATGTAAGCATTTTTGTCGGTGAAGCAGAGGATCTTCCGGGGTGGAACCGTGCCTTTATTCCAGGCCACATGAATCATTTCCTGGAGAGTTTCACTATCATCTTGTAACTTTTGACCACATTCAGCACAATAAACTGACTGGTCCTCATTTTCCATGCCACATTTGGTGCAGTATACCATTTCATTCCTCCAATTGGATTTATTCAGTTTCGAAGTACGGCTATGAATATCAATAAGGGCAATATGGCACTTATCAGATTCAAAAGTCCAGTAAAGGTATCGTTAGCTAAAAAATTTCCAATTACCAGAAAAATAACCCCTATTACGTATAAAATGAGGAAATAGGGATTGATATTTTTATCCTTTTGGATAACGGTTTTATAGAACTGAATTATCCAGGCAATTATCACCAATATTAATCCTGCTGTGAAATACACTAAAGGCACCCCGATTAGATTTATTATTTACAATTAATATGTAAAAAATGGTTTATTCATTTATGGTTAAGGTTTTTCTTCATTTAGAATAGATGTTTTCATAATTTTAATTGGTGTTGTAGTTTTCCCCCGCAGGGGCACTTCTCTTTAAAGTCAGCGGGATACTCACCTGGTTGCAATTTGTAGTAACCACCGCAACGGTTGCAAACCAGGTACCCCTGGTGGTTTATTTTTTCCTCCTTTGTCTCTTCAGGGTTACTTTTTTCCAATTCATGGTCCGGGAAGGTAGAGGTACTGTGCACTTTTTGACTTAGTGAAGTTTTATTATCGGGAGTGGGAGTCATATTTTTGGAGGTGGTATCTATTCTGTTTATTTCTCGCTGTTTTTGCAGTTTCTGGTGGATTACATAGCTGGATACGCCCTTCTCTTTTCGGGAAGTTCCACATAGTGGGCAGCGATTCCTTCCCGGGGGTATTTTGCCCTTACATTTGGGGCAGGTGAGGAATGGACTAAGATCACTACCACACTGGGGGCAGTAACTTAAATCAGTTTCTATTTCAGAATAACACCGGGGGCAGGTTGTTTCCTTGCTTTTGTCGGTAATTTGTTTGGTTTTGGTTCCGCATGATGGGCAGAATTCAACTTCCAGTGGAAATTCAGCGTAACAGTGAGGGCACATACTCTTTTTAGGAGACGTACTGGCAAGCAGTGGTTCACCACACACCGTGCAGATCCGGGCACCTTCTGGAACCTGAGTATTACAGGTACTGCATTTAAGGATCCTAAATTTTTTTTCTTCCCTTTCCATAAAACCTAAACCCCATCTTCCTCAATACTTGGATTCAAGTGTATGTCTATTCTTAAGGATATAAAATATCGTTTAAGGTAAAACTGTTGTATTAATATAACTAATATAACTAAATCATGGATATGTACACTCAGTTAAAATATGCATCTACTATACACTCATATGCCTATCTAGTATAAACTCCAAACTCCTAAGCTTATGATTTATGTCATTTTTCCACTTCAAAGACATATCCACAGTTGTTGCAGTTACAGAGTAGCATGTCCTGTCCAGTTGTCTGGTTGGTGTAATTTCCAACTATTTCCAGACTGGAAGAACCACACTGAGGGCAGGATACTGGTGACGCGCATCCACTGATGAGTAGACTTCCGGTAACCAATAGAAGAGCCACCACTAAGATGGATAGATCTTTATTCACTGTTCTATTTCCCCCTGCACAGTTATCCCTGAGTTTTATACCCATTTTTTGTAATTTATAATATGTAGTTTTAAACATAAAATTTTCAGGGAATGATTACTGGAACTTTCTCACTTTTATCATTTACTTAAAATAATTCAGTGTTCAATTTTACAGAATTAAATTATGTAAAATATTAAACCAAAAATATCCTTGTATTTATAAGGGAGAAAGGCCATAGAATAAACCATGAACCAAAAAGGATATGTGTTACTGGGAGATATCATTTCATCCAAAAAGATCAATCAACGGTCTAAATTCCAGGAAAAACTGATAGAAGTTTGTAATGTTGTTAACCAGACCAATGGGAAAGACATAATTGCCCCCCTGAAAATTATAAAAGGATCCGATGAGATCGGTGGCCTGTTAAGAAACCAGGCCCCACTCTATTCCATTGTAGATAGGATCTTGCAGGACTTATACCCTGTGAAAATCCGTTTTGTCCTGGTTCAGGGTGAAATCGATACTGGTTTAAATACTGAAGATATCTCTCTCATGGATGGCCCGGCTTTCCACCAGGCTGCTAAGCTGATGGCTGATCTTAAAAAAGAAAAATTAATATTAAACATCCATACTAGTAATAAAACAGTGGACACTCTCCTCTCCAACAACATCAACCTTATTTACCTCATAAAACAACACTGGTCCCCGGCTAAAAGAGAGATCATCCGCTCCTATGAAGAATGGAATGACCAGAGTAAGGTAGCACAGGAACTGGGGATAACCCAGCAGACGGTGTCTTATCATCTTAAATCTTCCCACTGGAAGGAAATCAAAAAAATGGAAGCAAACCTTAACCAGGTATTACAAGACTTAAAAATGGGATAGTATGAATCCAGAATATAAGATAATTATCGTTATTGCGGGTTATATCTTTTTAATAACCACCAGCGGATTTATAATCAGATTTATCCTTTCCCGTGCAGAAAAGGGAAAAATTGCCGATAAAAAGGACTGGGATACCGGTTTTATAATTGGAAAATGTGAAAACATCCTGATACTAACCTTCATGCTCCTCGATGCTTACATTGCCCTGGCCATAATCTTCGCCGCCAAAACCATCATCCGGGAGGAAGACATTAAAAAGAATTCCCTGTATTTTTTAGCCGGAACCATGATCAACGTAACCTATTCTATCATCATCGGGGCCCTTATAAAGGGCTTGATCAGCCTATAATATGTCAATTTATTTCATTTGTAGGGAATAGATATTTAGGATAATACTAATTTTTGAAATAAGGGGGTATAATCATCCCGAGAAAAAGGTGTGAACGAAAAAAAATTACAGTACATTCACCTAAAATATTAGTATACTTACAATCTTAATGGACTAAACATTAGTATATTTACAATAGTCTTATGGAAATATTAAAATTATTGATAAAAAACTTCTTGAGGGCGTTAAAATTAAGTACCAATGGATATTAACACTTTTAGTACTAATTTCCCTAACACTGTGCTGTGTAACCGCAGCGGACAATAATACACGGAACATCAGTACCACGGAACCTGTACCGGTGCCTTACACCAGTACAGTTACTCCATGGAACCCCATCCAGTATTTAGGGGCGGGTTTCATCATGGGCTACTACATAAACCCAGGTGTAACACCCCTATCTGGGATCAATTTCACCTCCTTAAAGGCTGCGGGTATCACCGATGTCTACATCCGGGTGAGCAATGATAATTACTTACCAGTACTCACTGAAGCCCAGACCAAGGCAGATGAAGTGGGGATCCGGACCCATGCCTGGGTATTTCCCGGGTTCAACCATGCATCCCAGGTAGCCCAGATGAAAATAGGGGTTCATCTTGATGTGGAAACCTACGACATGCCCTCTTATCTATCCCAGATAAAGGCCATGAGAGAGGAAACCAAGGGAGTAACCTTCTCCCTCTGTGTGAAACCTGAAGGATGGGATGGAGACCAGTATTATTACATGATAGCCCCCTACTGTGATTACATAGTTCCCATGCTCTATATAGGTGACTATGACCATGGAATAACCGGTTTAAGAAACTGGGCCAGAACATACAGTATTATCTATCCCCGAAAAATCGTGGCTGGACTGCAAACCTACCAGTCCTACCAGAATACAACCCCAGTGATGGAAAGTACAGTATTATCTGAAATAAAGGCAGTGCAGCCCAGTACCAGGGGAGTGATCCTGTTCAGGTATGGATTGTCCAACTTCAATTGACTACTGATATGTCTCAATTGACTACTGATATGCCGGTTCCAGCATCATTATACAAATTTTTATAATCCTCAAAAGCCATATATTAATGAAGATTTTTAATTAAGAGCTTAACCCGGGAACCTAAAATCATTTATCTTTTATTTAAAACGAATCTTTTTTTATTCAAGGGGTATGCGAAGAAAAGGAGATGTATTGTAAGATGTGCGCACACAAAAATAAGGAACCATCCATCTGGGAGGAAGGTGTTGCTGATTCACGCTCCACCACTCCAGAACTGGCATCAAGTGGGAGTAAAACCACCAAGATACTCATAACAGTGGTGATCATCATGGTGGCAGTGTTAGGAATTGGTGCAGCAATGCTCTTAACTTATCAATCACCGGCAGTTAACACCACCGCCAACAACACCACGGCCATGCCACAGAACACCACCATGACAGGGAATCAAGCCAAATCAACCAATAACAGTCTCCCCACATCCATAGTAACTTCCAATGGTAAAAGTATGGATTTAACTGATTATCAGGCGGTGGATGTGAGAGAAGACACTGCCACCGGTAATATCCGCTGCCGGGTTTGCGACCAGTGGACAGTTACCCGGAAGGTAACTGAATATAAAAACTCGGCCGGAGAAAGGATAATGATCGGTGAAAACTACTGCACCAAGTGCGGAAGTTTAAGTAAAGAATACTGGCAGAATGGAAAATGGTACGATCTTAAAAATAATGTGATTACACCTATTCTGTAATATGAATACAACAAAATCGTTTAAACCTTTTCCAAATAAAAAAAATAGGGGGAGAAATTATCTTTCCCTGTAGATAACTTCTCAATTTTAATTTTTTCAATAGACTATGGATAATTAACCCTTTATGGATACTTAACCATACCATGAGAGTTAATGTATCCTTGGATCTATGGAGTCAGGTAAATGCTCAGTATTGCATCGTCCAATTCTCCGTACTGGGTGGAGGAATTCATGGTGTTCACGGTTTCATCCCCTCTTATGGCTGAAACTCTTATGGTGTTGTTGGATCCTTTATCTTTCTTTTCCACCTTAACGTATAAACTACCGGTCATGGTGCCTAAATCGATGGTTTGATTTCCTGTACCTTCAATACTACGTGTTCCGGCATCAGTTTTCAGTGTACCATTCCAGCTGCCAGGGTAATCAATAACCACCTTCACTGAAGAGGACATACATCCTGATACTGCCACAACCATGCATACAAATACAACTAATAAACCCAGTTCCAGTTTTTTCCACATGTTAAGGTTCCTCCCTTACTAATCACTGTTTTACCACAACTTTCACTGAAAAAAGATATATTCTGTTTTTTTGTTCTCCATTTGGTTATTATCTATAATACATCACTAATTTATATCATTAATGTTGTTTATGTGATCAATAAGTAAATAAATATTTCTTTAGGTCCCGGTGTATTACACGGTGATTTTTAAGAATATCAGAAGTATAACCTGTGAATAATTAAAATAAGATTTCTATAATATTTTTGGCATATTGATATAACAAGGATGGTTACTTAATAAAATGGTTACTCGAACAATCCTGTGCCAAAGTAACAGTCCAGGCAGTAACCATCACCACCCATATGGTCAATACAGTAACATCTATGGCATACTATGCATCTATCCAGTCCAGGATTACCACAGAAATCACATTCTTCACACATTTTTCACCGTTAGGGCACAGTTAGTTTTTTAGTGCTAGCCGAGGTTTTGCAGAAGGTTTTGTAGTCACAGGCATCACAGGTTCGCTTGTCTGGATTGGTCTTCCAGGAATCCTGGATCACCTGCCCATCCACCTCCTGGATGATGCTCCCCTCAATTTCTTCCACTACGTTATCAAATTCCTTCAGGGACTGGGCCAGTAATTCATCATCCATGGATATCATACGTATAGATCTCAGGTTCCGGAAAGGTTCCGAGAGTTTAGGTGTTTTATTTTTAGGATTCCACCGTAAAATCAGTTCCCGGTCACCTTCAGTGGGCATGACATCGGTACTGTTTTCCTTAACTTCCCTTTGAAGCTCTAACAAGTCTTCTTTAAACAGGGATAACTCGTTAAGATAGAATAGTATACCAATGAGCACCGGGCTGGAGTCAGGTTGCAGTGATCGTAGCCAGGAGTAGGTTTGTACCTGCCAGTAGTGGTGTTTCCATGAGGGTGAACCAATAGCGGGTCGCTTCATACCTTTATAATCCACTATAACCTCATACTTGTCAGATTCCAACTTTTCCAGTTTTTCCCGGAATGATGGATCCTGATGGAGGTATTTTATAATCAGATTTTTATTACTGGCCTCTTCCAGCTTAACCGAGCTTAAGACATCGATGATCCCGGTTACACCGTAGTAGTTGGAGCGGCTGACCCCCTTCTGGTAGTGGGGCATGTCCCGTATACCCTTTAACCGTACTTCGTTGTCATCTACCAGGGGAAACAAGTGTGGTCCCCAGGTGTTAATGGCGGCTTCGGCCCGGATACTGGCCACCAGCTTGTGGGGGTGATGGGAATCCGGGCACAGTCCCTGGTGTTCACTTTCCCCCTGGAAGGGACAGAACAGGTTGGCAGGAGGTTGCAGTCCACGGGACTGCATGCGGTTGTGTATATCCAGTTCCACCCTTCGGATTTGTGTTTCCCAGTCCCAGGGGAAATCCTTCCAGTCATCATCCCTCCACTTAAGGTAGGATTCCTCCATAACCCCGTGGATAAAGTCCCCAAACCATAACTGGATAGGCATGGAAGGGGGTAGGGTTCCCTTGTTCTGGTAGCGGTACTGTAAACCACAGGTAAGGTAGGCCAGTAGATCACCAGTTAGACTGTACTCGGGGATTATGTATGGTTTGGAACGGACAGAAAGACACATATTTACCTTCCTATTTTAGATTCTTTGATAATTAGAAATAACATATTAAAACCCCAATTCTTCGGGTTCGATAGCTTCAACACCCTTAATGCGATGGAAATGTTCTATGTTCCTGGTTATAATTCTTTTTATTCCCAGTGATAAGGAGCTAGCTGCAATAATACAATCATTGAGTTCAATTATTTTCCCTTTATCCATTAAATCAGCGAAAATTTTCCCACTTTCTAATGCAATAACTTCGTTAACATCAACCAGGTCAACGATGGATAAAAGATCAAGAGTTCTACGAATAGAATCCTCACGATTAGATCGGTAAGCTCCTACACTAAGTTCTGCTGTGGTAATGACTGAAGAAAAACCTTTATTCTCTTTTTCAATACTTTCTAGAAATCTTTTAGATGATGGTTTAAATTCAGTGCGGAGTACATCTACAAAAATTGAGGTGTCAATGAAAAATTTCATAGCTGATCTAACCTTTCAGAACGCCGTAATTTACTAACAAAATCTTTACTATCCACATCATATCCCCATGAGCCAGTAGCATTTTCTACTATATTTTTAGGGGTAGATTTTGCTTTGCGGATTTCTTTTAGTATAAGATGTAACTCTTTATCTAAATTTAACAGCCGGTATTCCAGGTCAGAAATATCCATTAGCCCACCTCGTTTTATATATCTGGATTTTTTAGATGATAAAATTTCACTTTTTGTACGGGAGGTTTTCATACCTTTAATATAATACTTATTTAAATATAAATATTATTATTAGATCAGGAACAAGTTATCCAGACCATCCCAGGGCCAGGCCTCATTCCTGGTCCATCCCGTGGCCACGTTGGGAATATCAGGATAGGTGGTTAACCCTATTAATAGTAATACATCCTGTGCCCGGCTGTAAGCCACGAAATAGTGCCGGATTAGATCATCGAAGGCCCGGTCCCTTCCAGTTCTTGGGGGTAGTCCCAGAGGGGAACAGGAACGTATCTCATCTTCCATGGTACAGGATTTACCACCATCATCTGGGAATCGTTTAAAGGCATTTTTTGGATGGTTAGTTCTAAAATCAGAGCATATATCCACCACCACTAGGGGGAATTCCAGTCCCTTGGACTGGTGGATGGACATGACATTGATCCGGTTATCAGGCAGGGTGTCCAGTAATCCCTCATCCACCTTTATAGCTCCGTTGGCCAGGGGTACGAATATATTCCAGAAGGCTTCCTTTATGGAGTAACATTCCAGTTCCGGGAATTTTTTATCAAAAACCAGTTCCCCACCGTAGTTACTGAAGAGGGCAGTTTCAGCAATGGTCCGGGTGATGGCCTCCAGGTAAACCAGTCCCTCCACATCATCCTGCAGGGTGGGTATCCAAGTCACCAGTTTATAGGCTAGATCCAGTAGGGGAACATCTCTCTTCCAAGTGTTACGCCCCAGCGGTTGTCGCCCCTGCCAGGCATCAACGAATTGTTTTAGTGATATAGGGGTTTCTGGTTCGGGATTGGTTTCCACAAATTCCCGGGCAGTTTTCCGCCAGGACTTGAAGTTTTTAGTGGCAGTGTAGGGCAGTTTTTCAATGGAGTTCTGTATCTCACACTCCGGGTCAATGCAGTCTAACATGAGTCCACACAGTACGCTGGCCTCCCAGGTCTTCTCTAAACTCTGACCTCGAGGATTGAAAATGGGTATTTTCAGTTTCTCCCGGAGATAATATGGTAATTTCTTGTTCGTGTAGGTCTGCTCCTGGGGCGAACTTAAAAGAATGGATAGATCCGTGGGTGAACCTTCATCCGGGTTCACCTTGATCACGTAGTCCTGTACTCGGTATCCCTCTCCACACACTACCTGCCAGATGAAACTGGATAGGTCGGTGGCCAGTGTTTCCACGTCCTCCCGGAACATTCCCAGTATTGGAAACTCAGTGAGAGGTGGTGTTCTTTCTGGTTTAATGGCTGGTTTATCCCTCACCCGGGCTTCCTGGAATTCCTGGTCCAACTGGGCAAACTGGTTACAGAACTGGACAATGTTACCGGTGGAACGGTAGTTCTGGGATAAGTAGATAACCCTTGGTTGGGGTGCTTGGGGCATTTCCTGTTGGAATCGTTCCTGGAAACTGGTGAAAAGGTCCACAGTGGCACCACGGAAGCGGTAGAGGGACTGGTCATCATCCCCCACCACAGTCATACTACCCCCGTTATTTATTGCTGCTCGTGCCAGCTGGAAATAGATCTGCTCCTGGAGGAGGTTGGAATCTTGGTACTCATCCACCAGTACAAGTTTCAAACCTTCCAGGAAGTCGTCCAGTTTCCCCTCCTTTAACTGGTCCAGGAATTCTGCTTCCAGCATGGCAAAATCATAGAGGCTCCGTTTTTTAAGTTCCTGGAGATAATCGTTTATGGCTTGATGGGCCACATCAAAGCCGGGATGCTGGTTTATCTTTTCCTGGTGGAGTTTTTCCCAGTCCACCTGGTCGTAGTAAACCCGGTCCTTTATCTCCAGTAACTGTCTGGCCATTTCATTAGTGTTGAACCCGAATTTACCTCCCCGGAGCTGGACGAGATATTCCCTGAGTTCCGGGTTATGGTGTTTCTCCTCCTGGAAGAGGCCCACCTTGAGCATGAGGGCATTGGTTACAAAGTCCTGGATAACCACTGGTGGGGCTGAACCCGGGGCACGGTGTATCTTCAGTATGTCCTGGGATATACTGTCCAGGGTGCCAGTGGTAATCTGGTTGAAGTCCAGGTGCCTTAGAGATGGATGTATGTCTTTAAATTCAGGGAGTTCCAGGAGGACCTGGCGTATTTCATCTCCCCATGAAAGGATCCTGGAGCGTAACTCGGTAGCTGCCTTTCTGGTGAAGGTTGTGGCCAATATAGAAGAAGGGTGCACATCATCCACGTAGATGAACTTCAGTATCTTCAACACCATGACCGTGGTTTTCCCACTACCCGGCCCGGCCACCAGGAACTGGGACTCACCAGTGGAAGCACTGATGGCCTGGTGTTGATCCGGATTGTCAGCAGAGCTTATCTTCCGGTTTAAATGCTCAATTACTATATTCTGATATGTTTCCCATGATATCAAGTGATAACTCCCCATTTACAAGATAAAATGATAATCTATGTTGGTATAATGTTAATAATAAAATTATTTGCAGGGAGTTAATTTGGGGATAGAAAATTGCTTATATCACTTACATCTTCATAATAAAAATATTACTAAACTTAATATATAATGAATAAATTATTTATACAATCGAATACATTTTTTATTCATGTTAAGTAAACTCTTCACATCCAAAACCCGGAGTAAAATTATCACCCTTTTCATGCTAAATCCCGGTGAAGAGTTGTATGTCCGGGAAATCACCAAGAAAATAAATGAAAACATAAACTCCGTTAGGAGGGAACTCTCCAATCTAGAGGATATTGGTCTTTTAACTAGTAGAAAAGCAGGAAATCTAAAATATTTTAGGGTAGATAATGAGTTTTATCTTTACAATGAACTTTACAATATGGTGATGAAAACTGAAGGTGTGGCCCAATTGTTAAAGGAAAATGTGAAAAAATGGGGTCAGATTAAACTAGCTTTCATTTACGGATCCTACGCTACTAAAAATGCCGGCCCCGGCAGTGATATTGACGTTTTCATGGTGGGTGATATAGATGAGGATACCCTAATAACTGAATTTAATACACTGGAAATAAAGTTATCCCGTGAAATAAATTACATCATACTATCCAATGAAGAATATAATGAAAAAATCGATAATAACGATCCTTTCATTAAAGAAATACTCCATGAACCCAAAATCATAATTTTAGGTGAAATAAATGCTGGATAACCTGGAAAAAGAGGGTTACATTAAGAAATTATCACCTGACTTTCGTAGAGTACAAAACTCTTTGAGTTTAGCTAGGAGAGATGTTGATACAGCTAGGAGAATCTTAGATGAAAGCGATTATGATTGGGCCTTTAACATATCCTATAACTCCATGCTACAATCCATTAGAGCTCTCATGTTTAACAGAGGTTATCGGCCATCCAGTAAAAACTCACATATTGCCGTGGTAAAATTCACAGAAATAGTGCTGGGAAAAGATTATTCTATTTGTCTGGATAGAATACGTCGAAAAAGACATCGTGCTGTTTATGACTTGACTGGAACTATATCTAAATCCGAAGCCCATCATGTGGTTAAAATGGCCGTAAAATTATTAAATAAAGTAGAAAATGAATTAGAAAGTAATTAAAGTTATATCATTACCTATTTAAATAAAATTTGCCCCCTTTAAGAATTGTAACATTCTGGTCACCAATGATCTCCATATTCTCCTATAACTGTTGTTTAACCTGGACGTGGTTGTAGTTCTTGTTATTTCCCTCAGGAAGGATGAACTATATTTTTCTGGTTTTATTTTAAGAAACAAATCAATAAATTTATTATGTATTAAGATTCTTTATTTATCCACATAACCACTAAAAAGGTGAAATATTGTGGTTAATTACTATAAAGAGGGGTGAGAAACTACGAAAAAACAAAGAACAATATTTATTTTATGTTTGTTGGGAATGATAATGACTTTAGCAACAGTTTCCTGTGTTAGTGCCGCATCAACCGTATATGTTAATTCCACTGGTGGAAGCGACACAAATTTGGGAACTGCAGATAGTCCTTTCCTGACTATAGATAAAGGAATTAGCAGTGTTGATGAAAACGGAACAGTGAACATTGCCCAAGGAATATACACCGGAACCGGAAACACCAACCTCACAGTCACCAGAAGTATGACCATTACCGGTGAAAGTCAACACAACACCATAATCAATGGTGAAGGAACCAGCTGGATATTCAAAATCCGGCCAGAGGCTACCGTGGCTTTTTTTAACCTGACTTTTGCCAACGCAACTGCAGATATTGGTGGTGCTATTTACAGTACCGGTACCATTAGTATAACTGATTGTACCTTCACTGGAAATAACGCGACTTCTACGGTGATTAGTGGTGGTGGAGCCATTTACAATGGTGGTACCATTGATAATCTCCTTCGTTGCACCTTCCGGGAAAACACAGCCAATAATGGTGACGGTGGTGCCATTGATAACCACGGTACTATCAGCAATATAACCAGCTGTATTTTCGCCAACAACACCGTTAAAAGCGATGATCCTGAAGTTCAAGAAACTTACCAGGGCGGTGCTATCTATAACACCGATACTATTGGTAAAATAACTGGTTGCACCTTCACCGGAAACACCGCAGAATTTAACAGTGATTGCGTATGGTTCTACGGTGGTGCAATCTTTAACGACGGTACTATCAGTGATATATCCGCCTGCACTTTCCAGGGAAACTCAGCCTATTATGGGGGTGCACTCAACAACATGGGCACTATTAACAATGTGACTGATTGTGTCTTCACCCAGAACACTGCCGGTTTTGGTGGTGGGGCCATCAGCAATGCCTATGAAGCCTTCCTTTATAATCTGAGGGGCTGTACTTTCACGGAAAACACTGCACAGGAAGGTCCTGGAGGAGCTATCGACAACTACGCCATGGCTACCATTGACAATTTGGAGGGTTGTACTTTCACCAGTAACACTGCCAACAGTGATGGTGGAGCCATCGTGATCATGGGTACCCTGAATACCTTGACCGACTGTATTTTCACCGGTAACACCGCAGAAAACGGAGGAGCCATCAGTAATAGAATTACCATGGGTAATCTCACCAACTGTACCTTCACCAACAACACCGCCCTTGGTGAGCTGGTTGGTTACGGGGGTGCCATTGCCAATATGGGTGGTGATATCAACGCTATAACCGACTCCGTTTTCACCACTAACAGTGCAGGTGATGGTGGTGCTATCCATAACGATGAGGAAAGCACCATCAATAAGGTGACGGGTTGTACCTTCATCCATAACACTGCCGACTATGGTGGTGCTATCTGCAACTTCGGTGGAGATATGCTAGTTAACTTCAACCGATTGTTTAACAACACCGCTGATAATGGTGCTGCTATCTACAGTGCTTTTATTCCAGCAACCGGTTCCAACTTCGTTAATGCCACTTTAAACTGGTGGGGAACCAACAATCCCAATTTCTCAGTACTCATTGGTAATGAATCCAGCATAGTGGATGTTAGTACCTGGCTGTACATGACCATCACCGCTGATTCACCCATATATTCTAGCGGTACCAGTAACGTTACAGTTAGCTTCAACAATGCCAGCAATGGAACCAGCTTTACACCAATCGACCCGGTTAATGGTCATATTCCCGATGGAACCCCGGTTTACTTCCAGAGTGATATTGGAAGCTTAAACCCGGCTAATGTATCCACGGTTAATGGTGTGGTGAGCACGATCTTAACGCCCACGGCAACGAGTTCTGGTTCAGTTAACGCCACTACCGATAACCAGACTGTCTCATTTAACCTGCTGGTTAACCCTGCCTGTTACCTTTACTTGGAAGGGACTTCTGATCCGGCCAATCCTGTGGCGGGTGAACCCTTCACCTTGAAGTATAAACTGGGAAACAAGGGACCAAATACTGCCCAAAACGTGGTCATTAACATCCCATTACCAGAAGGCCTGAACTACGTGAGTGCCCAGGTAGACACGGGAAG
>NPID01001629.1_pt1 | contig 17653 bp, 16 predicted proteins | sample 8637491 | NCBI WGS metagenome assembly NPID01 (sample SAMN07420843, study PRJNA396082) | bioreactor metagenome | isolation source: sample BA6 brine-fed electro-methanogenic bioreactor BA | place: Japan: Kochi | collected 2016-06-14 | reverse complement strand
AGAGTTTTTCCCGCTCCGCCATCAGCGCAACGGGCTCTGCTCGGGATCTTTGCGGTAGCGGCCGTTCATGCGATAGACAAAGGCGAGAATTTCCGCGACGGCGACATACAGATCTTCGGGGATTTCCTCGCCGATAGGCACCTGTGCAAGGATCTCGATCAGGTCGCGATCTTCGACAACCTCTACTCCCGCTTCCTGCGCCAGTTCGATGATGCGCGCTGCGACCTCGCCGCGGCCGCCGGCAATGACTTGGGGCGCCCCCGCCTGCTGGGGATCGTATTTCAAGGCCACGGCTTTGCGGCTTCTTTCGTGTTTCATTGAAGACCTCCCCCTCAGGCGCGGGCGTCAAGCAGATGGGTTTCAGCAGGGATCAGGCGCTGGATCAGAGCCTGTGCCGGGTCCTCGGCGCCCGAGGAGAAGGACGCGCCCAGAAGTGCAGTCTCCCCAAGGTTCTGACGCAACTCATCTTGGGCGGCTCCGAGAAATGAGGCCACCTCCTGGTCCCGACAGGCAAATCGCAGGTACAAACCCTGATTCTGATACAGACAATCGATCTGCAGCCGGCCAAGCCCTTCGAGTTCCAGGAAAAGCGACAGGGAATGACTCTGTCCCGACTCGGCTTTGTCGCTGCCCCCATCCTGCTCGGGGTGGCGCCTGGCCAACAGATAGCCGCGCTCGAGAAAAGACAGCGGCAGCGGCAGAAAATCAACACCGATTTCCGCCAGACGCGCGCGGCACATCTGCCACAGCTCGATATGGCGCAAGGCGTCCTGCGTCTGATCGAGAGCATTCGCCACGGACGATGCGGCTTCCCGCCCGACAAATGATTGCAGGCGACGCGCGACATCTTCTCCTTCCGCCCCCGCCAGTTGCCGGGGAGTCCCTCGCGCCAGCCTCAGCAATGTGGTCAGCAGATCCCGCAGCCCGCCATCCAGAGACAGGGCCCGCGCTTCAAATGCGGCGCCGCTCGATACTGCCGCCGCAAAGAAATCGATCAGTCCCCGCAGCCTCTGCTCAATGGCAGCGCTACCGACAGCCTCGTCAGAAACCCAGACCTGCAGCGCTTGGCCGAAAGAAGTCAACAGGGTTGCGGCCTGCTCACGCCCAATCCCCGGCGGGTTGGCCCGCGCAAGTGTCAAAAGCGGCTCCAACACCGCCTTGACCCCTTGCGGAAGGGCAGCAAGGCGAGCGGCGGCGTCCGGTGCTTCGGGTATCAACTGAGGCAGCTGTGCCAGGGCCTGCAGCAGAGGTCGAGTCCCCTGTTCGACGGTTCGCATGGACTGATCCATTCGGCCAAGCTGTTCCAGCACGGCGTTTTTCAGAGAAGCCGCAGCCTGGTTCGCCTGCCCCGACAAGATCTGTCTTTCATAACCCAGCCCAAGGCGGCGGGCAAGCAGAGACAGATCCTCGGCAAGCTGCGGGGTCGATCCTGCGCCGCCGAAAGCGGCCATTTCTGGAGAACGGGTCAAAGAGCTGAGCAGCCCCTGCAAATTGGCGGCACGAGTCTCAGGCGCAGAGCCTGGACGCGCTGCCAGATCCCGCGTCAGTGCAGCCACATCAGGCTTGTCGCTCAGCAGGTAAAGGGAGCGCCCCAGCCGTTCGAGCAGTCCTGAATCAAGAATTCTCAGTTTTAATTCCGGGTGGGTTTCGACCACCTGCAAATTAAGCTGCTCCCCGGCACGCAAAACCACCTTGCTCTGCACCCAGAGGGTACGGTCGCCGAACTGCAGCAGCGCTTTTTCCTGCCCCCCTTCCTGCACGGTGGCACGGATCATCTGATGCATGAGCAGATCGTTGCGCCGCTCTTCACCGCTGAGATGAGTCGGTTGAGAGGCTGGATGAACCACGATCTGAGGCAATGAAACGGGAGGCACAATATTCATGACGGACTTATCGACACGGGCAGGTCGATTCTTTAATGATTTTTCCGTCGATTTCCTTATAATGGGACGAACGAAAATCAACCTCAAAATCTGAGTTTTTGCTAATCTTTATAGACAGTCCTGCCGATACGTATATTGAAGACCTAAATGCCGCGAAACAACTTGCTTCGCGGCTTAACCGCAAGCCGCCAAAGGACGGAGCCCTATGAAGCCTCAGGCACTCATTTTCGCTCATTCGACCGATCACCTCGACGCCCTTGCCGCAATGTCTGCCTGCACCGGCCAGTTCGAATCGGTTCTGCGCTGCCGCAATGCAGAGGAGCTGATGGCTGCGCTGGATGAACAGAGCATCGACATCATCTTCTGCAGCGCGCGTCGTGACCGTGAAAACGACCTGCTCTGGCTCAAGGATCTCTCCAAACGCGATGCCTGGAAAGACATCCAGGTCATGGTCTTTACTGAAGAGTATGATGTGGATAACCGTGTGGCCGCCCTTGAACTCGGGGCGAACGACGCCCTGAGCTTCCGCGTGCCGCGCCGCGAAATCGAAGCCCGCATCCGGGCCCGCCTCAAGACAAGAACTTCGCTGAGAAATCTGCGCAAGGCTCGCGCAGACCTGGCACGCATGGCCCTGACCGACAGCCTTACCGGTTTGTGCAACCGCGCCTTTTTCGACGTAACCCTTGAATCGGAGGCGGCGCGCAGCACCCGCACCGATACGCCCTTCTCTCTGCTGCTGATCGACGTCGACCATTTCAAATGGATCAATGACACCTACGGGCACCAGCTCGGCGATACGGTGCTGCAGGCGATCGCCCGCGTGCTGCGGCAGACGGTGCGGAAATCCGACATGGCGTTTCGTTACGGCGGGGAGGAGTTTGCCCTGGTACTGCCCGATACACCCATTCCCAGCGCCCGCATCCTGGCCGAACGCGTACATGGCGAGATCGCTGAACTGGCCCGCAACTACAGTCATTTCCGTCAGCCATTGACAGTCAGCGTAGGCATCAGCTGCGCCTCGGGCGATCTGCGGGATCCGCACCTGCTTATCGAACAGGCCGACTGTGCTCTCTATGCTGCAAAGCGCAACGGCCGCAACCGCACGGAAATCTTCCACCTCGACAGCCGTGAGGATTTCTCCCGCGCCACCGAAAAAGGGCTGCCTCTCGATGCGCCCACCACCCGCATGACCTCCTGACGCCTATCAATTTCACGCATTGCCAACAGACCATAAATGCGATGAAACTTGACATTCCAACAGGAGAACTGATACTCTTCGCCAGGTAAACATGCTGTTCCCGGAAAAAAACGAATCACAATCGTCAGCCCCGGAATCCTCCGGGGCTTTTTTATTGTGCGACACCTCTCTCATCACCCTCGATTTTCAGCCCTTCAAGGGAACAGGCCAGGACGCAACACACCTGGGGCCACCTCACTCCGCCGGCGACAGCCGCGGCACGGCCGATATGACGCTGAAGTTCGACGTTGAATATAAGGATCAAGATACATCATGAGTTTTTCCGCATTCGCATTCCAACCCCAGGTTTCTGCCGGCATCAAGGCCGCAGGCTACGACACCCCGACTCCCATTCAGGAGCAGGCCATCCCCAAGGTGCTTGACGGACGGGACGTTATGGGGCTTGCCCAGACCGGCACCGGCAAAACCGCTGCTTTCGCACTGCCTATCCTCGATCGTCTGACGAAGGGCAAGCGCAACTGCGTGCGCGCCCTGGTCATTGCACCGACACGCGAGTTGGCCGAGCAGATCAACGACAACTTCATTACGCTGGGCCGTGAGACCCGCCTGCGCAGCGCGACGGTATATGGCGGCGTAGGCATCAACCCGCAGATCAAAAAGCTCAAGCAGGGCACTGAAATCGTGGTCGCCTGCCCGGGACGCCTGCTCGATCATATCGAACAGGGCACCATCGACCTCTCCAATCTCGATGTGCTGGTCCTCGACGAAGCCGATCAGATGTTCGACATGGGCTTTTTCCCGGCGATTCGCCGCATTCTCAAGCATCTGCCCCGGCAACGGCAGACGCTCCTTTTTTCGGCGACTATGCCCGATGAAATCAAGCATCTGGCGCAGGAAGTCCTGAGCGATCCGGTGACGGTTCAGGTCGGCACCGTCGCCCCGGCCACCACGGTGAGTCACGCACTCTATCCGGTTTCGCAGCACCTCAAGACCCCTCTGTTGCTTGAACTGCTGCAGAAGGCTAATACGGGCTCGGTTCTGATCTTTACCCGCACCAAGCATCGCGCCAAACGCCTCGGCGAAAAGCTGGACAAGGCCGGCTACCGCGCCGCATCCCTGCAGGGCAACCTTTCGCAGAACAAGCGCCAGGCCGCTCTTGAAGGGTTTCGCGACGGCAGCTTCCAGATTCTGGTGGCCACCGACATTGCCGCTCGCGGCATCGACGTCAGCCAGGTTTCGCATGTGATCAACTACGACATTCCCGACACCCCGGAAGCCTACATCCACCGAATCGGCCGCACCGGGCGCGCCGCGCGCAGCGGCGACGCCTTCACCCTGGTGACCGGCGATGACGGGGCGATGGTCAAAGCCATCGAGCGCACACTCGGCAAAAGCGTCGAGCGACACAAGCTTGACAGCTTTGACTACAACAGCCCGGCGCCCCAGAAAGATCGCGAATTCGCCCGTCCGCCGCGCCAACCGAACCGGCCCCGCAAGGCTGCCCCCGGAGGAAACGGCAAAAAAAGCTCCCCTGCTTCTGCCAATACGACCCGGCGCCAGCAGGCCGATCAGGCCGGTCGCCCCGCCGGTGCGCAACCCACCGGCGTCAACCGCCGCCAGCGCAGTCGGCGCGGCAGCCAGGGTGCGGCAAGCAAAAACACTCTCTGATCACTGCGTAACAAACTGAATCCGTGAGGGGTGAGGCGTAAAGAGTGAAGAGAAAAAGCGTAAAAAACTGATTTCGATCACGATTCTACCCCTCACTCCTCACTCGAAAAAAAGGGGACAGAAAAAAAGGGGACAGGCTGCTTTTGGATAAAGCAGCCTGTCCCCTTTTTTATAATCGCCGTTACGGTATTTCTTTTTAGAATGTGACGAATGCAGCGACCTGGAACAACTTCATGTCGTCGCTGCCGTACAATTCCTCGGCGGCATCTTCCGGGGTCGCATATGCGAAAACTGCCGAGAGATAGAGGTGGTCATTGACGGTATAGTCGGCGTACAGGTTTACTTCCTGGGCAAAATGGTCATTGCGGCCCTCGGTTTTCTCATCGAGGGTGAAGTCATAATAGAGCACACCGGTAGAGAGCTTCTCCGTAGGCAGCGCATTGAGATGCACCATGTGAACTTGCTGGTTGCTGTTGAACAGGTAGTATTCACCGACGATCTCACCCATGTAATGGGTGCCCCAGCCGCGGCTGAAGCCGTAGAAGAGCGGATCGAAGGCTTCATAATCGCTGCTATCCTCATCATCCCCGCTGAAGAAAGCATAACGGTAGCTCAGGGTCGGGTTCCAGGGGCAGTTAGAGAAGGTGTAGCCTGCCTCACCGTACCAGCCATGAGCATCGACATCCAGATCGTCACCGCCGCCCTGATAGACATACTCGCCGGCCAGAAAAAGGTCTTCGGCGCCCAGGTTGGCAAAAGGCGTCCCCTGCCCGCGCACGCTGTAGACATCCATCCCATCACGGTTGCTGTAGTCTGAGTCGGTGATTTTGAAATAACTTGCGCCTACGGTCCCCAGGGTCTCGTTGATATGCTCGACGTTGACACCGTAGAGTTCAGTATCGCCCTGATCCGCATCGGATTTGAGATAGAACAGGTCGCCGCGCACCGGCTGAGTGTTGATGTTGATCACCGCCGCCTGGTCGAAGGAACTGTGCGGTGCCAGCCAGTAGGCGCCATCCTTGTAATCGAACTGACCGTCCATGATCAGAAAGCCGTCACCGATAGAGAAATCCTGCTCGCCGACGGAGATATCGATGGCGTCTTCGCCCAGGGATTGAAACAGGCTGCCTGAGCGCCAACCGACATAGGCCCGCTCGGACTCCCAGCCCTTGGAATCGCCGTCGGTGAAACCAACCTCAGGACTGCCCCCCGGGAAAGGATCAGCGAGATCGCCGTCCCCCAGGGTGCGGGCACCGGCATAGGCCAGCTCACCATAGAACATGCCGAACTCACCTGTGTCATAAGAACCTTTGAGAATCGGCATCACATAATACTCTGACCAGCCGGTATTGTCCTCGTCCGGACGGCCGCCGAACCCGGTGCTGTCAGCGCTGAACACACCGGCACCGAGGTTGAGGCCGAAATCGAGAGAAGCGCCGCTGCGCTCATACAGATTGATATCGGCCATCGCAAGGGCGGGTGTGAGAAAAACGGTCAGGGCCGTGAAAAAGATCATCAAAGAACGCATTACGTTGTTAAGCATCACAATTCTCCTGCTGCTTTCAAAAAAAAATTCAAAGACAATTCAAAACCTGGGGATTAAGAGCCGGTCCCCTATTCTGTGATCTTACAGCTCTGCGAACGGGCCCTCTTCTTCGAGATAGCGCTCGAAAGCGGGCAGCGCCGGTTCGCCGTCCAGTGTTTTTATCCCTTCAAGCCAGCCGCGATAGATTTCGGGATGCTGGGCGACCCAGTGCATGCCGGCCTGATAGGGCTTGAGACCATCGTTTTCATGCAGCGTGGCCATGATCTCGTTCATCATCGGGATCGGAAAGATGAACTGCTGCAGGAAATTGGCAACGTTGGGGGTTTCCTTGTCGAACCCTTTGCGGATATTGGTATAGACGGTCGCGGTGCCGTCATTGTCGCCGAAGGTTTCCGCGGTGCTGCCGGTGAGGTATTTCATGTCGATGATTTCATTCATGTAATGCGGCGCCCACCCCAGAAAGACGACCCATTTATCCTGCTGGGTAAAGGCCTTCACCTGAGCCAGCATCCCCGCTTCGCTGGAAGGGATCAGCTCGAAGTCGCCGAGGTCGAACATATCCTGTTCGATCATTTCTTCGATCACCTTGTTGCCGTCGTTGCCTTCCTCAATACCGTAAATCTTGTGATTAAGCTTGTCGGCATAGCGGGCGATGTCGGAGAAGTCCTTCAGTCCGCCGTCGACCACATAGGACGGCGCCGCCAGGGTGTATTTGGCACCCGGCATATTGGCGACATATTTGACCACCGTGCCGCGTTCGAAAAACTTGTTGGCGACCGTGGCCATGGACGGCATCCAGTTACCGAGAAAGATATCGGCGTCGTTCATCTCCATGGCCTTGTAGGCAATCGGAACCGACACCATGGTGTTGGAGGATTCGTAGCCCAGCGCCTGCATGATACGCACGCCGATCTCGGTCTTGACGGTGACGCCGGTCCAGCTGACGCTGACAAAGCGCACCTCATCGGCAGCCGCAGCGGGGCCGGCTGCCAGGCTCAAGACAAGGGCAAAAACAACAAACATTCTGCGAGAAAAACAATTCTTCATCGGTACTCCTTACCAATTCATGTTCGAGAGCCTGTCGCAGCGCGGCCGTCGGGTGGGGAAAACCCGGGGCGCAAGCCTGCTCAGGCTCCGAACCAGTTCAAGGGTTTCGCGTTAAAATTCTGGTAGACGTGCTTGACCTCGGTGTACTCCTCGAGGCCCATCTTCCCCAGTTCCCGGCCGAGGCCGGATTGCTTGTAGCCCCCCCAGGGGGCCTGTGTGAAATAGACGTTGAAATCGTTGACCCACACGGTACCGAAGCGCAGCGCCCGGCTCATGCGCTGAATGCGGTCCGGGTCGCGGGTCCAGAAGCCGGCCGACAGACCGTAGATGGTGCTGTTGGCGCGCGCCACCGCTTCATCCTCAGTCGAGAATTTCTCGATGGTGATGACCGGCCCGAACACCTCTTCCTGCACGATCTTCATGTCGTTGCTGCAGCCGGTGAACAGGGTCGGTTCATAATAGAAGCCGTCCTGCAGATGATCCGCCTCGGGGCGACGGCCGCCGAGCACCAGATTCGCCCCTTCCCGCTGTGCGACCTCGACATAGCGTTCAACCTTGTCACGATGCTCGGCGGAAATCAGCGGCCCCATGCGGCTGTCGGGGTTGAAACCATCCCCCACGACGATGCGCTTTATGCGCTGCGCCAGGGCCTCCACCAGGCGGTCGTGCAGCGGCTCTTCCACCATCACGCGTGCGCCGGCGGAGCAGATCTGCCCTGCGTGGAAGAAGACACCGTTGAGCACGTAATCAAGGGCGGTATCGAAATCCGCATCGGCAAAGATGATATTGGGATTCTTGCCCCCCAGCTCCAGCGCTACTTTTTTCACGTTGCCGGAAGCGGCGCGCATGACCTGCTTGCCGGTTGTGATGCCTCCCGTAAAGCTGATCAGGTCAACCTGGGGGCTTTCCGCCAGCTCGGCCCCCACTTCTGCGCCTTCGCCCAGCACCGTGTTGACCACGCCGGCGGGGAAACCCGCCTCCTGAGCCAGTTCGGTGATTCTGATCGTCGTCAGCGGGGTGATCTCGCTCGGTTTCATAACGATAGTGCAGCCGGCAGCCAGCGCCGGTGCCATCTTCCACGACGCCTGCAGCAGCGGGTAGTTCCATGGGGAGATCTGGCCGCAGACCCCCACCGGCTCACGCACCAGGGTGCTGGAGGAATCGGGCACCGGCGAAGCGATGCTCTCGCCGCCGTCCTTGTCAGCCAGGCCGCCGTAATATTTGAAGATGCCGGCGATATCGTCCATATCCCAGCGGCTCTCTTCAAGGGTCTTGCCGGTATCAAGGGTTTCAAGGCGCGCCAGCTCCTCGCGTTCGCGCGCCACCAGTTCGCCGAGGCGATACACCAGCGCGCCACGTTCGTTGGCAGGTGTGCGCGGCCAGTCGCCCTGATCAAAGGCGCGACGGGCGGCGGCAATGGCGACGCGGGAATCCTCGCGCCCCCCTTCCGCCACTTCGGCAATCACTTCCTGATTGGCAGGGTTGATGATGGAGCGGGTTTTCCCCGAGCGTGCATCCACCCATTGCCCATCGACATACATACGTTTTTCAATCACTTTTTAGTGGCTCCTGATTTTTTGCGGTCATACCGATAGAATCCTGCTCTGGACGGTTCTTCCAACGTATTGCCGAGAATCGTGTCGGCGGCTTTTTCCGCAATCATCATGACCGGTGCGTAGATATTGCCGTTGGTGATACTCGGCATGACCGAGGCATCCACCACCCGCAGGTTTTCCACGCCATGCACCCTGAGGTCTGCATCAACCACCGCCTGCTTGTCGTAACCCATCTTGCAGGTACAGCTGGGGTGGTAGGCGCTCTCCCCTTCGCGTGCCACGAAATCAAGGATCTCCTCGTCCGTCTGCGCCTCTTTGCCCGGCGCCAGCTCGGCCCCGCGCAGCGCGTCGAAGGCCGGTTGCTCGATGATGTTGCGCGAGCAGCGGATCGCCTCGACCCATTCGCGACGCTCCTGCTCGGTGGAGAGATAATTGAACAGGATGCTGGGATACTGCTTGGGATCGGCGGATTTGATCTTGACGCGACCGCGCACATCCGAGTTCATCGGTCCCACATGCAGCTGGAAACCATGCCCCTGCTTGGGTGCCGAACCGTCGTAGCGAATCGCGATCGGCAGGAAATGGAACTGCAGGTTGGGATACTCGACCCTGTCATTGCCGCGGATAAATCCGCCGGCCTCGAAATGATTGGTCGCCGCAGCGCCTTTGCGCTTGAACAGCCAGTCGAAGCCGATCTTGGGCTGGTTGTACCATTTGAGCGCCGGGTACATGCTGACCGGCTGGCGGCAGGCATACTGTACGTAGAGTTCGAGGTGATCCTGCAGGTTTTCGCCGACCCCCGGCAGATCCTGCACCACGTCGATGCCGAGTTTTTTCAGCTCCGCGCCGTTGCCGATGCCGGAGAGCTGCAGCAACTGCGGGGAATTGATCGCACCGCCGCAGCAGATGATCTCGCCGCCGTAGGCCTTCTCGTTCTTGCCGCCCCTGGTATAGGCTACCCCCACCGCCTTGTTGCCTTCGAACAGGATACGGGTCGCCAGGCTGCGGCAGTGGATGGTGAGATTTTCGCGGTTTTTTACCGGGTGCACATAGGCCCGGGCCGCATTCCAGCGACGCCCGCGATAGATCGTTGCATCGAAGGGGCTCATCCCCTCCTGCTGATAGCCGTTGACATCCGCTACCAGGGGGTGGCCTGCCTGCTCGGAGGCTTTAAAAAAGGCGTCAAACAGGGGATTTTCACAACGGGGCGTGGTCAGATAGAGAGGTCCGTTGGAACCGTGGTACTCATCAGCCCCCTTGAGACGGGTTTCGAACTTGCGGAAATAGGGAAGGCAATGGGCGTAATCCCACTTTTCGAGCCCTTCGTTTTTCCCCCACTTTTCATAATCCATGGCGTTGCCGCGAATGTAGATCATACCGTTGATGCAGCTCGAGCCGCCCAGCACCTTGCCGCGCGGCTGGTAAATGCGGCGGTTGTGCATATGGGGTTCGGGATCGGACTCATACCACCAGTTGTAGGTTTTGCCCTGCAGCGGGTAGGTCAGAGCCGCCGGCATGTGAATGCGGAAATCCAGCTTGTAATCGGGGGGACCGGCTTCAAGCACCAGCACCTTGTTATCCGGGTTGACGCTGAGGCGATTGGCCAGAACGCTGCCGGCGGAACCGCCGCCCACGATGATGTAGTCATATTGTTGTGTCGCCATAATGTACTCTCCTCTGTTCACTCGGTTTCAGACGCTCTTTATTCCAGCCCGTCGTCTTTGGGCTCTATCTCACCCTTGCGTGATTCTCTCTGCTCCTGCACGCAGCGCTGCAGAAGAACATAATGGTTGCCGATGAACGACAGGGCGCGCAGCGGCTCGCCTGCGGCGATTTCCCGTGCCGTGTCATTCCAATTGGCAATGGTTTTTTCCCGGTAATCACGATTCTGGTACAGGGCGTAGTCATTGGAGCTGAAGCCCAGCTGAATCGCCTGCATCACCCATTCGAAAATGGGGTTGCCCGTCATGCGTGCCAGGCGAATGTTCAACTCGCGGTCCATTTCACTCAAAGCATCCATATCGGGCTCGTCTACATCGAGAAACTGCCGCAGACGCGCCGCCCCCTCTACCAGTGCGGTTTTCTCTTCCGGTGTGGCGCGGGCAATGGCCAGGGTGGTAATGGTGCGATCAATGCTCTCGCGAAACTCGATCAGGTGCTCGGGGCTGATATGGTTCTGCTTGAGAAACAGTGCCAGGGATTCACTGACCTGGCCCACCTCGATCTGCTTGACATAGGCACCGCCGTGCGCCCCTTTGCGGATCTCGATCAACCCTTTCTGCTTCAAAGCCCGCAGTGCTTCGCGAATCACCCCGCGCCCCGTGCAGAACTGATTCTGCAGCTCGCGCTCGCTGGGCAGCCCCTCTCCGGGGGCGATCTGGCCGCCGATTATGGCAGCCTCAATCTGCAGCGCCACATCTTCGCCGGCACGCCCTACCTTGGCCGGAGAGAACCGAAGAGTATGCTTGCGCATATCTTTTTTTTCCTGTTTTTCTTCCATAAAGGTCGTACCTTTGTCGTGATAAAAAATAACACAAGATGCTTTTTAGCTGAATTTTGGCTAAACCTCTGCCTCAGCCCCCGTCTTTGGTCGGACCAATACCTATCTGAATTCACCCCTGGTGTCAAGGGGGGGGGGCGAATGTTTATTCAGCGGATTGCACGAAAAAACGGGGCGCCCTGTCATGCAGAGCGCCCCGTAGTGAGTGTTGCCAGAGGAGAGTCGTAGGAGAATTTAGAGCGGCTTGGGGATGCAGACATTATCAGCGTTATGCACTTTTACCCCACAGTTGGCGCAGGCATAGCGCGGATCTTCAAAGATCTTGTCAATTTCGGGATTTCTGTCCTTGAACTGCAACTGGCAGGCATGCAATTCACAGTGTTCTTCCGGATTGGTGCAATCATTTTCAGCCATAGACTTAACTCCCTTTCTTGTATTTTTGCTTTCAGGTTAGCGCAATCTGCTGCCGAGTCAACTGATTTCACTCCACAAAGGTTGACGCCCGCAGATCGCTCCGGCATAGTTTCCCGTCCCCATGACTTCCCAATGAAACAGAGGACGCCCCATCGGTCGGTGCCAACATCCTGTTCAACATCATAGAGTCGAAAGTCTCCGCATTCCTGACTGAAGGCATCAATGTCTTTCGCCGCCCGCTGCCAGCGCAATTAGCCGGTATGACCATCACAGAATCACGCATCCGCCCGCGCACCGGCTGCTCCATCGTCGCGCTCGAAACTGAAAGCGGGCAAGAGCCCCTCGTCGTTCCACCGCCCGAAACCCGCCTTGCCCACGGGATGAAACTGATTCTGATCGGCAGCCCCGAGCAGGAGGAGCAATACAGCAGACAGTTTCCCCATCCATGAAGTCGCCAAAATTAAAGAGCCCGGCCACCTTCTTCGGCGGCCGGGCTTTTTAACAACCTACGGATTCAATGAATTTCCGTTCCGCTTTCAATCCTCGTCATCGTGAATTTTCTTGAGCATCTCCAGCCAGTCGGCCATCTCGGCGATCGTCTTGTTCATATACCAGCGGCCGTTGGCGAACACGCCGTAGTCGGCACCGGCCATGGCCGAGCTGAAGCGGGTGGAATTGGCGTAGAACAGCCAGGTTTCTACCCATTTTTTCTCAAGAGCTTCATTGAACAGGCTGTCGCCGTCAGCCAGCCCGTTGGCTACTCCGCTGTTGTAGGCCTCCAGCAGAATGCCGGTGGAGGTCAGCGTCTTCTCGTTCATGATCTGTATTGTGTTTTCAAAGCGCTCGAAATGCCCGTTTGTCCAACCTTCGCTGTGACAGGCAGAGCAGACACGTTTCATGGTCGCGCGCCTCTTATTCTGCTCGTTCTCATCGATCAGATATTCCGTTGCAGGGGTGCCGTCGAGCGAAGTCGGGAGCGGTAACCCGTCACTGTTCTTGATTTTAGTGGTATCCGCATCTTTCGGATGGGCATGAGCGTAAGGCAGGCCGAAAATACGCCACGCGGAGCGGTCGTTGAATTGATGGGTGCGCTCGCTGATCACCTCTCCTGTCGGCGTCACAACCAGTGAGGCATGACAGGTCGCGCAGGTCGGTGCCGTGAAATCTTCACCGGCGACCCAGGGTACGGCCTTGAAATCCCAATCCTTCCAATGGGAATTGTAAATGTTGCCGTGCTTGCTGACCATATACACTTTATAGGCGGGCACGTCCGGCCCTTTATGGCATTCACCGCAGGTATAAGGCTTACGCGCCATTTCGATGGAGAAATTGTGACGCGTATGGCAGGCGGCACAGCTGCCTTTGGTTCCGTCAGGGTTGATGCGCCCGACACCCTGGTTGGGCCAGCCGGAATACTTCGGCAGAGACATGGTCCCCATGCCGGTCGAACGTTCCTCCAGCCCCTGGAATTCTACCACCGTGCCGTGGCAGTAATTGCAGGCGTCGCTCTCAGTGTCGATATTGGGAGGATCCACCGACAATTCGCCATTGGCAAACTTCTGCGTGCCGATGCTCATCTCCACCAGGTCGTGATAGACCGGATTGTGGTTAAGATTGCCATAAGCCTGGGCCATGATGTTATGGCTGTATTGGTCGACCTCGGTAGGATGACAGACCGCACAGTCGGCCGGAGTCACCACGGTGTGCACCTTGAAACCGTTATGATCGAAGGTATCCGGGTGGGCGTCAGGATTTGCGGTGTGGCATTCGGCACAACCGACCACATGGCCGGAAACTTCATCAGAAACCTGCGCAGCCGACATGCGCCGCTCACGCTTGGCCTTCTCCAATGCCGCAGCCGGTGTACTCGTGGAATGGTAGCTGTTCTCCCAGTCGGAAACGATCCCCGGTGTCACCGCGCGATGGCAGGCCAGGCAGGTTTCGGTGGCCTGGCTCGGCTTGGCCGGCGCCCCCCAGGTATCGGATGAGGAACCTGTTAAAAACAGTGTGCTCATAAAAACAAAACAGAAAAATTTCCCCCAATGCATCATGAAACCTCCCTGGTTGATATCAATCGTCTTAAAAACGCCCTCCCGGTCAAACAGTACAGACGCCACCCCCTTTCCGGCCGGAATCCTGGCATCATGGCTTGTGGAAAGACACCTTTTGCAATCCACTGACAATGCGGTTAATAATAGCGCAACCGCACAGATTTTCCAGTGGGTTGCATCGAATCCTCACCGGGGGACAGGGAAAGGACAATCAGTGCAATATCAGTCAAAAAAAGCGAGGCTATGATCTCAATGTTTGAGCAGAATGTGTTATGGGCTTTCGGCTTGACCCTTTTTGCGGGTCTTGCAACAGGCATCGGCAGTGCGGCAGCCTTTCTGGCGAAAAAAACCAATACCCGCATGCTGGCCATCGCCCTTGGGTTCTCCGCCGGAGTTATGATCTATGTCTCGTTTGTGGAAATCTTATTCAAAGCGAAAGAACCGCTGGTGGGCAGCCTCGGAATTCGTGCGGGCTCCTGGGTCACGGTGGGCGCATTTTTCGGCGGGATGCTGGTGATCGGCCTGATCGACAAGTTGGTTCCAAGCCACGAAAACCCTCACGAAGCCCATCGTCTGGAAGAAATCCGCGGCGGCAGCGGCCCAGCGGACGACCGGCTGCTGCGCATGGGGATGCTCTCAGCGCTGGCCATCGCCATTCACAACTTCCCCGAAGGGCTGGCGACTTTTACCGTGGCGCTGCGTGACCCGACCCTGGGATTGCCGGTGGCGGTGGCGGTCGCACTGCACAATATTCCGGAGGGAATCGCCGTCTCGATCCCGGTTTTTTATGCCACCGGCAGTCGTCTGCGTGCTTTTCAGCTTTCGTTCCTATCCGGACTCTCTGAACCGGCCGGTGCCATGCTGGGATATTTCCTGCTCTATCCCTTTATGAACGATGTGCTGTTCGGGGTTTTGTTTGCGTCGGTAGCAGGCATCATGGTGTTTATCTCTCTCGACGAACTGCTCCCCGGCGCACACGAATACGGCCGCCACCACCATGCCCTCTATGGCCTGGTGAGCGGCATGGTGGTGATGGCGGTCAGCCTGCTGCTTTTTCTGTAATCAGTTCGGCCGCTCTACCTGAAGGCGGATGTCGGACAGCAGCGTCTCGATCACCTGGCGATCTTCCGGGTCAGCCAGATGGTCGTTGGCATAGAGCCAGAACCAGTAGGGCGCAGCAAAACCAACCACGCCGACAAAACGGCTGTCTTTCCCTTCGTGACTGTAATCGATCTCAAAGCGCTGTGCACTGCGGGCGCCGTCAATCTGAGCAGAGTCCTGGCGAACTTTGACATTCTCCCATCCTTCATCCACTACACCGTCGGCGGCATACCGGGCCGACAATTCAATGGCGCGCATCGAAGGTGGCGCTTCGTCTTTTTCCAGTTCACTGAAACTGATCAGGAGGTGCGCCCCGGTCTCGGGATTGAATACGAAAAGCTCGTTGGTCGCCAGCCGTTGCTGCGCCGCCCTGCGCAACTGCTCCTCGGTCGGGGACTGCCCGTTGCGAGCCGCATCTTCCCGCAGATGTTCAATCATGTGCTCGAGCAGATCCGCAGGCGCTTCGGTGCCTGCCTGCCAGTCATCGGAGACCTTTGGAAGAATAACCTTCAGTCCCGGGCGCGGCTCGAACTCCTGCGCTGATACAGCAAGTGGGAAAACTAGCAGAACAGTCAGCAAAAACAGAAACTTTCTCATATCAATCTCCTTTTTAATCGCCAGAGTTATCGGCTATTGTAACAGAGATGCCGAAAAATACCCTTTTCGCGCTGCAATTCCATTTCAGGGAGAAATAACCAGTGTTTGCATAAATTGGAGGATTGGCGACACCACCGATGCGTAATCGGCACAGAAGGTCAGGGTGATTCTCACGGGCTGCTCCAGGCCGCACTCCCGTACCCCCATGAAGACGCCTCTCACCTCTATCGCTGGGGAGATCGCAAACGGGTTCGGGCCGCCCGGCCATGAGCGGGTCACGGTCAGAATGCACTCCGGATGTCGAGACGGCGGCCCAGGGCGCTGGACAGAAGATCGGCTTTGACTTCGCCGCCATGAAGTTCGACTGACATGTCATCTTCCCCATAAAGGCGTATGTCTAAATGACCGGGATGCACCAGACATTGCAGCTTTTGAACCGCTCCGCTGCGGCGGCGATCCAGCCCATCGGCGAGCCGCAGCATACCGGCTAACTGCCTCACCCGCCCCCGGTCTTCCGGCGCTAGGCGCGCAAAATTGTCGTGTTTTTTCTTTGGCAGGGACTTACGGTGATAGCGGGCAAGATTGGCAATGATTTCATGCTCGCGCGGTGTAAAACCGAACAGGTCCGCATGACGGATAAGATGATAGGAATGCTTGTGATGCTGAGCATAACTGATGAAATAACCGACATCATGAAGCAGTGCGGCGGCTTCAAGCATTTCCCGGTCGCGCACCGACAGGGACGTTTCATCGGTCAGGCTGTCGAAAAGAGCCAAGGCCAGTCGCGCCACAGTTTCTCCGTGGGCACCGTCCTGATGACAGGATCGCGCCAGCGCCTGCACGGATCCGCGCCAGTCACGGTACTGATCCGGGGAATCAAGCAGACCATGCTTTACGAGACATTTAATGATCAACCCCTCGCGGATACCGCGGTCGTTGATACGCAGCACGTTGGATCCAAAACGACGCATCAGCTCATCAACAAAAACCACGCCCGCCACAATGATATCCGCACGATCTGAATTCAGTCCGGCCAGCTCACAACGCTCGACGAGGGTCTTGCGCTGAAGCAGCGTCAGCAGATGAACGATTTCTGAACGCAACACCTCATAGCCATTAAGAGAATCATACTGCTCCCCCCGCATGGCCATCACCATGCTCCCCAAGGTCGTCACGGCTCCTCCAGATCCGATCATCATCCAGGACGGACATTGCTGCCCGCTGAATATTTTTTTCAGCTCTCCACGCACATGACGGCGCAGTCTTTTTAAATCCTCATCGGGGATCGGATCATCGCTGAGAAACCTCTCCGTCATCACGACAGCGCCAAGCTCCAGCGAAGCGGTTTCTTCGACATGCTGTCCCGCAGCACAAACAATTTCCACGCTGCCCCCGCCAATATCGAAAACGATATTCCTGCCTGCCTCCAAGGCAAACTGGTGCAGCGCACTTTCCAATGCCAGTTCAGCTTCCTCTTCCCCGCTGATGACGCGAATATCAAGGCCGCAATCATTTCGGATCGTCTCAATGAACGCTTGTCCATTCTTTGCTCTGCGTATGGCGCTTGTCGCAACGGTTTCCACAACCTCCACATCCAGGCCTTCAGTTATTTTTTTCATGAGCCGCAGCGCCTGCCGTGCCCTGAGCACGGCTTCGTCCGAAATGCGACCCGTCCTTGACAGGCCCTCCCCGAGTCTGACCGTTGCCTTCTCATCGTCGAGAACCCTGAAAGCTGCGCCCCGATCCGTCTCCACAACGATACAACGGATCAAATTTGTCCCTATATCAATGGCGGCAAGGCGCCGTCTTCCTGCACCCGTTGCGGCATACATAGGCTTCATAACTTTTGACCCTCTGCAAGATATTGAATCCCCAGCATGCTTTGCTTTTGCCCCTTTCTTGTTAGCGTTATATGAACATGGTCGGTTTTTTTCTTTTTTTTTTTCCCTAAAAGCTGCTGTTGAGCTTTTCCGCAGCAGGCTCGGCCTGTTTTGTGATTTGTTTAATACGGTTAAAATGCAGCAGGCGAATATTGCGGGTATCGGGTTTGATGTAAATATCAGACTTGCTGTGCTCCATTCGTGCCGAGATA
>NPID01002261.1_pt1 | contig 17676 bp, 13 predicted proteins | sample 8637491 | NCBI WGS metagenome assembly NPID01 (sample SAMN07420843, study PRJNA396082) | bioreactor metagenome | isolation source: sample BA6 brine-fed electro-methanogenic bioreactor BA | place: Japan: Kochi | collected 2016-06-14 | reverse complement strand
CTTCCAGTTCGAAGTAATCCGGGCAGTTCTCCAGGAGCACCGACGGGGCGAAGGGGCGGAAGGATTCCCTGTTCTTGATCTTCAGGTTCATCACCGACTGCATCTTCGGAGACCTTGCGTCGCCTATTATGGAACGGGAACCAAGGGCACGGGGGCCGAACTCCATCCTCCCCTGGAACCATCCCAGCACACTTCCAGAGTCTATCAGCTCAGCGGCCTTCCTCACCAGGGAATCCTCGTCCATCTTCGTGTGGGGTATTTCCCGCTCGGTCAGGAATCTCTCTATCCTGCCGTCCTTCCAGGCGGGCCCCAGATAGGAGCCTTTCTGGGAATCGCCGTTAATGTCGGGCTTCCGTTCCCCGTTCATCACCTGGTGCCAGGCGAAAAGTGCCGACCCCAGGGCTCCCCCGGCGTCTCCGGCGGCGGGCTGTATCCACATCCGGTCGAATATGCCCTCCCGGAGTATCTTACCGTTGGCCACGCAGTTCAGGGCAACACCCCCGGCAAGGGACAGGTCCTTCTCTCCGGTTTCTTTCCTCACATGCCTGGCCGTCCTGAGGATTATCTCCTCGGTTACCTCCTGGACCGAGGCGGCCAGGTCCATTTCCCTTGAAGTAAGGTCCGATTCGGGCTTCCTAGGGGGGCCGCCGAACAGGCGGTGGAACTTCCCTGAAGTCATGGTAAGTCCATGGCAGTATTTGAAATAGTCCATATTCAGCCTGAAACTGCCGTCTTCCTTCAGGTCCACAAGGTTGTCCAGTATGGTCTGAACGTAGACCGGCCTGCCATAGGGCGCCAGCCCCATGACCTTATACTCCCCGGAATTGACGCGGAAACCCGTGTAGTAAGTGAAAGCAGTGTAAAGGAGACCGAGGCTGTGGGGAAAGTGCAGCTCCCTTTCGAGTTTGATCCTGTTCCCTGTGCCAACTCCCCATGAAGAGGTGGACCACTCCCCCACTCCGTCCATGGTGATTATGGCGGACCTCTGGAAGGGCCCCGGGAAGAAAGCCGCCGCCGCATGGGACTGGTGGTGTTCGGGGAAGATCATCTGTCCCTCCCAGCCTCCCATGTGCTTCCGTATCCTGTCCCCGGTCCAGAGCTTCTCCTTGAGCCACAAGGGCATGGCCTTGAGGAACGAGGGCAGGCCGGAGGGGGCGTAGGAAAGGTAGGTCTCGAGAAGCCTTTCGAATTTCAGGAACGGTTTGTCGTAAAAGGCAATGCAGTCTATCTGATCCGGGGTGAGGCCACCCTCACGCAGACAGTACTCGATGGCCGAGGAAGGGAAGCGGTGATCGTGTTTCTTCCTTGTGAAGCGTTCCTCCTGAGCAGCGGCAATTATCTCCCCATCGACCACCAGGGATGCGGCGGAATCGTGGTAGAATGCGGATATACCAAGAATGGATGAAGCTATGGGGAACCTCCTTCTGAAGAAACGAATACGGGTAAAGATAACTCATGCGAGGGGAATCTTCAACGGCTTTCAGCTCCCCAGAACCCTCTGAAGCGTCTTCAGCAGACCGCCGATACGGAATGGCTTTTCCAGACAGTCCTGAAAACCGTGCTCCGAATAGTTCGCCATGACCGCGTTGTTGGAATAGCCGCTGGCGACAATCAGCCTTGCGTCGGGATCCAGCCCGAGGATCCTGCGGGCTGTGTCAACTCCGCCCATGCCCCCGGGAACGGTAACATCCGTTATCACCGCGTCATAACTTCTTCCTTCAAGGAAAGCGGTGCGGTACATCTCCACGGCGATACTTCCCTCCCTGGCGGTGTCAACCTGATATCCATGGTGCAGCAGGATCTCCGATACAACCCTGCGAACGCTCTCTTCATCATCCATCACAAGGATCCTGCCCATGGCTGGGGAATCGGGAGCAGATCCTCCAGCACCCTCTTCGAGCCTCTTCCCAAGCGCCGGCAGGTGAATCAGGAAACAGGCACCGGACCGTACCCTGGAATCCAGCGTTATGCTTCCGGCGTGATTACTGAGAATGGAATGAACGGTGGCCAGACCCAGCCCCGATCCGGACTGCCTGGTGGAGAAGCAGGGGTCGAAGATCTTGTCCCTGATGTCATCGGGTACTCCGGGACCGTCGTCCCTGACCAGGAGCTTCAGGTAAAAACCGGGCTTGAGGGCATAGGGATTGCAGTCTTCCAGAATCAGGTTCTCACCGCTGATCCTTATTCTGCAGCCCTCCGGGCTTGACTGAACGGCGTTGAGCACCAGGTTGTTCACCACCTGGCCTATCTGGCTCTCGTCCGCCTCCACCGCCCAGAGATCCCCTGGAAGGTCAATATCGAGAACTGCCCGGGAGCCGGATATGGCGAAGGAGGCCGACTCCCGGATGACTTTTCTTAGGTCGCACTTCTTCCTCACAGGTTTTCCACCCCTGGAGAAGGTCAGCAACTGCCTGGTGAGTTCACTTGCCCTGATGGAAGCCCTTTCTGCCTCCTCCAGCTTCTCGGTCACCTTTTCATCTCCCCCGGAGTAAAGCCTTGCAAGGGAGATGTTGCCCAGGATGGCCGACAGGATATTGTTGAAGTCATGCGCTATTCCCCCGGCAAGTATCCCTATGGACTCGAGCTTCTGGTTCTTGAGCATCTCACGCTCCAGAGCCTTAGCCGAGGTTATGTCCCTGATCACGCCGTCGATTACCGCCAGATCACCGTCATCACCGGTGGTGGCCGTTGCGGAGATGGAGGCCCAGAAAGGCCTTCCCTTTCCAGTGACCAGCTGCACTTCGTATCCCTGAACCATTCCGCTTGTGGCCATCCTGTCAAGGAAGACCTCCCGGTCTCCCGCGTTGAGGTAGCGCTGGGAAACCGGTATCGAGAAAAGCTCCTGCAGTGATCCCTCCTCGAACATCTCAACCATTGCCCGGTTGGCGGAGATGCAATTGCCGTGTCTGTCGGTGGTATATGCAGCCACAGGAAGGTTCTCCACCAGTTTCCTGTACTTCAGGAGGCTTCTCTTCAGATCCCTCTCTATCTCCTCGGCCTTTACCAGTTCCGTTATGTCCTCGGTGAGTATCACAACGAACCTGTTGATGCCCTTTTCATCAGGGATGCCGTAGAACCGCTGGCGGATCCACTTGCCTAGCCTGACGGAGTGGATGGGATCCAGTTCCAGCTCACCGCCGTTCTCATAAATGCTCTTAACCCTCTCCATGTCCCGGCCCAGGTAACTGTCCCTGGAATCCATACGGAGACTGTCGCGCCTGGCGGAAAGGGCCTCTTCCACCGCCTGGGAGGTCATCTCCCAGATACCGACCCAGGACCGGTTGCAGAGGACCAGATTACCGTTCCTGTCCCTTACGGAAATGCCTATGGGAGATCGGTCCACTATTGAGCCGTATATCTTCTCGAGGGACTGGCCATGGCCATCAGCGATTTCCCTGCCGGACAGTTCTCCTGCCGGTGCGACGTCCGCAGATCCCATGTTATGCAAAGCTCCTTCCATGGCAGATTGCACTTGCTTCAATAATAACCTCTCTCACCCGTGGGTGTTATGATACCCTGAAACAACTCATACTATCAGCAGTACGGAGGTATTCCAGTGACAGCCGTTCCCGTGATCCTTTCCCTGATAGTCTACATTCCCTTCAACTCATTCCTTCCTTATGACGGCGAACAGGCGGGAAAAGGAGCCGCCGCCATATCCGTGGGCTGCGTGACCGCAGGCAACACCGCCCTGGACGCAAGCGGGAACATGCAGATCATCTTCTCCGTGATCGACGAGACAGGCACCGTTCTCTGGTACGATTCTCTATATCGGGGAAACAGCAGCGAAATACTGGGAGTGAGTGAAACCGGGTCAGGCCCGGTCCTCACCGGCTCCTCCTCGAATCCCTCCACTTCCGAGGACGCCCTCGCCCTGGCAATGGACGGGCAGATGCAGCCAGTATGGACGTTTTCCCTTGATCTGCCCCTTCAGGAGAGGTTCACCTCCGCCGCTGGATCAGAGGGCATCACTCTCTGCGCCGGGAGCACCAACAGCATCGGTGCCGGTGGCAACGATGTGCTCATGGTGGCGGTGGACCAGAACGGCGGCGAACTCTGGAGGAAGACCTACGGCACCACAGGCGAAGAAGCTGTCTACCATGTCTCTCCGTGCTCCGATGGCGGTTATGTGATGGCCTGCCAGGCGATGGACTGGGGAGCCGGGAACGGAGATTACTGGATAATAAGGACCGATTCTTCAGGGGACACTCTCTGGACAGGCACCTATGGTGGACCCGAGTTCGACTACCCCTGGAGGGTCATTCAGAGCGGCGATGATTTCTTTGTTGCCGGCAACACACTCTCATTCGGCCAGGGAAGTTATGACTGGTGGATACTGAAGCTCGATGCCGACGGCAATGTCCTCTGGGAGAGGATCTGGGGGGAAGAGAACACCGACACCTGCATGGCCCTGGCGGAGACCCCCTGGGGAATACTCGTGGGGGGAGCTTCTGAACAGGGTCTGAACAACTTCCTGGCCACGGCGGTACTGCTGGACGATTCAGGAGAGGTGGCCGCGGAATGGTTCTTTCAGCCGGGGATGATAAGGTCGCTGTCCATCACCGGAGACGGACACTGTCTCATTGGAGGAACGGTATTCTCGCCTGACGGCAACCTCTGGGCAATGTGCGTCGATTCAAACGGCTATGCCCCTGAACTGGGCATGGAGCCGGAAGCTGATCATGGCACTATGATCCATCTCTACTCCAACCCGGCGAGGGAGTATCTGCGGATCAACCTGGCTGGAGGATCTGGTCAGGCAACGGTGAGGGACATAACCGGCAGGACCGTTCTGCAAACAGAAATGGAGAACGGCGAGGCTTCACTGCTGATCGGTGAGCTTCCTCCAGGGGTCTATTCTGTTTCAGCGGATGGAGACACGAAGACCGCCAGTTTCACAGTTCTGGATTAGATCCCGCCATTCCCATTGCGTACTCCATCACAGGATCCACCCCGGCGGCGAAATCGCCGGGGGTCGCCTCGACATGAATGTCCGGGGGGAAACCGTTTCCCTCAACATACTCCTTGTCGTAGGTAAGCAGTGTGGAAACGGCGGAGGATGCACTCCAGCCGTTCTCCATGCCAAGGGGTATGAACATCCCGGTCTCGGTTACGCTGCCTCCGGTGGTGTCGCCAAGTATCACCACATGGGGAAAATGCTCCATGTTCACCACCATGTCCTCGGCAGCCTGTATGCACCCGCCCCCTGCAAGAAGATATACGGTGCCATTATACTGTACCGGGCCTTCGGGAACTATCCACGGATGCCAGTCATGGAACTGGTCGTAGACCAGACCGGACCTAACTCGGTACCAGCCACAGACCCGGGCTTTATCTATGAATCTGGCCATGACGGTCCGGTCGAAGTTGTGGAACAATCCGTCACGCTCATCACAGGAAGGATTCATCCTCACATCGAGGATCACCGCGGGAACATCGAGCTCCACGCATCTGGAAACGAAGCTGTCAAGCGCCGCCACCGCCAGAGTATCCTGCCCGGTGGGAAGGGCATCGAAGAACGCGTAGGGAAGCACCTCGGGGTCGCACCAGCCGAAACCCTGGGCATAGCCCTGGAATCCGTTGGGTTCCAGATAGTTCTCCATAAGGACATCGGTGTCCACATTGAACTGGTATTGCTTTTCGAAGGTCCTGATGGTGTCCTCCAGCTCAGGCGAGACAAGGATCAGAGCCGGGTCCTGAAGTTCACCCAGCATCCCGGCGATGACCTCCCTGAGATCTTCATCGTTATCGCAATCCACCGCCCTTGGATAGTACTCTTCGCATACTTCCATCCATTCGATGCCCTTCACAACGAAAAGGGGATAGCTGCCTTCATAGGAGTCCCAGACCATGGCGAAACCCGAGAGATCAAGTTCCGGTTGAGGGGACACTCCCTGGGGATCGTGAAGGCATCCCGTGAAGAGCAGAATGGAGAGCAGCACAGAGGCGGAGGTAAGGCCGGCCGTTCTGCGTAAAGGCTCAGTAGGAAAGAACATATATGTCACCTCCGCCGGACACCTGCATGTCAAGCGGGTATCCTGGAATGTCTGAAGAAAAGAGTATCTCTCCGCTGCCAACATAGAAATACTTCCATAACCTGCAAGTCAGATTTCCCAGATAGGTCAGCGCAAAGGCGTGCTGACCGTCTCCCGCGTCCCCTGCCCGGTGAAGGCTTCCTTCGATTTGCACGAACTTCTTGAACGATGGTTCCGGAGGAATCGTGTCATAGGCGAAAGGATACAGCACGCCCAGACGGCTGTCCATCACCGCGGTGAGCTGGAGGGTGTTCACTATGGCGTCCAGGGTCGAGAATGAACCCATGGCATCGGTGAGAAATGTTCTAACCAGCCCTCCTGATCCGGAGTTCCAGACCCGGTACACGAGGCTGGAGGTGCCCACCATAATGGAATCCGAACTCCATATTGGTTCGATGCACTGGATGATCTCCGTTTCCAGGAATGCCTTCTGACCGGCAAGGCTGTTGTCGGAAAGCTTGACCTGGAAAATGGTATTGGAAGATGCGTCGGCTATCCAGAGGTAGCCGTGAAAACCGTTTGAGACCGCCAGATCGAAGGGCGAAGAGCAGACCGAGAACTCATCGATCACCTGACAGTCCGGCAGGCTGAGTTCCAGGATCATCCCTGTGGTGCCTGCCAGGTAAGCCGTTCCCTCGGACGGGCTGTGAACCATTGCGCTGTAGCCGGAAGCTGAAGGGGCTCCCACCACATGCTCCCCCAGAAGCTCCCGTGTCTGTGAATCGAATGCGTACACCACTCCCTCGGTGGAGGCCACGAAGACCATGCCGGGGGTTATCATCATGCTCCTGGGTGAGGTCATCTCAGGGTAGGAAGCTATCAGTGAAAGGTCGGAAGGGGAATACACCCTCAGGGACGACTGCCAGTTAAGGTCGTACTCGGTTACGCCGGCGCATGAGAGCAGTACAAGGGCGGCAGCAAAGGCGCGCAGGATGCGCGTACTACCTGCAGGAGAGTACATAAACCTCGCCTCCTTCAGAAACGGACAGGTCCAGTGGATTGCCGGGGATCTCCACCTGGGCCTCGAGCCCGTACTCATCCCCCGGTCTGTAAACGCTCAAAAGGCTCTCCCCGGATCCGTATGAAGAGAGGATGTAAACGAGTTCATCGTGTGGCCCCGTTTCCATCATGAATATGCTTCCCTGGATCTGCACAGCATGGGTGAAGAAATCAAAAGGTCCCACACCAAGGCTGTCGTGATATACATGCATCTCCCCCACCATGGTGTTCTGGTACATCCGGAGCACGGTTACGAATCCAGAGTCGGCGGGATTCGGTGAAATTGAGCAGCAGGCATAAGGGAAATCCTTTACAACGGTACTCCGCAGCCCACCCGCCTCGGTAACCTCCAGCCTGAAATAGCCCTCCGAGGTTCCAAGAAGAATGGAATCCTCCCTTGCGCAGGATCCCAGGGAAGTGATCACGCAGTAAGACGGTACATTCAGGATATTGCAGACCCCGTTGGTAACGGGATGAACCTGTATGACCTGATTTAGAGAGGTTTCAACGACCCACAGAAAACCTGGTTCACCCGGTGAGATCTCCAGCATGGCCGGGAAGGGTGAAACACTGAACTCGTCCAGGATCGAGCAGTCGACGGGTGAAAGCTCAAGGATAACCCCCAGTCCACCTATCATGTAGATGCTTTCCTCCACCGGACTGTACTCCATGTCAAGGTACCCCGATGTGGAAGGCTGCCCCACCTGTACCTCTTCCAGAAGGTTGTGAGACTCCTCGTTATAGCACCTCACGAACCCGTCGGTTCCGCCGATGTAGATCCTTTTGTTCCTCACAAGAATACATCTTGAGTCCTGATCCGTCTCCAGGGTTGCCAGGGGGATCAGCGATGCCCCGGAGAACACCCTTAACTCGGCATCGTAAAGCATCTCATGCTCTGTAACGCCGCTGCAGCCTGCCAGGAACAGGAAGACAGGCAACAGTGAGGAAAGGGGGGCCCTTACCAAGAGAACACCGCCGACAGGAGATAGTGCCTTGCAGGGGACCAGGCCCTTGGGTTGCCCATCTCCCCTGTGGGGTCTCCGCTGGAGTGAAAGAGGCTCGTGTCGTAGATATGAACGGTGTTCCTCCTGTTGAACAGGTTGAAAACGCCGAACATCACCTTCAGTTCGCTCCCTGCCACGTCGAAGCCCCTGGAGACGCTCAGATCCGTCTGCATGGAAAAGGGTCTTCTTTCCGTGTTGGTCTCCACCAGCTGCGATTCAGCGGGGGGCAGGGTATAGGGCATTCCGCTTCCGTACTTCCACGAGAGAGACAGTGAAGAGTTCTCAAAAGGATGTATCCCCGCAAGCTCAGGGCCGTCGGACTGGAAGGAGCTGATCTCCACCGAAAGCCCCGCCTGGTGTGTCTGATCCCAGTCCAGATAGTTGTCTTCCCTTGAAGGATATACCACTCCGAACTGGGCATAGTTGTAACGGGACAGCATGGAGGAATACCTGCCCTTTGCGATGGACAGGGTGTAGAACGCCTGCCCCGAGATATGACCACCGGACATCCTGGTCAGGGATGTTTCCAGGCCACGCACATTTCCGTGGCTGTCGTCGTTGGTGAACACATAGAACTGGCCTTCGCTGTGGTTCTCGGTGCTCACAAGGCCGGTGATGTCCTTGTTGTAGAAGGAGAGGGCGGCATCGGTGTACCTGTCCAGCTCCTGCCTGATGCCCACCTCGAACAGTGTGGTAAGCTCGGGATCCAGGTCGGGATTACCCGCAATTATCCTGCTGGATCCCGTGCTGTAGGAGGTCTGGAGGAAAAGGCTGTTCATTGGAGGCATCTGGAAGTAGTGACCGTAGGTGGTAAAAAAAAGCGATCTTTCGCTGAAGGGCACGGAGAAACTCAGCCTGGGGCTGAGATGCGTCTTGGGCTCCACTTCGCTGGCCCGGCCTTCCTCTGAAGAGAACACGGAGGTGTTCGCGTCGAAGTAGTCGGCCCTGAGACCAGCGGTGGTTATAACACCCCCTGAGAACCTGTAGCTGGCCTGGGCATACGCCGCGGCTGAATGGGGATAGGCGTTCCACAGGGACAGGTAGGATGTACCAGGCGCAAGGTGATACACATTGTACTGGTAAAGGTCCATGTAGCTTCCGGAAACACCTGCCTTCAGCCGCATCCTGGGATTGGGGCTGTAGTCCAGACTGACCATGCCGGTGGAGACTATGGCCTTGGAATCGTGCCACACATTCCTGTGGAGGCCGTTGTAGAAGAAACCCAGAGAGTCCTCTATCAGTGCCGGCGGAGAATACTGCGTAAGCCAGTAAATGGGATTGGTTCCCTCACCCACGAAGCCCCCGTCCTGGTCGTATATCCTGTTGCGGTTCTGAAAGAGCAGGTGGCCGAAGGAGAACTCCAGGGCCGTCTTGTCGCCGATGAGCTGGGAGAAGTTCATGATCCCGCCGAAGGTCTCGCTGAACATCGCTGGAAGGGCATAATCAAGACTGCCCGGCTCAAACATCGAGCCCTCTACGAAAGCGAGCTCGTCGTAGTTCTCCCAGGCCCACTGGTTCCATCCCCGCTCCCTGTATGAGCCTACTCCACTGAGGGAGATCCTGGTCCTTGGAGCAGGCCTGTAAGTAAGCTTGGCGATACCTGAACCGTCATTGAGCCAGTTGTATGACCAGTTCCCCCTGGTGTCGGTGTTGTCCCCGCCGCTGGAGGAGAACTGCCCCGCCAGGCTGAAGGTCATCTCACCGGGAAGGTCCCCTCCCAGGGACGGGAGCAGCAGTTCGGAGAGGGGTTCAGGACCGGAGAGCGAGAACTCCCCGTTCATCAGACCCGTCCTGCACTGATCAACATCGATGGACTCCATGAAGACCTGCTCACCGGAGCTGATCATTCCAGTGGATGTGGCTCCGGTCCTTCCGTGTATGGTGGCCTGGAACCTGTCACCGCCCTCTTTGCCTATAAGATCAACCACTCCGGAAAGTGTGTTCCCGTACTCTATGCTGAGCCCCCCAGTCATCAGGGTGGCCCCGGATACCGCCGACATGGGCAGGTCGAAGTTGAACCTGTTGTCCATGGGGGAACGGAGGGATATACCGTCGAGGACATAATCCACCTCGCCGGCCCGTCCGCCCCGCACATGCAGCTCTCCGTCCTGCTGCACCACTCCGGGCTGGGTTGCCACCACATCCACGATCCCGCCGGATGACATGGTACGCATCTCTGAAAGGTCAAGCTGGAATGCTGTTGCGGGTACATCCCTGAGAATGTGGGTCCTGGTGTCCACCACCCTTATCACGGTGGAACCGCTGGCATCCTCCGACAGCTGGAAATCGATGCGGCTGGTGTTGTCACTCTGAACGGTAACGCCCTCAACCCGGGAGGTCTCCCTTCCCACCATCCTGGCGATAACGGTGTAGGTGCCCGGATCCAGCGCAGGGATAACGTACTCCCCCTGGGCGCTGGTCATGGCTCCGTAGGGTGTGCCCTCTATTGTTACCGTTGCGCCCACCAGTGGACCTCCGCCGGGGTCTTCCACCAGCCCTGCGATGATGCCGGTGGAGGACGCCAGGGCAACCGATGCCAGAAGAGAGAGAAGAACTGCGTATTTCACATGAACCCCCATTTTTTTAACGAATCGGAAAGTAAGGCAATTGCCATCATGCGGCGGTCAGCGAGTGACAAACTCGAGTGCATGCTCGAATACGGGATCGATCCCCGCGGCAAGATCCGCCGGAGAGGTCTCCACAAGTATGTCAGGCGCCATACCATTCCCTTCCACCCAGGTGCCGTTCCGAAGATAGATGGTCGTCTTTGGAATGCGCACTAAAATCTCGGAGTATGAAGAAAAGCCAGAGGGTATCGACACGCTGCCCATGGTGGTGTCACCTATCGCGGTCACATTGGGNNTGGTCGGGATGGATACACTCCCCATGGTGGTATCTCCAACGGCGACTACATTGGGATTGAACATGAAGTCGGTGCACAGCCATTCCATCCCGCCCCTAATCTGTTCTCCCGTAAGAAGAATTATACCTCCCTGGAAGCGCTCGCCGGAAAAGGTTCCCACGGCCTCCGGATAGTCCAGATAGTTATCGTAATCAGGACCGTTCCTTGTTCTCTTGATGTAAGTGGAATACATGGATTCAGCGAATCGTCCGGGAAGATCATTGGGATAGGAGTTCATTCGGTTTTCCTGGTGTCTCAGGTCTATGATGATGGTCTCCACCCCGGCATCATTGCATTCAGCAATGAATGCATCCGCCACTTCATAGACCACCGCTATCGTATCGGTCCAACTGCTGATATTAAGATATGGAAGGAGCTCAGGATCGCAGTATCCCAGCCCCGGGGATCTTTCATAGTAGCCGTAACCGTTCAGATAGTTCTCCGTCAGCGCGGTGTAATCCGAGTTGGAAAAGAAGACCTCCGGCGTGGGGTAAATCCATTCGTAGGGCTGCGTGGGATCGTCGGTAACTTCGAAGCTGACTGTGGGATCGCCGATCTCGGCCAGCATCTCCTCCAGGATCAGGTAGAACTCATCCCTGGACGAGCACTCGTTGAACAGGTCATAATAAGAATTCCCGATATCCGCCCAGTCCATACCTTTATAGGCGAACAGGACGGTATTGATCTGGTAGGCCATCCAGATCCCTGTGAAGTCATCCATGTGCTCGGCCGGTTCCTGCAGATCCCCCGGTGAATACAAGCATCCAGCCGTCAGCGCTGATGCCGCAACAGCAATAAAAAGGAGACGGTTCATCACTCCACCTCCATGCTGAGAACATAAACAAGACCGCTGCCTGAGCAGTGTATGTCCATGGGGACTCCAGGAACAATGACACTTCCAGCAAGTATCTTGAGGTCGAGGTCGAACCTTGTAAGGCTGGAATGGCCTTCTTCCTGCTGATAGCAAAGTATCCAGGCGTAGCGGGAAGGACCGCAATCCATCATGAAATTCATACCGTCTATGAACTCCGGATCACTGCAAACAAGTATCGGCACATCCGGAGAAGCAGGATCGTAGTCCCAGTGCAAGGTCAGCAACTCACCGTTGCTGCAGCATACGTAGAGTTCGTGCCAGGGAAAGTACTCGATCTCGACGATTGGCTTGTCATAAGGGTAAAGGCACTGCATCCCTGAGATCTGGTCCATGATGATGGCGTGGACTCCAAACTCCGTCGCAATCAGTGTAGTGTCTGAATCTGATGCCGCGATGTCACTGATGCCTCCGGACGTGCTTGTCCAGGTGTCAATCAAGTTATTTGTATTGCTGCGGAATATATGCACCGTGTTCGTCGAGCCGTCGGCAATGAAGGTATATGAAGGATATGAGTCGGATGAGGCGATGCGGGAAGGAAAGTTACAGGGAAAGAATGTGTCCGTCACCTCCAGGGTTGACAGCTTGATCTCGTATATGGTGGACATTGGCCCGATAACGTAGATAGTTCCCTCGGTGGGGCTTTCCGCAAACCTGGAGTAGCCCGAGGATCCAGCCTGGCCAATCAGAACGGTTTCAACGATCTCCAGTGTCTCTGAATCCACCTTGAGCACCTCGCCAGCACCTGTGAGTACCAGAAGATATCCAGGAACCGTCAGGATGCTCCTTGCTTCCTGGAAACCTTTCGCCTGGCGAATCAGCTGAAGGTCGCTGTCATACACGGATACGGTGGCTTCGACCAGGGTTTCGTACTCGGTAAGGCTCGTGCAGCCCGGGAACGTTGCTGCCGCCGCCAGCAGATATGCGCCAAATGCAAAGGTCCTCTTCATGACCCTCCCTCCGTGATATCCGTAACAGCGGATGATCCATTGCCGAAGATAGGACCTACCATGACATCACCGCCGAAAGAAGGAAATGTCTCGCTGGAGACCATGCTCTCGGATTGCCCATGGATCCCGTGGGATCTCCCTGGGTGTGATACATCCCGGTGTCATAAACATGAACCACATTCATCCTGTTGAAGACATTGTATATGCCAGCCATCAGCCTGATCATACCTATTCCGATATCAAAACCTCTGGAAACGGTGATATCGGTCTGCATCGTGAAAGCTTTTCTCTGATTGTTAGTTTCCAGGAGCTGCGAGCCTGAAGGTGGCAGAGTATAGGGTGTTCCGCTGCCGTAACGCCATGATACACCTACCTCTGAGTTCTCGAAGGGGAAAAAACCGGCGATCTCGGGTCCCTCCGACTGAAAAGTCCTGTAATCAACCGTGGCTCCGGCCTGGTGGGTCTGGTCCCAGTCCAGAAAATTGTCTTCCCTGGATTCAAAGAATACTCCGGACTGGGCATAGTTGTACCTGGAGAGCATCGATGAGTAGCGGCCCTTGGCAACAGATAAAGTATAGAATACCTGCCCTGAGAGATTGCTCCCCGTCATCCTGCTCAGGGATGTCTCCATCCCGCGTACATTTCCGTGGCTTTCATCGTTGATGAACGTGTAGAACTGACCCTGACTGTGATCATCGGTACTGACAAGCCCTGTTATATCCTTGTTGTAGAAAGAGATGGCAAGATCGCTGTACCTGTCGAGTTCCTGCCTGATCCCCATCTCGAACAGGGTTGTCAACTCAGGCTCAAGGTCAGGGTTTCCTGCGATGACCCTGTCTGAACCCGTGCTGTAGCTTGTTTGCAGGTATAGACTGTTCATCGGCGGCATCTGGAAGTAGTGGCCGTAGGTTACGAAAAACAGTGATCTCTCGCTGAAAGGTATGGAAAAACTCAGCCGCGGAGAGAGATGGACCTTGGGCTCCACAGCGACCGCCCCCCCTTCCTCAAAGGAAAAAACGGTTGTGTTCGCATCAAAATAGTCAGCCCTGGCCCCTGCGGTGGTTATGGCTCCCCCGCTGAAACGATAACTGGCCTGGGCGTACGCCGCAGCTGAATGGGGATACGCTTTCCAGAGCGAAAGGTACGAAGTGCCCGGGGCAAGGTTGTATACGTTGTACTGGTAAAGATCGTAGTAGTTTCCCGCTATCCCAGCCTTGAAACGCATTCTGGGGTTCGGAGTATAGTCAGCGCTCAGAAGGCAGGTGGTGACCTCCGCCTTGGAATCGTGCCAGACGTTCCTGTGAATACCGTTGTAGTAGAATCCGAGGGAATCCTCCACCAGCGAGGGAGGAGAATACTGGGCCATCCAGAAAGCGGGAATCATCTCTTCTCCGATACATCCGCCGGCGGGATCATGGATGCGGTTCCAGTTCTGGAACAACACATGACCCAGAACAAACTCGACGCTTGCATTGTCACTCAGCAGCTGGGAGTAGTTCAGAATAGCCCCTCCAGTCTCACCGTACATCACAGGAAGGGCAAAGTCATAGTCTCCAGGGAGGTAGAGGACTCCATCCACTATAGATAGATCATCATAGTTCTCCCAGGCCCACTGATTCCATCCATGTTCCCTGTAGGAACCTAAGCCACTTACCGAAAGCCTTGCTCTTGGGGCCGGCCGGTACGTAAGCTTGGCCAGAATAGAACCGTCATTGTGCCAGTTGTATGACCAGTTCCCCCTGGTGTCGGTGTTGTCCCCGCCGCTGGAGGAAAACTGCCCCGTCAGGCTGAAGGTCATTTCCCCAGGAAGGTCCACCCCCAGGGACGACAGCAGTAGTTCAGAGAGTGGTTCAGGACCGGAGAGCGAGAACTCCCCGTTCATCAGACCTGTCCTGCACTGATCCACGTCGATGCTCTCCATGAACACTTCCTCACCGGATGAGAGCATTCCGGATGTCATGTCGCCAAACCTTCCGTGCATTATGCCTTCGAACCGTTCGCCCCCCTCTTTCCCTATGATGTCCACCACCCCTGAAAGGGTGTTCCCGTATTCGATGCTCAGCCCCCCGGTCATCAGAGTAGCCTCGGATACCGCCGATACAGGCAGGTCGAAGTTGAATCTGTTGTCAATGGGAGACCGGAGTGAAATGCCGTCCATTACATAGTCCACCTCACCGGCCCGGCCCCCGCGGACGTGGATCTCGCCGTCCTGCTGCACAACCCCGGGCTGCGAGGCGATCACATCAACGATCCTGCTGGATGTCATCGTCCTCATTTCCGACAGATCCAGTTGATAGGCAGTAGCGGGAACGTCCCGGAGAATATGTGACCTTGATGCTATCACCCTGATCACCGTGGAACCGCTGGCATCTTCCCCCAGCTGGAAATCGATGCGGCTGGTGTTGTCACTCTGAACGGTAACGCCCTCCACCAGGGAGGTCTCCCTTCCCACCATCCTGGCGATAACGGTGTAGGTACCCGGATCCAGCGCAGGTATTACGTACTCACCCTGTGCGCTGGTCATGGCTCCGAAGGGAGTGCCCTCTATTGTAACCGTAGCCCCCACAAGGGGAACTCCGTCGGGATCTTCCACCAGCCCCGCGATGATCCCGGTGGAGAAAGCCAGGGCAGTGGAGGAGAGAATCAAAAAAAGAAGGAATGATTTTTTCACTTATACTCCCAGTGGCTTGTATATCGAATATCTGCTCTCACTATAGTTCCCACACAAAAACATAGTCAATACTTGCTGATCAGTACTCGAGCAGGAGAAGATAAATCAAGCCTTCTCCTGACTGTGAAACAGCAATATCGGTGGCGTATGAATCCAGGTCCAGNNGGTCCTCGTGAACCCGTCCGAGTACCGGTAACTGCACAACCGGAACGTGCCATGGGTCATGAAACTAAGTGAAACGGCGTTGATCCCGTCGCCCAGGGGAAGGATCACGTGATCATGGCCTTCTATGGCAATAGCTGCTGACCAGTTCAGCGGGGTTCTGGATTCCTCCATAAAAATGCTCATGATCCCTGTCATCGCATCGGTGGCAACCAGGAAATCGGTTCTGTCCGGAATTGAGCTTATCGACTTCACGTCACCGATGAACTGCCCCATCTGCGCGTTCCTTATCTCTCCGCTATCGTTTATGGTCACCCTGTATATCCTTTGAGAGGTTCCAACTGCCATGGTGTCAGGAGTCTGTGCCGCCGCCATGCAATGAACAGGAGTCTCCTGGTCATAACTCACCTGGCCGACGCAATTGTTGTAAGCCAGAGATACCTGATAAATCCTGTTGGAAGCGGTGTCTATTACCCAGAGATAGCCAGGATTCCCCGGACTCACTTCAAGGTCTAATGGAGAGGTGCATATCATGAACTGATCGAGAACTGAGCATTCAGGGAGTGACACCTCCAGCAGACTGGAATTAGGACCAGTCACATAAGCAGTCCCCTCTGTGGGGCTGAGAACGGCGTTCCTGTATCCTGAGGGACAGGGTGAACCCAGGGTATGCTCGCCAATGACCTGAAGGCTTGAAGAATCAATTTCGTAAACCATGCCCTGTGATGAGAACACAAATACTCTTCCCGGATATACAAGCAACGATGATGGATCTCTCAGTGCATCGAGTTGCTGTATGACCTGCAGATCAGAGGACAGCACCACAAGGGTGCCGATACTGCTCTCCTGAAACTCCGTTATCTCAGAGCACCCGAGTACCGCAAACAGGGCGCAGGATAAGGTAAGAAAGGATGGCACCATCCATCGATCAGTCAATGAAGACCTGCCCTCCGAAGGAATGGTACCTGCCCAGGATCCTTCCGGCAGGAGTGAGTTCAACACCCTCGCTAAGAAGAAGGAATCGCTTCATTTCCTCTCCACCCTGATAACCACCGAAATGACCATCGGACCTCACCGCTCTGTGACAGGGGATGAGAAGTGGAAAGGGGTTCTTCGCCAGGGCAGTGCCAACGGCCCTTGAAGCACCGGATTTCCCAAGGGATACCGCAATTTCGCGGTAAGTTGCCACACTGCCCCGGGGTATGCGGTGAACAGTTTCAAGGACCCTTCTCTGGAAATCGCTGCACACCGAGAGATCGACAAGGTAGAGGGGAAAGATCACCCCGCGGCCCGTGAGGGTTTCAGTAACGCCCTTCACCACATAGTCAATGGTTGAGTTCACGGAAACAGGCGAACCGGGGAAATACTTTTCGGCCATTGAAACGGCACTTACTCCGGGAGAACTGAGGAATAGCCGTACCACCCTTGGAGCGTCATCCACGAGCCTCCACACAACGGACACCTGCCCGAACACCGTCCGTATGTCAGTTCTTCTTGTGGTTCTCACCATTCTGTTTCCTTATCGGCTGCTTTGCTGCAGTTGTTTCCATAAGATACATACCTGTTACCATAAGGCATGTCAGGCCGGAAGGGGACTCATCCTCTGCTGGGATACCGTTAGCAATGGAACCGGGTGATGCCCGATATTGTATCATTATCCGTGGACGATGGATACAGTTTTCCCTCTGGATCGAAGTACTGCAGGCGGTTCAGGGGGGCGGGCCGGTCAGGAGGAGAAGTGAAGGCTACTGCTGTATGGGATGCCCTGCGGAGGGGTGAGGTTGTCGAATTGCCGCCTGACACCCTACTTGCGGATATGGGGGATGTCGAAGAGATATCCCGATTCGACGGGATGTTTGGGGAAATGGTTCTGTTTCGTTTCGGGTCAGAGTGGATCGTAAGGGAAGTATCCGACCGCAGGGTCCACCTGCTCCGCCTGTTCCCGGACCGGGAAGGGGCCCGGACCTTCATCGATGCCAGGATAGCACAGATCGAAAGGATGTGGGACGGCTGCGGAATCGAGATCGACTACTGTTCGCACAAAGCGAAGTAATGCTCCTGTCAGCCCCCGAATACAGGAAC
>NPID01010709.1_pt1 | contig 17738 bp, 18 predicted proteins | sample 8637491 | NCBI WGS metagenome assembly NPID01 (sample SAMN07420843, study PRJNA396082) | bioreactor metagenome | isolation source: sample BA6 brine-fed electro-methanogenic bioreactor BA | place: Japan: Kochi | collected 2016-06-14 | reverse complement strand
CATCCGGGCAACTCCCCCCTGTGCTCTTATCTGAGAAGGAACTCGTTCAAGCGCCATAACCGCGCACGCCCCGGCATCCTCAGCAATCTTTGCCTGATCGGGGGTGGTTACATCCATGATAACCCCGTTTTTGAACATCTGTGCGAATCCTGTATTAATCGAACTTCTCTCTTTTCCCATATCTTCCTCCATCAACTCTGAATATGGACAACCGTGCCGTCAGCCGCTACACTGGCTGTATCAGTCATGCGCTCCGCCGGGGCAGGCTGATCTATTGTTATAGTACAGCGTATACTATAATAGAACAATACAAAAACTGTACTAGTAAGTCAAGAGGTGTTTATGTCGCTGGTCGATTCAATCGCGGATGATCTCCGGAAGGCTATAGAGGAGGGGCGCCATGCTCCGGGCGATCGGCTCCCATCTCTCCGTGATGGTGCGGAACTGTGGAAATGCAATAAGCTGACGGTGAAAAAAGCCTACGACAAACTCAAGGAAGCCGGTTATATAGAAAACAGCGTGGGGCGGGGTTCTTTTGTGAAATTCCCCAGGCGGCTTGGCGCCGAACACAGACCCTTCTCCTTTCAGGTTTCCTCTATCGGGGAAGAGCTTTTCCCTCTGGAAGCCGTAAGGGAGATAACAGAAACACTGTTCCGCGATGCCGGTGCTTCCCTCTTTTCCGCCGCACCTCCGGGAGGTGATCTCCGGTGCCTCGAGGCGCTTTCCGGCTTCTACCGCACCCCTGCGGACAGAACAGTAATAATCTCCGGTGCCCAGCAGGGACTCGATCTTGCGGGCCGGCTCTTCTCCGGACCGGTATCCGACACGGTTCTTTTTGAAGATCCGACCTATTCGGGAGCGGTCAATCTTTTCCGTCCCAGGCGCTTTGTGCCCCTCGGAGAAGAGGGCCCCGACCTGGAGCTGCTGGAATCCCGTGCAAAGGAAGGAATCGAAGCCTTTTATGCCATGCCCCAGATCCACAATCCCACGGGTATCAGCTATTCTCCCGAAAAGATGGAGAAGATAGCCTCGCTGGCGCGGCGCCACGATTTTATTGTGATAGAAGACGATTACCTCTCCGAATTCCTTCCCGGATTTTTTGAGGAGCGTGCCCTCCGTTTTCTGGACCTTATTCCCGAGCGTACCATCTATATCAAGAGTCTTTCAAAGGTTACCGCTCCCGGAATACGCCTCGGAATACTTGTGGCCCCTGGTAAGCTTAAGGAGGAGCTTCTTTTCAGCAAGTTTACCTCGGATATCGGTACCAGCAGCTTTATGCAGCATCTGGTTATGAAGATGGTCGAAGAGGGTGTGCTTGCGAAAAGCATAGAAGCAAACAGGATAATCTGTGCCCGGCGGCGCGCCGTAATCGAGGAGCTCCTCTCACGTTATCCTTTTCTCTCCTTCACCCCGGGGCGACCGGGCTACAATATCTGGGTGCGCAGCCTTATCGATCCCAATATAAACTCCGCGCCCTGGGCCCTGGGCGAGAATTTCTCATATGATCAGGCTCACCGTTTCTGTTTCCGCCTCTCTTTTATGGGGATTCCCGCCGACCGCTTTCCCGCCGCGGTGGATTATCTCTCCGGTGTGCTTGACGGTCTGGGGAATACAGGACCGAAGGGGATCTACTGATGGAGCAGGCCAGGGCGAAAGTAAGCATTCTAGGCTCCGGCACCAGCCACGGAATCCCGGTAATAGGCTGCGGCTGCAGGGTCTGCACCTCAGAAGATCCCCGGAACCGCCGGACCAGGGCGGGGATTATGCTGCAGAGCGGTGACGGGACGACTGTTCTCATCGATACCGCTACCGAGTTCAGACTGCAGGCGGTGCGGGAGGGCATTACCCGGGTCGATGCGGTTTTCTATACCCATGCTCACGCGGACCATGTGCACGGGCTCGACGATCTCCGTCCCCTCGGACGCCGCGGAGCCATTCCACTTTACGGCTCCGCACCGACGGTCGATGAAATCCGGCAGCGTTTTTCCTATATTTTTTCCCGGTCCCAGGAGGGGGGAGGAAAGCCGAATGTGCACCTTACGGAAATCAAGGCCGCGGAGCCGGTATCGGCGGGGCCCTTCACGCTTATTCCGGTTCCGGTCCTTCATGGAAATCTGGAGGTTTTCGGCTACAGAATCGGCGATTTCGCCTATCTGACGGACTGCAGCGCAATTCCCGAAGCCTCGTATCCTCTGCTTGAGGGCGTGCGTTTTCTGGTAATCGATGCGCTCCGTGCAAAACCGCATCCTACTCATTTCTCTTTTGACGAAGCAATCCGGGAGGTCCGCAGAATCAGTCCCGAAAAGGCCTGGTTTACCCATCTCAGTCACGACAGCGAACACGGTGAGCTTTCGGCGTTGCTGCCGGAGGGAATCGAACCCGCCCGGGACGGCCTCACTTTCGATATCCTGCTGTTCTGATACGGGCAGATTGATCAAGATGCTCTCCGGCAGTAGGATAAGGAAAATAAGCAATAGCTGAAATAAGGAGAACATGATGGCACAGCATCCCCTTGCGGAAATTGAGAAACTTGACGGCGATTATATTAAAGGCATTTACGGGACAAATGAGTCATTGCTCGGAGAGGGAGCAATGCCGGCCAGGTACAAGCTGCTTCTGGCCATGGCGCTGGACGCAAACAACGGTGATACAGCCGGTGTCCGCGTTCTGACCGAACAGGCCCTGGAAGCGGGACTTGGCAGGGATGAGCTGCTCGAGGCGATAAAGGTCATACATCATGTTGTGGGTGTGGGCAAGGTTTTTACCATTAGCGAGGCTCTTGAAGGATTGTTGTGACGGGATTGTTCCGGCAAGCTTGAATCCCTGACCGGGGAACAATATACTATGGTGTATGGAACCAGTCTCTTTCTGTCCCAAATGCGGACATGTGCTTGCCGAAGGCGGAAACCGCTGTGCGAACTGCGGTACGCTGATCTCCGATCCGCCTTTTTTCGAAAAACTCAGCTTCGAGGAGGTAGTCGAAGGCTCTTTTATACGCCTGGAGGAGGTAGCTCTTCGGGGTTATGCCAGGCGTCTGGAAGGCTTGAGCCGCAGGCTGGAGCTCCTTGACAGGGAATTGGAACAAATAATTGAATTCTCCGCTCCGGTTTGCCGACAATAATATCGATATGAGAAAAACGGTACTTTTATTGCTGCTTGCGGCACTGCTTGCCTTTCCTCTGGCTGCGGAGGTTAATTTTGAAGGTCTTCACCTCTCAAAATCCGATCAACTGCTGTTCTCCGCCCGGACCGACAGTCCTGTCTACGGTACCTTCACCACCCTCTTGAGCGGCGCTCTTGCGGATGGTGAACTCCGGCAGCTGACATTTTTTCCGGAGCAGGTTTCTCTGCTGGAACGGGGAAACAGGCTTCAGCTGCGCAACCGTTTCGGTGTCTTCCGCAGCGGTCCTGCCCTGGAAGGGATGGAGCCGGTAAGCAAATTCCCGAATTTTGTACAGGGCTCCGATATTGAGAGCGGAAAGCTCCTCATGGTGGCCTCCTCCCCCGACGGCCGGTATCTCGTCTACATGAAACCCGTAGAGCACGCCTATGCGGATCTTTATCTCTACGATGTCGAAAAAGAGGAAAATACGAAGGTAGCCGGCTCGGTGGAACTCTCTTATGAGGAGGCGCCTGCCGTCTGGGCGGGCAGCTCGAGCTTTTTCATCTACCACAAGGGCGGCAGCGTCTATTACTATTCCATCGAACAGAAGCTTGGAAACCGGATTATAGACGAATCCTACCGGCGGATAGGCCCGGGCGGCATTTCGAGTGTCGTCTGGTCCAACAGGAACGAGCTTTATTACATCCGGCGCAATCTGGTCTACAGGATTCTCGGTTCGGAATTTTTTGCCCGCTCCATCTACAGCGGATTGCTCGATATCGGAACCATTGTGGGAAAAGTCCCCTTTGCCTTCAATCCGAATTTCGACAGCTTCGCGGTCAGTCCCGACGGCCGGAAAATCCTTTACAACCGCGGCGGACGCAGCCTCTTTCTCTATTACCTTCAGGCCGACGACTACCTGGATTCGGAGGGCGTCAAATCGCTGCCGTATCTTCTCCTTCCCCGCAACACAAGGGTAAAGGATATACTGTGGTCTTCGACCGATATTATCACCGTTCTTACCGACAGCTTTGCCGACGGAAATCGCAGAAGCGGACTTTTCCGGATCGATCTTGCCGTTCAGAGCGATGCTGTGACTTTCCAGCAGATTCCGGGCAGCGGGGTTCTCGGTATTGAGCTCTCTCCCGACGAGTCCATGGTTGCGGTGGTTCGCGGGGACGGTGTGGACCTTAAAGAATATGACAGCTGGAGAAGCGTGCAGGCCTACACCCATCCCGAACCGGTCCACGTTCTGTGGCCCAGCGACCGTGAACTGGTAATAGCCGGAAAGCGTTTTACCGAACTGCTTGATCTTGAACAGCGGAGCCGCAGAATCGTCGCCCTGAGCCAGTCGGGAACATACGGTTTTGGAGGAAAAGAAGAGCTTGTAAGCAGCTTTGACGGCCGGACTTTTACAATTCCTGAAGAGGAACTTTCTTCGGAAGCCTATATCAGCTGGAAGGAGCCCGATACCAGGGTTGATATTCTTGAAGCCTCCACCGCAGGCACCGGCTACCGCGTATATCTCGAGTCGGTCACCGGGGGAAGCTACCGGAATCTTGTCATGGTAAGGAGCGTTTCAGGCTACGGAACTGCGCCTCTCTTTCCCGAACCGGAAAAAAGGTACGATCCCTTCCCCGAAAAAGATGAAGCTCCATCGTCGGACAGTTTTACCCATGGCTCAAGGATAAGGCGGCGCGAGGTGTCTCTGGTTTTCAATGCCATTGACAGTCCCGAGGGGGTGACGGAAGCTCTGCAGGTGCTTGAAGATTACAACCTGGGAGCAACATTCTTTGTAAACGGGGAATTCATCCGCCGAAATCCCGGAGCTGTCAAGGAGCTTGCCGCCTCCCGTCACGAGACAGGCAGCCTTTTCTATGTCTATTTCAATATGACCGATGCCCGTTTCAAGGTGGATATCGATTTTATCAAGCGGGGTCTTGCCAGAAATGAGGATGATTTCTTCGAAGCAACGGGCAAGGAGCTCTCACTTCTGTGGCACGCACCTTACTACTTTGTAAGCAGCGATATCATTGCGGCAGGCCGTGCAATGAACTATACCTATATTGGCAGGGATGTTGATCCCCTGGACTGGGTGCCGGAAAGCGACTGCGAGGGTGAAAGCTTTTATCTTTCCAGCCGGGATATTGTCGAACGGATCATGGAGAAGAAACTTCCGGGTTCCATTATTCCGATAAGGCTGGGCGAGCTGGAAGAGGGACGGGGTGATTACCTTTTTCAGAATCTTGATCTGCTTGTTAATGCGCTTATCCGGGAAGGTTATTCCATTGTTCCGGTGACAAGCTTGATGGAGCATGCCAGATGAGATATAGTAGAAAAGTGACTAATTGGAATAAAGAATCTGAAGGGTGCGGAATTTCCCTTAAGCTTACGGGTTTTGTTGACGATACTTGTAAAGAGAACCCGAAACGGGAGGGGAGGATATTGTGAATCGGTACAATGGAGTTAACGCCTACAAAACGACCAGCATAAAGACCGCCGGCAGCGGCAGGCTGATCATTATGCTTTACGATGAGGCTATTCGTCAGCTTGAGTATGCCGTCAAACTGCTTGGTGAGGAAAACCGGAAATATGATGCTGTAAACGGCGCTATCCTCAGGGCTCAGGATATGATAACCGAACTGATGGTTTCCCTGGACTTTGAAAAGGGCGGAGAGATAGCCAGCGGCCTGTTCAGTCTTTACTCCTTCTTCAATCGTGAACTTATGGAAGCAAACCTTCAAAAGGAGCCTGAGAAGCTTGTTCTGGTCAAGAAACATCTTCTGGAGCTGCGCGGTGTCTGGGACCAGGTCATCTCGGGCAATGGCTCACAATCCAATGGAAAATCTTCGGGCGGAGTAAATATCGCCGGTTGAGACCGGTGAACCGTCTTCATATCAGAATTATCAATAAAAGGGAGGGAGAATGACTCGTTCCCTCATCGGAAACAGCAGCATGTTCTCACGGCTTGAAAAACATCTTGTATTGCGTGACAGAATCATCAAAGACTACAGGGAGCTTCTTGACTCGATGGAAGGTTCGGTTCGGACGGCCGGTGACGGCCGTTTTTTCAGATATCCCGAGCTGGAGAAGGATCTGATCGGAAGGCTCGATGCCCTTCAGAAGGTAATTGATCCTCTGAAGGCGCAGTGTATCCCTTCTCCGCTTCAGGAAAGGACTCTCCGCAGCTTTGATACCGCTTTTGAAACTCAGCGCAAGGAGCTTCTCCTTCGGCAGCGGCAATGCCGGAGAGTGCTGGAACAGGAGATGAAGCTGCTGAAAAAGCGGATTACCTCCCTGAAAGCAATGCCGGTCCGACCTCCTGCTTTTTCCCGGGTTGAGGAACCGAGTCGTCTCGATATTTCGGGATGAAACAGACACAGGAACAGAATACGCTCTATCTTCTGGACGGTTACAGCATAATCTACCGTTCATACTTTGCCTTTATGGGCAGGCATCTGACCGCGCCGGACGGAACCAACGTTTCCGCTCTGTTCGGGTTTTTCAGGACGGTGTTTACTCTTCTCGACGAGTACCGGCCGGGTTCGATTGCGGTGGTGCTCGATTCCCGGGTCCCCACCTTCCGTCACGAAATGTACTCCGAGTACAAGGCAAACCGCGAAAAGGCTCCCGAAGAACTCCATGCCCAGGTCTCCATGATAGAAGAAGTTCTGGATGCAATGGGCGTAGCCGTTCTGAGGAAGGATGGCATGGAGGCCGATGATATAATCGCGACCATGGCCCAGCGCTGCATCGATTCGGACCGCTCCTGCATGATCATATCGGGAGACAAGGACCTCCTTCAGCTCCTCGAGGGACCGGTGAAAATGCTCCGTCCGGAAAAGGGCGGTTACCAGCTGCTGAGCCGTGAGGATGTTCCCGATCACTGGGGGGTCGGGGCGGAGCAGATTGTCGATTATCTGAGCCTGATCGGGGACCAGGCTGACAATGTACCCGGGGTAAAGGGAATCGGCCCAAAAACGGCTGCAAAACTGCTGCAGAAATTCGGTGATCTTGATGGAATATACGATCACCTTGATGAATGTTCCGCGGGAGAGCGGTCCAAACTCGAGCCGGAGCGTGAAACCGCTTATCTGAGCCGCTCTCTCATTATTCTGAAGCGTGATGTACCCCTCCCCGAAAATGAACCGGCGCCGGTTTCTTCGCTTGATCGCGAAGCCGCGGTCCCCTTTCTGCTCCATTACGGCGCTAAATCTCTCGCTGAACAGGCCAAAGGGTCAAAGGTGAGCGAGAAGCTTCTCAAGAAGCACCGGGAAGAGCGGGTGGAAGAGGAGGCTGTTCCCGACCGGCTCCGGGGCGAGGGTGAATACCAGCTTATTGAGACCCCACTGGAGCTGGATGAGTGGATCAATTCGGCTAAAAAGCGGGGCATATGCGCTCTTGACCTGGAGACCGACAATATCGACGAGATGCGCGCCGTTCCCGTCGGCTTTTCTCTGGCCGTTGAGCCGGGAAAGGCGTGCTACATTCCCCTTCTTGCCGGGGGAGAGCGAATGCTGGAAGATGATGCGGTCCGCGAAAGAATACGTTCCCTCGTACAGGATCCGGATATCCGGATCATCGGCCACAACTTCAAGTACGATTACAAGGTACTCCGCCGATGGGGTGTGACCGTTACCAACCTGGCCTTTGACACCATGATAGCCGCCTGGATGCTCGATTCCACAACATCCTCCTACGGGATGGATGCCCTGGCCTCCCGGCTGCTGGGATATAAAACCATCGAGTTCAAGGATATTGTGCCGAAGGACAGCCTCTTTCAGGATGTTCCCGTAGAACAGGCCGCTCGCTATGCCGCAGAAGACGCGGACATAACCTTCCGGCTCTACGAATATTTCCGTCCCCGGCTCGAAGAACGCGGACTCTCGGATCTGTTCAGCGATCTGGAGATGCCCCTGGTTCCGATTCTGGCCGAGATGGAATACGCGGGAATCTCCCTACTTTCCGACCGGCTTCTGGAGTACGGGAAAGAACTTGAAAAAGAACTCGGAGAGATAGAGGAAAAGATTTTTGAAGCGTGCGGACACAGCTTCAACATCAACTCCACAAAGCAGCTTCAGGAAGTGCTCTTCGAGGAGAGAAAACTTACCCCGACCAAAAAAACAAAGACCGGATATTCTACCGACATTTCGGTACTGGAAGAGCTTGCCCGGGAGGATATCGTTCCATCCCTGGTGCTCAGACACCGCAGCCTCTCAAAACTTAAATCGACCTATGTGGATTCCCTTCCTAAACTGGTCAATCCGGAGACGGGGCGGGTTCATACCCGCCTCATACAGACCGGGACCGCCACGGGACGGCTCTCAAGCAGGGATCCGAACCTCCAGAATATTCCGATCCGGGACGAGGAAGGACGTCGGATCCGTTCCGCCTTCGTCCCATCCGAAGGACAGGTTCTGATTTCGGCGGATTACAGCCAGATCGAACTGGTGGTGCTTGCCCACCTTTCGGGCGATCCGGAACTCGGCAATGCCTTCCGGAGCGGCGGAGATGTACACCGCCGCACCGCTGCCCTCATTTTTGATATTACCGAGGAAGAGGTAAGCGCCGAGCAGCGGCGCATCGCCAAGACCATCAACTTCGGGGTAATGTACGGAATGTCCGGGTTCAGACTGAGCAGGGAGCTCGGCATTTCCAGGGGAAAGGCGGATTCATTCATCTCCGCCTACTTTCACCGTTATTTCCGGATAAAAAGCTTTATCAACAGGACCGTGGAGGAGACCGAAAAAACCGGAGTAAGCCGCACCATCCTCGGACGGGAGCGCCCGATTCCCGCCATAACGAGCCGGAACAGGACCGAAAAAGCGGGGGCTGAACGGGTAGCGGTAAATACGCCCATTCAGGGGAGTGCTGCCGATATTGTAAAGCTTGCCATGCTCCGGGTGGATCGCCGACTCAGAAAGGAAAAACTCGGGAGCAGAATGATACTTCAGATTCACGATGAACTGCTCCTGGAGGTTCCCGAGTCGGAAGCCGACCGGGTTGAACTTCTTCTGCGGGAGGAGATGGAATCGGCTGTGGAGCTTTCGGTGCCGCTGAAGGTAAGCATCGAACGCGGCGGAAGCTGGGGAGAGCTGCATTGATTCTGGGCCTTACGGGCCGCTGCTGCGCCGGCAAGGATGCGGCAGCCCGTATTCTCAATGAACGGGGATGGCTGGTGATCGATGTCGACCGTCTGGGTCACCTTGCCCTGGAGGAAATGGCCGGCGAAATTCTGAAAACCTTCGGAACCGGGGTAAGTGACGGACACGGCAGAATCGACCGCAGCAGCCTCGGCGCCATCGTCTTTGCCGACAAGCAAGAACTTGAGAAGCTGGAAAGGATAGTCCATCCCTGGATGGTCGAAGAGGTGCGCAGGCGGGTCGCCGCGGAAGCAAAGCCGGGCAGAAATGTGGTGATAAATGCCGCCATTCTCGAAAAAATGGGGCTTCACAGCATCTGCAGTGCAGTTGTTTTTATAAAAGCGCCCATGCCGCTTCGCCTTCTGCGGGCAATCCGGCGGGATTCCCTTCCTCTTTGCACCGTTTTGAGAAGGTTTGCGTCTCAACGCGTTATTGATGCTAAACGCTTACGAAAAGCTGTCGATATGTATAGTATAAGCAATGTCGGCCCGTTATCGGGACTCGAGTCGAAGCTTGTTCGGCTTGAAAAGAGATTGATGATGGGAAGCAGCAGGCAGGAATAATGATGGAACAGAAAAAAATATTGTGGATCCTATTTTCGGTAACACTCTTTCTTCTCGTGGTGGTGGGAACCGGCTTTATCTGGTTTTTTCCCAAAGGAGGAGAGATCCCCGAAACCGCCGGAACCTCTCCGGCCGGAGAGACCGTTTCGGCCTTTGATCCGATTGAGTGGGTGCGTACCGGACCACCGGAATACCCGGGACTGCAGGAACCGGAAGAGGACGATAAAGAGAGTGAGACCGGGGATGATGATTTTGTCATTGTCTATGGCGATATAGACCGCGGAGAGGAGCCCGTAAAACCTGCGGTCGAAAGTGTCCAGCCATCCGCAAAGCCCCGGAAGGAAGCAGACGTGCAGTCCGCGCCTGCCGCTCCGGCGGCTGTACCGAAACCGCAGCCCGTGACCAGGAGCGTGCAGGTTACCGAATACTGGATACAGGCAGGCTCCTTTCAGAGCCGCAGCGGAGCGGAAGAGGCCAACCGGCTTCTCTCCGAAAAAGGATTTTCCGGCCGGCTGACCACGAAACAGGTTGAAGGAAGCGACTTCTACCGTGTCCGCCTGGGGCCTTATGCAAAAAAAGAAGAGGCTGAAAAATTCCTCAGCTGGGTTAAAGAAGTCGATCAGTTCGGATCAAGCTACATCAGTCAGGTCCGGGTTACAAAAACAGTAAGCGAGTAAAAAAAAAGAGTGTCCGTCTGACGGACACTCTTTTTAGCATTCCCGGATTCTCTATTCGGGCTCACCCTTTTTTACCAATCCCATAACCAGAAATGCCGCAAGCATACAGGCCGATGCTGCAAGAAACATGCTGCGGTCGCCGAAAATATCCCGCATTGCTCCGGAAAAGCCGGGGGCAACTATTCCCGCAAACTGTGAAAAAAAGTAGTAGAGCCCCGTATATATTCCCATGGTTCCATAGCTGGCCATCTGCCAGAGCATTGGAAAACTGTTGGTTATGACGCTTACCCAGAACATGCCGAAGAGAAAAAGCAGCAGCCAGAAAGTGGCGGCAAGCGTCAGGCCCGAAAGTCCCAGAAGACCGGATGCGATCGGATCGTGCAGAAAAAGAAGGCCTGTAATTACCGTCAGCCCGATAAGGGCGCCGCGGATTGTCTTTTTTCTGCCGATCCGGTGGGCGAGAACGCCAGAAGGAATGGCGAAGAGGGCATACGCGATTCCCACCATTCCGGCCGAGAGGGCTGCGGTCCCCGGCTTGAGACCCAGAAACTCTTTGGAATATATTCCGATCCAGGGCAGGACACCCTGATATCCGATAAACCAGAGCAGAAGACTTGTAAGAATAAGGAGCGCGCTTTTATCCTTTGCCGCAAGAATGAGCTTGAGGCTTTTCAGTATGGGTACCTTCTCCTCTTCTTCCTCATTCCTTATGGCCATTTTGTTCTCTTTGACGAAGGAAAAAAGGAGCGTTACGGCGATAAGGATAAGTACCGCCGAAAGAAGGAAGGGGAGGGTTCCTATATAGCCGTCCGAAACGGGGATAATGGTATCTCCCAGAAGGGGCAGACTGACATTTACATCGTACATCTTGGCGAGCCCGACGGTACCGACGATCGCGGCAATTCCTCCCATGGTGTTTATAACCCCGTTGGCCTCGGAACGGTATTCCCCTGGAATAAGGTCGGGCATGAGAGCCACAACCGGTCCCCTGGCCGCCTGCTTGAAAAGGTTCAGAAAAAAGATAACCACGATGAGAATTAGCAGGCTTGAAAGCGCGGAGTAGGGAAGCAGGCCGAAGAGCAGGGCGGTGGCCGGCAGGGTAACAATAATGTAGGGCATTCTTCTTCCGATCGGAGTCCGGGTCCTGTCCGAAAGGGCAGCAACAACGGGAATAAGGAGCAGGGCGAAGAGATTGTCCAGTCCCATAACAATACCGATGACCGAATCCCGGGCGATAAAATTGGAAAGGAACATCGGAACATAGGTGTCATAGAGCGGATCCATCAGGCCCATGGTAAAAAAGCCGAGCCCGATCAGAAAGGTAATTCGATAGTACTGTTTCATACCGTTTGATGTAGCCATGTTTTCTCCTGCGACAAGCTTACCCTCGGCCGGCGGGTGCGTCAATCGTAAATTTGTGCTATCCGGGAGGCTTCCTTTCATGGTACAAAACGGTATGGAAGAGTGGCAGAAGGAGCTCCGCGGACGTATATGCGGTCTTGAAGAACTGGAATCGGAACTTGAGCTTGAGGGGGCCGAACGTGACTGGTTTCTTCATGGTGATACGGACCCGGCGGCACGTCTGCCCTTTGCCGTAACCCGCTACTATCTCTCGCTTATGGACGACTCTCCCGGACATCCCCTGAGAAGGCAGGCGATACCGCGCATTGACGAGTTCCGCACCCTTCCCGGAGAGAGCCTTGACCCCCTCTGCGAAGGCATGCATTCTCCGCTGCCCAGGCTTGTTCACCGTTATGCGGACAGGGTGCTCTTCCTGGCTGCGGGCAGCTGCGCTCTTTACTGCCGCCACTGTTTTCGCCGCCATTTTACCGGAGAAGGCGACGGCAGCGTCATGCTCGAGGCCGCGGAGAAGGCGGCCGCTTACCTTGAAGAACAAAGGGAGGTGCGGGAGCTGCTCATCTCGGGGGGGGATCCGCTCATTCTGCCCGATACCACCATCCGGAAGATGCTTGCTCTTTTCCGTACCGCCCGTCCGGATATTATCATAAGAATAGGTACAAGAATGCCGGTGGTTCTTCCCTCGCGGATAACGGAAGAGCTTGCGGCTCTTCTCGGCTCTTTTGCTCCCCTCTTTGTAATCACCCAGTTCAACCATCCCCTTGAGCTTGCGGCTCCCGCAAGAGCAGCGGCCGCCCGTCTCTCGAATGCCGGTGTGGTGCTTCTGAACCAGTCGGTTCTCCTTCGCGGGGTAAACGACAGCGAAGAGACCATCAGGAGGCTCTCCGGGGAGCTGCTCTCGGCACGCATAATTCCATACTACCTCTTTCAGGGGGACCTTGCGTCCGGGACCGCACACCTCCGTGCGCCGATGTCCAGGGGCATCTCAATCATGCGCTCTCTGCGTCAGAATATGTCCGGCCTCGCCACACCCTCCTATGCCGTCGACCTGCCCGGAGGCGGGGGCAAATGGCTCATTCCCCTTGAGCCGCCGCCGGAACGTTCCGAAGGATTCTATCGGATAAGCGGTCCCGGCGGCAGAATCTGGCTCTATCCCGACGAAGATTGACGGAGAGCGGAGAGCGGCTCTTGACCGATGGGACATAAGGTGCTAAGTTTTCGGCAGGCAGTGACTGAAAAAACGAAAACGGTCACATGGCCGCATTCGGGGCATGTTCCGGGGAGGATGGCGGATTGGCACGGGCGTTTGATGATAAAGAGCGGGAACAGATACGGCAGCGCCTCCTGGAGAGCGGGCGACGATACTTTACCGCCATGGGGCTGCGCAGAAGTTCGGTGGAACTGCTTGCAGGAGATGCGGGGATCGGCAAGGGCAGCTTCTATAAGTTCTTTCCGAACAAGGAAGCACTCTGCATGGAGCTTTTTATGCTGGAGGAGAAAAAGAAGGAGGCACTTCTGGAGCTGGATTCCAGCAGAAGGCCGGAAACCTTTTTCCCCGAAGCGCTGAAGCTTATCGGGGAGAACGAACTTGTCCGTGCTCTGTACCGGCATAATGACTGGGCCCTGCTTCTGCGGGCCATTGATAATGACTATGAGCGCATGAACAGGGAGGGCGATGACGCCTTCAGCCGGGAGCTTCTGCTTCGCTGGGGTCTGTCCGACGGCAGGTCCGGGGAAGATATCCATCGTCTTTCGGTCATGCTGACTGCGGTGCTGCGGGAGCTGTTCTTTGCGTCGCTTCACAAGGAAGAGGTGGGGGAAGGCTACGATGAAGCAATGGAACTCTTGTGTGCGGGAGCAGCATCCCGTTTTGGAGCGATGAATGAAGAGGGAGCATACAATGCGTAAAGATGCGGTACTGACGGCCGAAAACCTGTTTTTCCGTTACCCTGAAAACAGCACGGATACCCTCAAGGGAATAGGACTTTCCGTGGCCCCCGGAGAAATTTACGGCTTTCTCGGGCCGAGCGGAGCCGGAAAGAGTACCGCCCAGAAGGTTCTTATCGGAATCCTCCGGAACTACCGCGGAAGCGCGCGTCTTTTCGGGCGTGAAATAGAGCGCTGCTCCCGCGGAATATACGAAAAAATCGGCGTCTCCTTTGAATTTCCCAACATGTACGGCCGTCTGACGGCTCTCGAGAATCTGAGGCTCTTTGCCGGCCTGTACCGCGGCTCCTGCCGCGATCCGGAAGAGCTTCTGAACCTGGTGGGGCTTTCCGAACATGGTAATCGCCGGGTGGAGTCCTGGTCCAAGGGAATGAAGATGAGGCTCAATTTCTGCCGCGCCCTTCTTCCCAATCCGGAGCTGCTTTTTCTTGATGAGCCGACCAGCGGACTGGATCCGACCAACGCGGTCCTGGTCCGGAATCTCATAGAGAAGGAACGGGAGAAGGGAACCGCCATTTTCCTTACCACCCACAACATGGAAGTGGCGGCAAAGCTGTGCGACAGGGTCGCCTTTATTACAGACGGGCTTATTGCGGCGGAGGATTCTCCCCGCCGGCTTTCTCTCGATGCGGGACGCCGGGATGTTGTTGTGGAGCTGGAATCGGAACCCGACGGGGGGCAGCGGAGCAGATGCTTTGCCCTGGACGGAATCGGTGAAAATGCGGACTTTATAGAGTGGCTCAAAAGCGGGAAGGTGGAGAGAATCCGGACTCTGGAGGCTTCCCTGGAGGATGTCTTCCTGAGCGTGACCGGGACCAGAATAAGCGCCGGGGAGGAAGCATGAAGAGCCTCTCCTTTCCCCGGAGCGATCTGATACTCTTTTTCCGCCGCGGCATAATTCCCGTTTACATTGTCATGCTCTTTCTCTATCTGGTTCTGCTGTGCTTATTGCCTTCTCCGTTCCGCGGCCGGGCGACGGCTCTTCTGCTCTTTACCGATACCAGTGCTCTCGGCTTCTTTTTCGTCGGTGCGGCGGTTCAGTGGGAAAAGCGGGAGCGGGTATACGAGGGGCTCTTTGTCACCCCCTTTCATCCGCGTTCCTTCGTTCTGCTCCGGGCCTTCGGGCTTACGGGTATAAGCTTTGCCGTATCTTCGGTTCTGCTTCTTGCGAACGCCGTTTTCGGCGGTCTCTCGCCGGGGCTTCTGATCGCTGCCGCAGGGGCAGGCCTCGGGGCCCTCTTTTTCACCTTCTTCGGTATAATTGTGGCGGTAATTACGGGCGGCATAAACAGCTATTTTATTACGGCGATTGCCCTTTTTATGCCCTTTGCCATACCGTTTATTTCACTGACCGGTTTCTGGTGGCGAGACTGGCTGGTGATTCTCCCCTCCGGGGCTATGGCGCATATGCTTTCTTCGGGACTCGGGCTTGTTTCAGCGTCAGCCGGGCCCGCTGCTCCCGGCCTGCTTCTCCTTTCACTGCTTTCGCTGTTCATCTGGAACGCAGCTGCCTGGGCCCTGGCACAGCATCTTTTTCAGAAGTATGTCACCCTGGCATCGGGGGTAACGGAATGATCAGAGAGCTGCTCGACGCGGACCGGAAGAACATAGTCAGGGATCCGACTTATCTCTTCCTTCTGGCTGCTCCTCTGCTTATCGGTCTGCTGCTTCGTCTGGGAGTCCCTTTTCTCATTACCTTTGCAGAAGAGAAATTCGCTATTGATCTTTCCCCTTACCGGGAATACATCTATGCGTTTTTTCTTCAGCTTCCTTCATTTCTTGCGGGAATAATGGTGGGAATGCTTCTCCTGGAGGAAAGGGACGAGGGGGTGCTCTCCGCCTGGGCTGCCACTCCCCTCGGGAGAGGGGGGTATATTCTCTACCGGGTCGGTTTTGCCTTTGCCATGGCCGGAGCGGCAGAACTTATTCTGCTTCTCTTTATTCCGGCAGGTGAAGGAGCCGCAGGTATCGCTCAGCTGTTTCAGGCCATGCCGCTTATCATGGCATATTCCGGAGGCGCGCCGCTTATCCTCCTTCTCTTCGCACTTTTTGCGCGGGACAAAGTAAGCGGACTTGCCATGGCCAAACTGACCGGAGTAATTCTGGCAATGCCCTTTCTGGTTTTTGTCCCCGGCGGTAATCCCGGGCGGCTGCTTATCTATCTGCTGTTTCCGGTATGGAACCTTCTGGCTTTTCTGGAATACCGGACGGGCGGCGGGTGGAAGATTATCCTGTACTCTGCGGCATCCCTGCTTCTTCAGGGCGGACTGGTATGGGCCGGAACGCTGATCCTTTTGAGAGCTACCGAGCTGCCTCTTCGCCCCGGGCGGAAAGCACGGCGCGGCGGTTGAGCTCCTGCCGTTCCGGATCTCTTGTGACCGGCCTCTCTCCGGCATACCATGATACGGAAATATCCTCCGCATCGACTGCACCGGCCCGCCGGAGAAAATCGGCGCTTTTTTCCGCCCGCTCCCTGGATAGTTCTTCCCGTCCTTCTTCGGTGCCGGAGAGGGCGCAGTGCCCCTCAATGCTCAGCGAGACCCGTTCCCATGCGGATATGGTATTGCCGAATTGTTCGAGCTGTTTCTGTGCTTCTTCGGTAAGGCGGGTATCATTGGGATTAAAGTATATAATGAGCTCGCGGCTGACCGCTGCCGGTTTGACCACCCTTGTCTCTGCAGCAGCCGCAGCAGGTTTCTGGGCCGTTTCGGCCGCCGGTGGCGTGGACTTTACCGGCTCGGCCGGTTCGGCTGGTGCAGGCGGAACCGGTGCCGGCTTTGCCGCAGGCGCTGCAGGCTCAGCCTGTGCTGGTGCCGGTTTTGCTGCCGGTTTGGCTTTGTCAGCTGGAGCGGCAGTTATACTTCCGCTTTTCGGCGGCGTGGCGGAGCGGGAGCTGCCGCAGCTGCGGGGAACAAGAAGCACGGCTGCCAGCAGCAGCAGAGCTGCCAGGGTAATCAGGGCAATAAGCCAGGGACGACTGCGGCGCAGATATTTTCTGAGACTGATGTTTTCGTTTCGGTAGGCTTTCCCGTCAACCCGGAGGTCTATTGTCAGGGAATGGATACCGTCAAAACTGCACATAAGAACGAAACGGGGAGGACCGGCCGGTTTGGGGGGCAGACTGGTAAGATCGAACTCCTTAAGCAGCACTTTTCTGCCGGGCATAATGAGGAAAACCTTGATATAGGCACGCCGCTGGTTATCAACCATGGTGGTAAGGTGTACATTCTTGACCGCTTTTCCCTTTTCCAGGTCCAGGAAAGGAGCGAGTTTACTGTTTTCGATCTCGATTGCAATGTATGAGTGATCCTGTTTCATAATCTACCTTTTATTTTCGCAGGCCTCGTTCGAATGTGCAAGCTCTTTTACCCTGCCATTTCATTTTACTCAGCCCGCAGATCAAGAAGAGGCGACAGCTCCTGTGCGGCCTTTACCGCCCCCAGGGGGAGAAAATGGTCGGTAATTTCCAGGGTGTAGGCAGAAAAATCCGGATTTATCTCGACTATGACGGCTCCCCTCTTTTTGGCGGCCCTGGGAATGAGGGCTGCAGGATAGACCTCGCCGGTCGTTCCCACCAGGATCATAAGGTCGCATCTCTCCGACGCCTCCAGCGCCCTTTCCACGGCGGAGGCATGAATGGCTTCTCCGAAAAAGGTAAAGTCAGGCTTGCAGAGACCGCCGCAGCCGCAGCGGGGGACCTCCGATTCGCGGATTTTTTCCGCGGCATCGTAGCGAGCACCGCAACTCATGCATATGAGCTGACGGCTGTTTCCGTGATATTCGATAATGTTCCTGCTTCCCGCGCGGTGATGAAGGTTATCTATATTCTGGGTAATGATCGCTTCCAGCTTTCCCGCCTTCTCCAGCTGTGCAAGAAAGACATGGGCAGGATTCGGCTCGGCCGCATCAAAGGGGCCGTAAAAAAGTTTTCTGATAAGGGGCCAGC
>NPID01008466.1_pt1 | contig 17744 bp, 17 predicted proteins | sample 8637491 | NCBI WGS metagenome assembly NPID01 (sample SAMN07420843, study PRJNA396082) | bioreactor metagenome | isolation source: sample BA6 brine-fed electro-methanogenic bioreactor BA | place: Japan: Kochi | collected 2016-06-14 | reverse complement strand
ATGGCTCTCAGTCTCTCGAGGTTCCTGGATCATGTCAACAACAGCGGCTTACCGAAGACGCTGCTGTACACCCTGAACCCGAAAGACAACTACGTGCTGGGATCCATGATGGGCAACTTCCCAGGCGGATCTTACGGAAGTCGTGTGCAGTTCGGCTGTGCCTGGTGGTTCAATGACAACATAGACGGAATGACCGATCACATGAAGACTTTTGCCAACCTTGGAGTGCTGCCTAAATTCGTCGGCATGCTTACCGACAGCAGAAGTTTTCTCTCTTATACCAGGCACGATTACTTCAGAAGAATTCTCTGCAGCTTTTTCGGCTCCCTGGTGGAGAACGGAGAATATCCCGACGATACAGAACAGCTCGGGAAGATGGTCGAAGATATAGCGTTTAATAACGCCTTCGAGTTCTTCGGCATAAACTGATTAAACCAGCTAAAAGGAAGGTCGACCATGGGAAAACAGCTATTTGATATTACAATGCGTGATTCGCAGTATACGCCGGCGGCCAGGATTAAACCTGAAGATTTTAATGCGGATGGATACAGGGAATATGAAGCCGGTCTGCTGGAAGGGAACAAAGCATTCCTGAATAAAGATAGCGGAGTGCTGGTATACCGCAGGATGAGGGGCGACGGCGTCTATTATGATAAATCACGGGAACACGCCGAGAGCCTTGAACTTCAGCTTGGGGTGCTCCAGAAGAGCCGGATGTACAAGGCCGATCTTGCCAATTTTCTTGAACCCTGGTACGGCATAGGCTATATTGCCTCTTCCTTCGGAGGGGATTATATCTGGGGCGAAGGACAGGCTCCCTCCGTGGAACCCCTGTTTTCATCTGTTGACGAACTGAACGCCGCAGAGTCGATTCCTCTTCACGAAAGCAGGCTGGGGAGAATTATTCTTGAACGCATTGAGTATTTTCTTGATAAAACCAAAGGGAAGGTACCCATCTCCTATTCCGACATACAGGCTCCGGTAAATATGCTCTCGTACCTTCTGCCCATGAACAACCTCTGTTTTGAGGTTATGGACAACATCGAAGGAGTTAAAAAAGCCGCACAGCGGGTTAATACTCTTCTCATCGATTTTCTGAAGATACAGCGGGATATGATCGGCGATGCCCTCTCTTCTCCGGGGCACGGCTTCCCGGGCAGCCGGGTCTACGGCGGAGCGGGAGAGAGCGCCGATAATGTAATCATGTTCTCCGATAATCATTACAGGGAGATATTTCAGGCAGAGCACGAAAGGCTGGGCGATGTCTTCGGCGGCGTTGTTTTTCACTCCTGCGGAAACTGGGCTCACAAGGCGGAGATGGTCAGGGACTTCAGAAATACCATAATGGTTGACGGAGCCTTCTCTCCTGCCACAGATCCGGATCCCAGTAATCCAGGGGATTTTGCACGTATCTTCAAAGACTCAGGAATTATAGTGAACGCACGCTGTGTGGGAACTGCTGAGGAGGTGTTCCCCTGTTTTGAAAAGCTGATTGTCCCGGGTATGAAGGTCATTGCCACCACCTACTGCCAGGATCCCGAAGACCAGGCAAAACTGTATGACCGGCTCCACGGTCTACCGGCATAATGCGGTTCTGGATTCATCCTGCCTCGATATTTCTGCGGCAAGCGTACTGACAAAACTTTCAAAATCGTATAAAAAAGCGGGATGATTCATCATGTAAAAAAGTCCTTCGACCTTTACAGGGGGCTGCCGAAATCGATCTATACGATTTTCCTCGCCACCGTGGTAAACGGGATGGGCATCTTCGTTTTTCCCTTTCTTACCCTCTATCTGACACGGAAACTGGGCATGAGCGAACGGGCGGCAGGGGACTTCATGTTCTTTTCCGCCATTATCTATATTCCGGGAATCCTGATAGGCGGGAAGCTCGCCGACCACTTCGGGCGGAAAAAGGTGATGCTCATAAGCCAGGCCCTGACGGGCCTCTTTTTTATCCCCTGCGGATTCCTGGGGGAGAGCATGCTGGTTCCCTGGTTTATTCTCGCCTCCCTCTTCTTCGACGGAATTACCGATCCCGCCAGAACTGCCATGGCTACCGACGTAACCACCACCGAAAACAGGCAGGCATCGTTTTCACTGATATATCTGGGACATAACCTGGGCTTTGCCTTCGGTCCTCTTATTGCGGGCTTTCTCTTCGAACACTCGCTTCGATGGCTCTTCTGGGGGAACGCCCTGGCGGTACTGCTCTCCCTCTCCCTGGTTATGATGTTTGTACCGGAAAGCAAACCGACAGAGGAGCAGCTTGAGGAGAGCCTGGCAGGGGACTCCACCGAGAAAGCACACGTTGGGAGTCTCTTCTCCGCTCTCAAATCCCGGATATTTCTGGTTTTTTTCGTATGCCTTACCACCTGGTTCGGCTTTGTCTACGCCCAGCACCGTTTCGCGCTTCCCCTTCAGCTGGAAAGTCTTTTCAAGGCCGACGGGGCAAAACTCTACGGTATGATCATGACCCTGAACGCCGTTCTGGTAATTCTCTTCAACGCGCCCCTGGTCTCCTTTCTCGGCCGCTTCCGTCCGGTTATCAATGTTGCCATCGCCGGTTTTCTCTTCTCCATCGGTTTCGGTATGATGGCTTTCATCCGTATTCCGGCGCTCTTTTTTCTTTCAACAGCCATCTGGACCTTCGGGGAGATTATCAACGCCACCAACGAGCACGTATACATTGCAAACCACACCCCCATGAGCCACCGCGGCCGCTTTCAGGCAATTATGCCCCTTATCGGCGGGACCGGCTTTGCGCTCAGCTCTCCCGTTGCCGGTCGGATTATAGAGGCTGGCGGGCTGGAAAGCGTCTGGATTGTTCTCGGGATAGTAGCCGCCGCCGCTGCCGTGGGCATTCTTATCCTCTCACGGCGGGAGCGGATTGTCAGGGGCTGAACCGCATTCTCCTGTTTTTGTTTTTCTGTAACCACCCTGGAAGTTTCGCAATCCATACATGGATCTGGTTCAGCGGCTAAATGAAGGCCGGAGCCATGTTGGCGTTGGGCAAAATCCTTCCGGGAATCAAAAAAGAGTTTCAAGCATAAGGCCCAGCAAAAACCTCTCCCGTTCAGGGGGTAGAAGGGGGAAGGGATAATTTGTGTGATGAGGTACTGTTAACGGTAAATGTATACCTTATTTCTCTGGAAACGCGTCCAGTTCTGAATCAAAGCAGCTTGCCTTCCTTCTGAACAGGCTTCTGTCTGAGTTGTCTGCAATCGCCGGCATTACGGAGAATTATACCGATCAGGATTAACGTTACTACACAAAATGAAGGTGATATGCCTATTTATTGCAAAAAAAGCTTGTGTTATTCTGAAAATAGGATTAACGTTAAACCATGACAGTCAAATTGAAGGACATTGCCGCGGTCACGGGATTTTCCATAAACACCGTATCCAGGGCGCTACGGGGAGATTCACGTATCAGTGAGTCTTCGCGGAATATTATTTCCAAAACAGCAGAGAAGATGGGATATATCCCTAATGTGGTAGCAGGAAGCATGCGCTCCAACCGCTCCTATACGATTGGTGTTATTTCCGCGGATTCCGCTAACCCCTTCTTTGCGGAGGTCATCATTGGTATCGAGGAAACTGCACGTAAGCTTAACTACAACATACTTTTGATCAATACCGAAGAACAGGAAGAAAATGAACGGGATGCGGTTAAACTGCTCCTGTCGCGCCAGGTGGATGGTCTGATTATTATGCCTGTCTTTCGAAGTCCTGAGAACAGAAATATTTATCATGCTCTACGAATTCCCTACGTCTTTGTGGGCCGACGTGTTGATGGAGTCGATAATCACTCGATTCTTCATGGGGATCGCAAGGGGCAGGCCATGGTTATTGAACAGCTTTTAAGCAGGGGGCATGAAAAAATCCTGTATATCACCGGTCCTGATAACATCAGCAATACTGCAGATAGAAAAGAAGGTGTTTACGATGCTTTTCGCAGCAGGGGCCTTGAACCGGACCCTTCCCGTTTTCTCTCTTCACGGGGCCACATTGCCGACGGTTATACCCAGGTTAACTATGCGGTGAATAAAGGCCTCAGTTTCTCGGCTGTGGTTTGTTTTAATGATCTTCTTGCCATGGGAGCTTTGAAATCGCTTCATGAAAACTTTCTTAAGGTCCCCGAAGATGTGGAAGTGTTCGGATATGACAACCTTTTTATGAGTCAGTTTATGCAGCCACGGCTTAGTACTGTGGATGTTCCTAAAAACCGGCTGGGAATGACCGCCGTGGAAGAACTGGTCAAGCACATTAATAATCCGGATTTACCCTATCGAAACCTGAATCTAGAGCCGAGGCTGGTTCTTCGCGAGACAACCTTGGCTTCTGAGAAATAATTTCCCGTATTTTTTCAAAGGAGGAAAAAATGAAAAGAGTCAGTAGACTGACAGTGCTATCTCTGGTCGTAATGCTTTTGTCGGCCATGGCCGTGGGAGCATCAGGAGGTAAGGAATCGGGTGATCCCGCTTCAGGACCGGTGGAGGTGACCTTTTGGTCCCTGTTTACAGGGGGAGATGGAGAGTTCTTCGATGCCATGGTGGATGAGTTTAACCGGACCCATCCGGATATCGTCATGAAGACCGATACGGTAAAATTCGACAACTACTACACCAAGCTGACCACCTCGCTGGCGGCACGGACAGCCCCCGACGTGGTGGTTGTTCATCAGAGTAATCTTCTTCAATATGTTCCCAGTGGTTCACTTTATGCTCTGGATGACCTGCTTGACCGGGTTAACGCTCCCCTGGATGACTTTGTGGAGGCCCCTCTGGAAGCCTGCCGCTTCGATGGTAAGCTGTATTCTCTGCCTCTGGATGTTCACGCCTTGATCATGTATTACAACAACGATCTTTTCGAGCAGGCCGGAGTCTCTTCGGTTCCATCCACTTATGCTGAAGTAATCGCCGCGGCCCTGGCCGTTCAGAAAGAAACCGGAGCCATGGGGCTGGCAGTTGACAATACCACCGCCACCTATAAAGCCTACACTTTAACCCGTCTCTTTATATCCATGTTGGAGCAACAGGGAGTTGCCATACTCTCCGAAGATCTTACCAGGGCCAACTTTAATAACGCCGCTGGAGAAAAAGCTCTCAGGGCACTTATCGATATGGTTCAGACCCACGAAGTAACTCCCAGCGGCCTTGATTACGATGGCGCAGTCACTGCCTTTAAATTAGGTAAAGCAGCCATGCATTTCAACGGTGTCTGGGCGACAGGAACTTTTGAGCAGCAAGAGGGGCTTGACTTTTCTGCTGTTCCCCTGCCTGCCATGATGGGTGAACCCGCCGCCTGGGCAGGATCCCATACCCTTGCCATACCGGTACAGAAAAGAATGGATGAACGCAAGCTGGAAGCTGCCGCGACCTTCATTCTCTGGATGACTGAACATGGTGAGCTTTGGGCTAAAGCCGGACACATCCCTACAAGGATCTCTGTGGCAGAAAAGCCCGAGTTCCAAGCTCTTCCTTACCGGAAAGGTTATGTGGATGCGGCGGCCTCAGCTATTGCACCTCCACGGACCAAAGCATGGGAAGAAGTCTACGGCTCTCTTTCCGATATGCTTGAAGCAGCGGTGAGCCAGAATCAGGATGTCAAAACGGCCCTGGCCTACATGGCTCAGAAGGTCGAAGGGATTCTTGCTTCCTATTAATCGGCTTGTTTTATACAATTGTATTATAAGGGGGGTGAGCCTTTACCCGGCTCTCCCCTTTTCAACTTAGCACAAAGCATATAAGGCTGGCAAACATGGCGATACCAGGAAACAAAGATTTTAGAGACGGGATGCTTTTCTCGCTTCCTTTTCTAATTATCTTTTTCACCTTTATGGTTTTTCCGATATTTTTCGGACTATTCATTAGTTTTTTCAAATGGGATATCCTCTCGAGCAGATCCTTTGTGGGCTTAAAGAACTATTTTACATTGTTTCAGGACGAGATGTTTTATACCTCTCTCTGGCACACGCTGAAATTCGTTCTTATCACCACCCCAACACTTTTGTTCACCGGTTTTCTCATGGCTTTGCTGGTTACCTCATCCTCCCCTCTGAAAAAGCTGGCGGAAAATGTTTTTTTTATTCCTTACATCTTGTCCATGACGGTCGTCGGGACCCTGTGGGCCTGGCTTATGCAGAAAGACTACGGTCTTTTGAACCAGGTGCTGGCGCTCTTTAACCAAGAGCCCCTGGGCTGGCTTACCAACCCGAAACTTGCCATGTGGTCGGTCGGCTTGGCCACCTTGTGGTGGACAAGCGGATTTAATATGATTCTCATGTCTGCAGGGATTAAGCAGATTTCCGGAGAGATTTATGAATCCGCCAGGATGGATGGGGCCGGTTTTTTCCGGGTTCTTGTAAATATTACCATCCCCCTCCTCAAACCAACCATTGTTCTATGTCTTATTCTGCAGGTAATTGCCTCATTCAACGTATTCGGTCAGGTTTACGTGATGACCGGTGGCGGCCCCTACGGTACAACCAGGGTACTCGTTCAATATATTTACGAGGCAGGTTTCCGTTATTACAAAATGGGCTATTCTGCGGCCATGTCATATATTCTCTTTTTTATTATTCTGGTTGTTTCCATGGTCCAGTATATAGTTTTCGGAAGGAGCAAATCGTGAAAAAGAGTCTCCTCCGTATTCTGGAATCACTGATCATTCTTGTCTGGATGTTTCCCCTTTTCTGGCTGATTGTAACCTCTCTTAAACTCGAGCAGGATGTTCTAACCGATGTTTTTTCTTTTCTGCCGCCTCAGCCAACCCTGGCTAATTACATTAAGGCCTTTAGGGATACCGAGATTTTCGGCTGGATGGGTAACTCGGTGTTTGTGTCCGCCACCACCATGCTTCTTACCCTGGTAGTGGATGCTCCCATAGCCTATGCTTTTGCTAAAATACGTTTTCCCGGGCGAAATCTGCTTTTCTGGTTCGTTATGGCAGGCATGATGGTACCCTTTCAGATTCTGATTATCCCTCTTTACCTGCAGTTCAATGCTTTCGGCCTTATCAATACTTATTTATCAGTAATTCTTCCCCGGTTGGCTCTGCCTATTGGCATCTTTATTCTTAAACAGTTCTACGAAGGGATCCCCTCGGCTCTTGAAGAGGCTGCCCATATTGATGGGGCCAATCGATTCCGTATTTTTATCTCAATCATTCTTCCCCTGGGGAAGGCAGCCATGGCGACGGTTATCATTCTCTCCTTCATAAACGCCTGGAACGACTTCCTGTGGCCTCTCATCGCCATAAATGATACCATAAAATATACTATTACCGTGGGTATCGCTAATTTTCAGGGAACACATGGAACCCAGTACGCCCTTATCATGTCCGGCGCCGTCATTGCTTCCATCCCTCAGTTTATCTTCTATATCTTTTTCCGCAAAAAAATTATCGCCGGCATCGCCATGAGCGGTATTAAGGGATAAGTATGCAGCTTAAAAAAGACGGTATCAATATTCTTTTAGATTATCCATTAGTTTCCGGTTGTCCCATTCGTATGTACGGCAATCTGATTCTCGACGGGACACCTCTTTCCCACGGGGATATCGCAATTTCCGCAGACAGCCTGGAACAGCCCTTCCTCAGGGGCGATAAGAAAGTGGCGGAGATCCGGGACATCCTTAAACGGGAGGGTGATCTTCTGGTTGTGGAGAGAACCTGGACCCTGCTGGTACCCGGGAAATGGGTTCTAAAAACGGGATTTACCGTTGATTTTCCCGGAACAGCAGAGGCGCTGATCCCGGCGGTGATGTATAAAGAAAATAGAGAAGGTCAGGGATCATTTCCACGAGGATCCGACGGCTGGTCTTTTCTGGAGTCCCGGACACCCTTGCCCTCCTGCGTGGGACTGTATGGAGGAGGAGAAGCCTTTTTTTGCTGCACCGAACCGGGGAGGTGTGCGGAAACCGTTTCATCCGCCACAGCGGAACTGCAGCCGGGTAGATCAACAGTGGAAATATGGATTCCAGGGAGCGAATTCCCATCCGTCTATACCGGAAAGAAAAATCTTGAGCCAGCCCTTCCTGATGAACTGGAGGCTCTCCAGATAAAGGCTTCTGATATCCCATATAAAATTTCCCGGACCTTTTATTGTCGGGCCGGAGACGCCCCCGGAGGATCTCCTTTTTCAGCCTATTCGGCGTTTGTGGAAGCCCTGGAGGGGCAGGAGCCTTTCTCTCGACCTGTAACTACCGCATTAGGCTGGGACAGGTATGCCCAACTTAAAACTGCCCATCTCTTCTCTCTGGTGGAGACCTATGAAGGTGGAAAGGGGCTTTTTTTCACCATGGGCCGGAATAATGGAGCATTACAGCCTATCTACAACTTTACCGCCGGTTCTTTCCTGGTGAAGAGCTTGGAAGGAGCGGTTATTCTTGCCAGAATAGGAGAAAAAGAATTAGCGCCCTTCCTGGAGGAGAAGCTTTGTTCTCTGGGCGATCGGATAGATGAAGAAGTTGGTGAAGATGCGGGCGCTTATCTTTGGGCTCTGGCAGAGCGGGTAGGACGGTTTTTTCTTCAGGGTGAAACGATACCGGGAATTCACCGGGACTGTTATGATCCCCTTAGGAAGATCTGGGGTGGTTATCTTGGAATTTCGGAACATGATGCCTACCGCCACCTGGTAAACGCCCGCTGTAACGGCGAGGTGATGAGATCTTATCTTGATCTTTATGAAAAATCCGTCTCCCGGGGTAAACCGGTGGTCGAATTCCTGGAGCTGCCCCGGCGGGTCGCATCCTTCTACCTGAAGAATCAGCTGAAAGGAGAGAACGCAGGATCCTTCGGCCGCTGGTGGTCTTTGGACGGAGATCCGGTGGACAGTCTGGGAACCAATGGCGCATACATTGTCTCCTTCCTCTGTGCCCTGGAGCCCTATGAGAAGGATCCCGGTCCTCTGGTCCAGGCCCTTGGTGCCGCCGGTAACTTCTACCTGGGACTGGCGGATCGGGGGGAGTTTTTCGGAGATACCCTGGATGCTGATTCCTGTGACAAGGAATCGGGGGTTGCCCTGTTGACCATGTTCCTGGATCTGTATGAACGAGACGGGAATCCTGAATGGATGACCGGTGCCGCCAAGGCTGCGGATTTTGTTCTTTCCTGGGTCTGGCAGTACGATTGCTGGTTCTCTCCTGCCACCCCCTTGGGGTGTCGTAAGTTCCGGACAACCGGGATGACATCTGTTTCGGTGGCTCACCACCACCTCGACTTTTATGGGATGCTCATTGCCTATGAATTTCTCCGCTATGCGGAATTTTCGGGCAGGATTCTTTTCAAGCGGCAGGCTGTTTTAATGATGTCCACCTGCCAACAGCTTATGGCTGACCAGGAAGATCTGCTGGGTAGGGAAGAGCAGGATCTGGGCTGGCAACCGGAACAGATTAATCACACCAGGTGGGATTATTTCGGCAGAGAGGCGTACACCTCCGGTCATTTCGATATCGACATTGCCTGGGTCACAATCCTTGGCTTAGGTGCTTACCAACGGATATGCCGCCGGTATCCTGCAATACTGGAAGAAGGGGAAGGTCTTCGTCATGAATAGAGTACATCTCAGTATACTGACCCTGAACCTCTGGAATACGGAATTCTGGGAAAGACGTGAAGAGACAATCCGGAGTTTTCTGCAGCTGTTTGACCCGGACATCTGCTGTTTTCAGGAGGTAAGGCCATCAACCCTGGCGTTACTGGACCAGTGGCTGTTCTCTCATGAAAGAATCAGGGATATCTTTCCCGGATGGGAAAATGAGGGTAATATCTATTTTAGAAAGAACCTCTTCACTTTGAAGGAGTATGGAGCGCTGGATCCTGATATGCCGGAAACGGAACGGCGCCTGTTCTGGGTGCGTCTGGCTGTGGCAAACACGGAAAAAACTGTTTTTATCTCCACGGTCCATCTGACCCACCAGGGCAACGCCGATGAGCTGCGGACCGGTTTTTCCCACCGCCACCGTGAAGCGCATATTATTAGGGAGAACCTGCCCCGACTTAGAGGTCCGGAGGAGGCTGCGATTGTGGCCGGCGATTTTAACGACCCGGTACACCCCTCCCGTATTATCGCCGAGGCGGGTTTTTCCGAGGCCTTCAACTCTCTGGGGCTGATTTCACCCGTGACTTTTCCCTCTCAGCCTGCAACCGATGAAATTCAGATGACCGAAGCCATTGACCGAATCATGTCAGCCGGCCCTCTCCGTCCTGTTCTGGCTTCGGTTCCACGCTATTATTCTCATGGTTCCTCCTGTTCAGACCATTGGCCGGTGATTGCGGTTTACGAACTGCTTGCGTGACGCAGGCGGTTAAGGAAGAAACTGTCATCCATGGTTTGATCGATGAGGAAAAAAACCTCTCTCCAGCAGCTTGTTTTCTGATTATAACGTTGACGACCGGGTACATTTATTCAACTATCTCTTAAAATTAAAAGGAGAAATGAATGAAAAAAAGACCATTTAAAACAGTACTGCTGCTTGTGGTTGTACTTACCCTGATGTTTTCCTGTACATCCTACAAATCTGTTGTTGTATCAGTTGACCCTCAGCTGAAAACAATTCCCTCAGCAGTTATTGTTTCCGCAAACTTCAATGAAAGAGATCTGCCCGTTCTTCCTCTTGTAGATGCGGGAATGTACAAGTCCGCTGTGAATAAGGTGGCTGAAGAACTGATGCAGATCGAAATGGATTCCGAGATTGAAATCACCAAGCTGATTGCTTACGGTTTCGGGGAAAAACTCGGTATCAATATTCCTGTGGTTAAGGAAAACGCGACTGTCTATGATTATCAGGAGCTTGATACGGAATGGGCCGCTTCAATTGCGGCAGAAAACAATGTGGACGCTGTTATTGTTCCCATGGTCAGAGTTGTTACTACGGGAGTGAGTGCCTTTGGCATGAAAGGAGGAAGCTATCTGACGTTGACTATCTATGTCATATCGAAAGACGGTTCTGTTATTGCCGATGGATACTATAATTCCTCCACTGTTACAGCAAAGCCGAAAGACACGGAATCCTATAGCTCTTTGATTTCTAATCACAATAGTCTTACACCGGAACTAATAGGCAAGCTGTTAAATTAATTTTTAGGAGATGCGATCTGCAGGGGAGGGGACTGTCCTGTTCTCTGCGGATCTTTGTTTTTTTAAACATGAAAAATCTGAAAACCTGTTGGCCTGCATTACTGTTATTTCTATTGATGTCCTGCAGCCAGAAAAGCAATTCCGATACGGCGGTGCTTTCTCTTTCAATCGATCCGAAGAAAAGTATGTCTGAAGAAACCGCTGCGCTTCTCGCTGAAGAGTACATGCTCATTGATTCGAAGCTTAAAGAAATCGGCTCCATGGAGGAGAGCAGCAAAGCTGTCCTGCTTCTGGATAGTCTTGTCCCGGAAGCAGAAAAGCTGATGGACAAGATTAAGGAATATGATAATTACAGTTTACTGTCTGCTGAACTGACGGAACTGTCGGCCGGTAGAGATGAAACTGATAATCAGTATCTTGAAAAGTGCATTGAATTTGCTGGCACGGATAGAAAATTTGAATCAGCATATGAAAGATTTGTTAGTATTTTTGTCTTCAATTAAAATGTGAAATTAATGAAAAAGGTATGTGTTCTGATTCTTTTCAGCATTTCTTTTATCGTATCTGGCCAGACTGAAGTTAATCCGGAAATTGCTTTATCAGAATCATCTGGTATCAGCATTTCTCCTGCAAGTCAAATAAAAACGGAAGAGCACATTATTACTAACGCTTTTGCTGGTATGAGAGACCAATATAATATTCCCATTGATCTTTACGGTGTTGACCGGGTACTGAAGCTTAAGATGAATATATATGAATCGTCTAAAAGTACTGAAACAACCCTGGGTATCACTTCTTTGATTACAATGCCCTTAGGGATAATAATCGGAGTGGTGTTCCCTGAACTGGTCTGGGCTCCTTATAACAGCAGGACCAGGATTCCATGGGGTTACGCTATCGCAGCAGCAGGCGGTGGTGTCGGTCTGTATAATCTATTCGGTGTCATGCCGAAAACCAGAGAATACAGGATTGAATTTTTCGATTACTTTAACAAGACCTATGGAAGTTACAGATAAGAGAACCTTGAGATAGAAAATGTGTTGGCGGCGATAATAGCCTCAATGGTCGCTATCGCCCGCCGGTTTTATGAACCTTCCTGCAATTCCGAAAGAAGAAATATACTCCTTATACTAAAATACTGGCGGTGTTCTTGCCAAAATTACACTGTTTGAAAAGCTCCCATGTAATGTCGAAACACCGTAAAATAAAATTTGACAGCCAAATATTCCCGTGCTACCATGTTTTCCATTAGAAACACAGTTTCTAATAAGAAACAAAGGAGGCAAGAAATGAAGAGAATTATGGCATGCCTATTAATGGCTGCTGTGGCTGCGGGCTTCGCATTCGCCGGCGGCCAGCAGGAAGCGCAAACAGGAGATGCAGCCGCGGCTGCACCGAAAACCTATGTGTTCAAGTATGCTCATACCCAGTCGCCCAACCATCCGAGAAGTCTGTCGATGGATTTTTTCAAAGAGCAGCTTGAAAAAGCGAGTAATGGAAGAATAGAGGTAGAACTCTACTACAACGGAGTTCTTGGGAAAGAAGCCGAAGTTCTTGATATGGTAAAACTGGGTTCGGTGCAGGGTTCCCGGGGAGGCTTGTTTGAAAGAGCAAACAAGAAATTTCTCATCTATACCCTGCCGTTCATGTTCACCAATACCGACCAGGTACAGAAAGTAATGTTTGGTCCTATTGGTCAGGAAATTAACAAGGGTTCTCTGGAAAACGGTCTCTACATTCCCGCAACCGGTGTTGCTGGAGGTTTCAGAAACATTACCAACAATATCCGTCCCATAACAAGCGTCGCTGACCTTAAGGGGCTGAAAATGAGAACACCTCCGATAGACATGACCATAAAAACCTTCAAGGCTATCGGGGCCAACCCCCAGCAGGTTGCATATACCGAAACCTACATGGCGCTTAAAACCGGCGTTGTTGATGGTCAGGAAAATCCCTTTTCAAATACTGTGGACATGAAGTTTTATGAAGCCCAGAAATATCTTTCGGTTGTTAACTGGCAGATTCACCCGGACCCTTTTTATGTCAATCCCGACTGGTACAATTCCCTTCCCGACGATCTGAAGGCAATCTTTGATTCGGTAGCTGAATCAACCATGAAATATTCAAACGAGAAATGGCTGGGGAGCGAAAAAGACTATTTCTACATTCTCAAGGAAAATCTTGAAGTAAATGAACTGACTCCGGAAGCTCAGGCAGGATTTACTGAAGCAGCCAGGCCGGTATGGCAGGGTTATGTTGATGATGGCTATTTTACCTGGGACGAAATAAACGCAGTTGTCGAAGCCGCAAACTAAATCATAAATGCCGGGGGTCTCCCCCGGCTATTTTCAGGGAGCCTTTTCATATGGAAGATAATAACCCGTCTGCAGTTTTCAAAATTGAGCGGGGTCTTAACAAAGTCCTTAATGTTCTGATTACAGTCATTTTCTTTATTATAGTTTTTTTAACTATCCTGCTTGTGGTACTGCGGTATGTTTTCAATACCGGTATTACAGGCGGAAACGAACTGATGGAATACCTGTTTGTTTATACGACCGTTATCGGTTCTGCCATAGCCGTCGGGAGTAAAGAGCACATCAGAATCGGTTACTTCGTCGAAAATAGAGGCAGACTGATACAGATTGTTACTGACCTTTTCGGAATCTTTTGCATAGCCCTGATAAATGCTGTTTTTATTTATCTTAGTCATTCCTGGATATCAAAGGTGGGCTGTTCGGAATCCCCGGTGATGCGTATCCCGATGTATATGGTTCAGATCAGCGTACCTGTCGGCTGTATTCTCTCTCTAATCTACTGTGGATTCAACATCTTCAAAATATTTGCACATAACGGAAGGGAGAATTAAGAGATGACAATATTACTGATCAGTCTTGCAATTCTTTTAGTTCTCGGTGTTCCGATAGCCTATTCGCTTGGTGTCTCCGGATTTCTCTATTTTCTGATTGAGCAGCCGGAACTTATATCCATTCTGCCGCAGCGGTTTTTCGGCGGCATGGAGTCCTATTCCATGATTGCTCTTCCCCTGTTCTGCCTTATGGGTTCGCTGATGAATGCAAGCGGAATAACCGACAGGCTTATCGGTTTTTGCATGCTCATTATCGGCCGTCTCCGCGGCGGTCTCGGAATGGTTAATGTATTCGCGAGCATGATCTTCGGCGGAATATCCGGTTCATCTGTATCGGATACAGCTTCCGTCGGAGCCATCATGATACCCGAGATGAAAAAGAAAGGGTATTCACTGGAATATGCCAGTGGAATCACCGTTGCTTCATCTACCATGGGGATGATAATTCCGCCGAGTGTTCCGATGGTAATATATGCAATGGCGGCAGAAGAGTCTGTGGGTAAACTCTTTCTTGGCAGCGCAATACCCGGAATAATGATCGGCCTGATAATGCTTGGCATTACCTTTGCAATAAGTTACACCCAAAAGCATCCGCGGGAAGAGCTGTCTCTGTCCGGCAGAGAAAAACTGATTACAATTCAGCGTTCTGTACTCGCACTGATAATGCCGCTGTTTGTTATCGGCTCTGTTGTTTTAGGTATTGCAACAGCTACCGAATCAGCGGGAATAGGGGTACTCTATGCTTTTCTGACAGGCACCTTTATCTTCAAAACCCTTAAGCCCAAAGATCTGCCGCCGCTTATAAAGGAAGCGGCAATAACATCGGCTAAAGTTATGATCATTATTGCTCTTTCAAAGCTCTACATATGGATTCTCGCAATCGAGCGTGTTCCTGACGCACTTGCGATGTTTGTATCAGGGCTCAGCCTTCCTCCATTTCTGCTGCTGATAATTATTAATCTGATTATCCTGCTGGCAGGAACCTTTCTTGATGTAACTCCGGCAATTCTGCTGCTGACTCCGATTTTTCTTCCGATTGCCAGACTGTTGGGAGTAGAAGGAATCCAGTTCGGAGTAATGCTGGTGTCGGGACTTGCAGTAGGTCTTGTGACACCCCCGGTGGGTATGTGCCTGAATGTGGCATCATCACTCTCAAAGCTGGAGATAGGAACGATTTTTAAATCCGCCCTGCCTTTTCTTATGGCTAACCTGGTGACGTTGATCGCCATTACATTTATACCGCAGCTGACACTATGGCTGCCAGCACTTTTTATGTAGCTTAAAGGAGCTTTAATATGGATACCAGATATCCCGTCCATCCCGATCACGGGAAAAAAATGGACACAGCGGAACTTAGAAAAGAGTTTTTGATTCAGAATCTGTTTGTAAAAGATGAAACAAGTCTTACCTACAGTCATGTTGACCGCATAATAACTGCAGGAATCTGCCCTTCATCAAAAGCATTGTCTCTTGACGGCGGAGCTGAGCTTGCAAGCGGGTACTTTTTTGAAAGGCGCGAAGGCGGTGTTATTAACATAGGCGGCGCCGGTACAATGGTTCTTGACGGTAAAGAATTTGAGATGAACCAGAACGATGGTTTTTACATCGGCATGGGAACCAGAGAAATTTCATTCTCAAGTAAATCCGCAGACAGTCCAGCCAAGTTCTATCTACTCTCCGGCCCTGCTCACAAAGCCTATCCGTCCAAATGGATTCCCCTGTCCGAGACGAAAGAGGTACACCTTGGCTCCCTTGCGGAATCAAACGAACGGACAATTCATCAGTACGTACACCCGGCTGTTGTGGAAAGCTGCCAGCTATGTATGGGCATGACTATTCTTGAACCCAACTGCATATGGAACACCATGCCCGTTCATACTCATGAACGCAGAATGGAAGTGTATATGTACTTCAATATGGAGCCTGAGACCGTTGTTTTTCATCTAATGGGAACTCCTGAAGAAACCAGACATGTGGTTATGCGAAATGAAGAAGCTATAATTTCCCCGAGCTGGTCGATACACTCAGGTGCAGGCACGAAAAACTACACATTCATCTGGGGAATGGTTGGTGAGAACCAGACCTTTACCGACATGGATCATGTTGATATGAAGGACTTGAAATAAGCGAGGCGGAGAATATTATGATGCATGATAATTTCAGTTTAAAGAACAAGGTAGCAGTCATTACAGGTTGCTCAACCGGACTTGGTCAGGGAATATGCCTCGGTATGGCCGAAGCGGGTGCCAGAATTGTTGGTGTTGATTATGTTGATGCACCGGAAACTGAAGCTGCGATAAAAAAAATGGGTGGTGAGTTTATCGGAATCAAAGCCAATCTGCTTACCATTGAGCCTGTTCAGGGAATTATTGATCGTGCCATAGAAGCGTTTGGTTCACTTGATATTCTTGTGAACAACGCAGGAATAATAAGACGCGAAGACTCAATAAACTTTTCCGAAAAAGACTGGGATGATGTTATGAATATAAACATCAAAACAGTATTCTTTTTCTGTCAGGCTGCCGGAAAGCAGTTTATGAAACAGGGGACCGGAGGGAAAATTATCAATATTGCGTCGATGCTCTCATTTCAGGGCGGCATAAGGGTTCCTTCATATACAGCCAGTAAAAGCGCTGTAATGGGGCTAACCAGACTGCTTGCATGCGAATGGGCAAAAGAAAATATTAATATAAACGCAATTGCTCCGGGGTACATGTCCACCAATAATACCGAGCAGCTTAGAGCCGACCCGAAAAGATCCGCGGAGATTCTGGGCAGAATACCTGCCGGAAGATGGGGGCTTCCATCGGATGTTGCAGGCCCCGCGGTATTTCTCGCTTCCTCTGCAAGTGATTATATCAACGGATATACCATCGCAGTTGACGGCGGGTGGCTGGCAAGATAGAAAGTATATCAAAATTGAATACCCGGCTATGCTCAGCCGGGTATTTCTTACGATTATATATACTGGTATAATAAACAGGACTATAATCACATTGGAGTTTAACATGGCCGCTTCGTATACAATACCAGTATTGGAGAAAACCTTTGCTGTAATAAAATGCATCTCTGAACATGAGACCGGCTTAACTCTCAGCGACATTGTCAAAAAGATTGAAGCTCCCAAATCAACTGTTTTTAAGATACTATACACTCTTGAAAATGAACTTATTGTAGAGAAAAAAATGGACAGATACTTCCTCGGAAGCATGCTTATCCATTATGGTCTGCATACCCTGTCACAGCGCGATCTTAAAGCCGTTGCGAGGCCTTTCCTGGCTTCGCTAATGGAAGAAACCGGTGAAACAGCACATCTGGCAGTGCCTGTCGGAATGCAGTCAATGATTGTTGATGTTGTACTAACCACCCATCCCATAAGATTTTCATCACCCGTAGGCAGTCTGTTTCCTTTGTACTGCACCTCACATGGGAAACTGTCTCTTGCCTATACTGAACATTTCACCCTTGATGAATACATTGCTGCCAACACGCTGCTAAAGCGCACCGAGAATACCATAACCGATCCCGATGCTCTGCACAGAGAGATTGAAAAAATAAGGGAACAGGGGTTTTCAATGGATGAGGTTGAATTCGTCGATGACATAAGGTGCTGTGCAGCCCCGGTTCGTGATGAAAAGGGAGCTTTTATTGGTGCAGTCGGCATAACCTCAACGGTAATAACCTTCACCGAGGAGAGAATCGAAGAGATTTCAAAGGCCGTCAGAGCTGCAGCAAAAAAGATATCAGGCGAAATGGGATTAAGAACGTAAGGGTACAGCGGCCTAACGCTGCACCC
>NPID01003036.1_pt2 | contig 17806 bp, 17 predicted proteins | sample 8637491 | NCBI WGS metagenome assembly NPID01 (sample SAMN07420843, study PRJNA396082) | bioreactor metagenome | isolation source: sample BA6 brine-fed electro-methanogenic bioreactor BA | place: Japan: Kochi | collected 2016-06-14 | reverse complement strand
AAGGCATGCAGCAGGAATTTGGTTGCGAACGGGTGTTCAATGCCCCGATCGCCGAGGATTTCATCGTTGGAACTGCCAATGGGATGAGCCGTTACGATGAAAAGATACGTATTGTGGTGGAAGGAGCTGAATTTGCAGATTATTTCTGGCCCGCCATGGAACAGCTTATCGAATTAAGCCATGATTACTGGCGTTCCAATGGGCAATTTGCTGCGAACGTTACCATCCGCCTGGCTTCAGGCGGCTATATCGGCGGTGGATTATACCATTCCCAGACCATCGAAGGCACTTTGACCACCATTCCCGGCCTGAGGATCGTTTATCCGTCGTTTGCCGATGATGCAGCCGGATTATTGCGGACCTGCATGCGGTCTGAAGGGCCGAATATTTTCCTCGAGCCCAAAGCTCTCTACAATGATCCCCTGGCGGAATCAATGGTTCCGGAAGGCTTTGAAGTGCCTTTTGGTAAAGCCAGGATCCGGCGTGAAGGATCCGATCTTAGCATAATAACCTACGGAAATGCTACGCATTTTTCACTAAAGGCTGCTGAGAAGATCAGGGAGGAACTCGGAAAAGAGGTCGAAGTGCTTGACCTGCGTTCACTCGTACCCCTCGATGAGGAAGCTGTGCTCGAAAGCGTTCGTAAATGCAGCCGGGCGCTGGTGGTACACGAAGACAAAGTATTTGCAGGTTTTGGCGGTGAGATCGTCGGACTGATCAACGAAAAAGCCTTTGAGGCCCTGGATGCACCCGTGAAGCGGGTTGGTTCAACCTTCACTCCGGTTGGCTTTAACCGGATCCTCGAGAAAGCCATCCTGCCCGATGCCGAAAAAGTTTACCAGGCAGCAAAGGAGATGCTGGAATATTGATCGGGAGGGGACCTCACAGGTCCCCGGNNGCTTAACGTTTTTTAACAGCCATAGCCCGAAACCTTTCAGCCTTCGGCCTGATTTTTGACTATTTTTGGCTGTCCATACCTTAACAAAACAGCGAAAATTCATTGCTATGCTTAGAAAATCCTATCCTTTACTCGGCCTGGTTCTTATGATCGTCATGATCCTCACAGCCCAGCGCACTCAAGCGCAGAGCCAGGAAGTCAAGGAAAATATCCAGAAACTCGTTAACCTTTACCAGCTCATCGACTACGCCTACATCGACTCCGTTGAGATGGGAAAATTGATCGATAATGCCATCGTTGAGACCCTGAAAGAACTCGACCCCCATTCATCGTATATTCCCAAGAAAGATCTTGAACGCATGGAAGAGCCCCTGCGGGGCAGTTTTGAGGGAATCGGCATTACCTTCCAACTGTTTAAGGATACGATCCTGGTGATCGCCCCTATCCCGGGCGGACCCTCCGATCGCCTGGGGATCATGGCCGGCGACAAGATCATTAAGATCAACGATACCATAGCCTATGGCGATAAGGTGGATAACCAGTATGTGATGGATCGCTTGAGAGGACCGAAAGGGACCAGCGTAGATGTCAACATTTACCGCAAAGGCAGGCCTGATTTGATCGAATACACCATCGTTCGGGATAAGATACCCATTAACAGCGTGGATGCAACCTTTATGGCGGCCCCTGGAATTGGCTATATCAAACTGAACCGTTTTTCTGCTACCTCGGTCGACGAATTCCGTAAATCCATATCCGAGCTCCGCGAACAGGGTATGACTAACCTTATCCTCGACCTGAGAGGAAATTCAGGCGGATACCTGGGTACTGCGGTGGATATGGCAGACCAGTTCCTGCAGGGAAACAGCCTGATCGTTTATACCGAAGGATTAAAATCGCCAAAACAAAAATACTGGGCCACACCGGGAGGATCCTTTACCGATGGTAAACTGGTGGTCATGATCGATGAGGGTTCCGCTTCGGCCAGCGAGATCGTTTCCGGAGCCGTTCAGGATTGGGACCGAGGCCTGGTGATCGGACGAAGATCATTTGGCAAGGGGCTGGTGCAAAGGCCTTTCCCATTAACTGACGGTTCACTGATCAGGCTCACGACATCGCGTTATCATACCCCTACAGGACGAAGCATCCAAAAGCCATACGACGACGGGGTTGAAGAGTATTACAAAGATGTGTATAACCGCATGAAACATGGTGAACTGGTCCATTCCGACAGCATAAAATTTCCGGATTCCCTGAAATATTTTACCCCTGCAAATCGTGTGGTTTACGGTGGCGGTGGAATCATGCCCGATATATTCATTCCCTGGGATTCTACCTGGATATCCGACTATTATACCGATCTCAGGCGCAAGGGTGTACTGAACCAGTTTACGGTACAATATGTGAACGATCACCGGGAAGATATCCTGGCCAAATTCCCGGACGTAAAAACCTACAGGAATGGATTTACCCTGGACGATGACTTCATGCAGGAATTCTTCAACTTTGCGGAAGAAATGGAGGTTCCTTATGATGCGGAGGGCTATGAAATCTCAGGAAAGTTCCTGCGGACGCAGATCAAAGCCTGGATGGCCAGGAACCTCTGGGACGTATCGGCTTCTTATGAGGTTTTCTCGGGAATGGATGATGGGGTTCTGAAAGCCATTGAGGTGATCACCGATGAATCCCTTTTCAGGGATATGAAGATCCACTACTAGCATTGAAATCCCTCAGGGGGAAGCCTGAGCGATTTTCTTTTAACCACTTTCTTTGGGGAAGAAAATATTTGTATAAATTTGTCCATCTTAATACCTAACTAATTCAGTAAAATGGCAAATTTATCCACATCCTACATGGGTTTTGAATTGAAAAACCCGCTGATCGTCGGAAGTTCCGGCCTTACCAACTCTGTTGAGAACATCAAGGAGATCGAAAAGAACGGAGCTGCTGCAGTCGTGCTGAAGTCCCTCTTCGAGGAGCAGATCAATCACCTGATCAACAAAAGCATGCACAATAATGCTGATAATTTTGCCTATCCCGAGGCCGAGGATTACATCAGTAATTACACCAAGTCCATAGATGTGGATGACTACCTGGCCCTGATCAAGGGAGCAAAGGAAGCGGTCGATATCCCGATAATTGCCAGCATCAACTGCGTTTCTTCCACCGACTGGATCTCCTTTGCCAATAAGATACAGAATGCAGGTGCTGATGGCCTGGAACTGAATATTTTCCTTCTGCCTTCGGATCCCAAGCGGGATGCAACGCAGAATGAAGCCATGTATTTCGACATTATTGAGAAGGTAAAGAAAGAGCTTACCATCCCCGTGGCCATCAAGATCAGCCCCTATTTTTCCGGGCTGGCAAACATGGCCCTGAAACTTTCCTGGACCGGGATCAAAGGAATGGTGCTTTTCAACAGGTTCTTCTCACCCGATATCGATATTGATAGTTTCAAGGTAACCTCAACCAATGTATTCAGCCATCCTGATGAGCTGTCGCTCTCCTTGCGTTGGGTGGCCATGTTATCCAGCCGCCTCCACTGCGATGTTGCCGCCTCTACCGGCATCCACGATGGAACAGCCATGATCAAGCAATTGCTTGCAGGTGCCAAAGCGGTGCAGATCGCTTCAGTACTCTATAAAAAGGATTTTACCCAGATCGGAACCATGCTGAAAGACCTGGAAACCTGGATGGACAAGCATAAATTTGAAAGTACATCTGATTTCATCGGCAAAATGAGCATCAAGGAAGTGGAAAACCCTGCTTCCTTCGAACGCGTTCAGTTTATGAAACACTTTTCCGGGATTGAATAAGTTCGGAACTCAGCACTCGAAACTCCAATTCGCGACTAAACAATAATAATTAATCAATCGTCAATCATAATCCAGGTATCCTTCTTCACCCTGCGTGTAAAAGGTATCTGCATCCCATGGATTCAGTGGCATATTTGATTGAAATTTTTCCACCAGGCCGGGATTGGAAATAAAAGGTCTGCCGTAAGCCACCAGGTCAGCCATTCCGTCTTCAATGATCCTGTTGCCGCTCTCCCGGTCAAAACCCCCGTTGGTCATCAGCACGCCCTGGTATATTTTTCGGAAATGCCCGGTCACTTTACTGAGGTAGCGGGGCAGATGGCCCACGTCTACAAGGGGTTCCAGAAGGTGGAGGTAGGCCAGGGGGAAATCGTTCAGCCGATCAATAACATAAGCGAAGGTTTTCACCGGATCAGTGTCCGACATATCAAGCTTGATCCCCGAAGGGGAAAGCCGTAGCCCGGTTTTTGCATAACCGATCTTCCTGCCCACTTCCTCAATAATCTCAAAAAGGAATCGCGACCGCTTTTCAATGCTACCGCCGTATTCATCTGTCCGCCGGTTCGTACCGTCCTGCAGGAACTGATCGATCAGGTAGCCATTGGCTCCATGGATCTCGACCCCGTCGAAACCTGCCGTTATGGCGTTCACTGCTGCTTGTCCATAGTCTTTTACAATTTTCTTGATCCCCTCTTTGTCCAATGCTCTGGGGCTGACCGGATCTTTGATCCCCTCCGGGGTCTTGATTGTTCCTTCTTCTTTCACGGCGGATGCCGATACCGGCCGTTCACCGCCATCCTGGTACCAGGGGTGGGAATGCCTGCCCACATGCCACAACTGCATAAAAATGCGCCCGCCTTCCCCGTGCACGGCCCGCGTGACCTCTTTCCACTTTTCGATCATTTCCGGGCTATAGATCCCTGGGGTGTATGGATATCCTGTTCCCTGGCGGGAAATGTTGGTTGCTTCAGAAATGATGAGCCCGGCAGATGCCCTCTGGCGGTAGTATTCGGCCATGATCGGCGTAGGAAGGCCGTCAATGCTTGCCCTCGATCGCGTGAGCGGGGCCATGACAATGCGATTGGGGAGTTGGAGCTCTCCTGCGGATATAGGTGTAAAGTGCGGATCAGCCATACGTGGATAATGAGATGTTAACAACTTGAACAATAGCTGCCGAAAAATGTTTAATTTCATGAACCTGAAATCAGGTTTTCATGAACTATTTATAACCAATACCCGGATCATATGCCGTTCTATCATCGACTGGGAAAGATCCCCCGTAAAAGACATACACAATTCAGGAAACCCACAGGGGAGCTTTATGCCGAACAGCTGGTTTCTACCGAAGGTTTTTCGGATGACTATTCACTGGTATACCATACCCACGCACCCACAAGGGTGAAAGGGGTGGATGAGCCCTATTCGGTTGCCCCGGAAGTGGCCATTGAGCAGAATCTTCGCCACAGGAGCTTTCGTGGCTTTGCCGTGAAACCGAAAAAAGACTACCTGGAAAGCCGTACATGCGTGATGTTCAATAACGACCTGGCTATACTGCTGGCAGCACCGCAGGAATCCATGGAAAACTATTTCTTCAAGAACTCCGGCGGAGATGAAATGATCTTCATTCACGAAGGAGAAGGGGTATTGAAAACCATGTACGGATTACTGCCTTTCAGGCCCGGCGACCATGTGATCATCCCGCGGGGCGTGATCTACCAGTTGCATTTCAACACTTCTGCGAACCGCCTGCTGATCATGGAGTCCTATTCGCCCATACGCTATCCCAAACGTTATGTAAGCAAGGCAGGCCAATTACTGGAAAACGCTCCCTTCTGTGAAAGGGATATCCGGGTACCCGAAGAACTGGAAACCCATGATAAGAAAGGTGATTTTAAAGTCATGGTGAAGAGAGACCATATGATCTTTCCCTACCATTTCGCTACGCATCCTTTTGATCTGATCGGTTGGGACGGCTATCACTATCCCTGGGCATTTTCTATTCATGATTTTGAACCCATAACCGGAAGAGTGCATCAGCCACCGCCAGTCCACCAGACCTTCGAGGGCAGGAACTATGTTACCTGTGCTTTTGTTCCGCGAATGTATGATTATCACCCGAATTCCATACCGGCTCCCTACAATCACAGTAATGTTGATTCCGATGAGGTGCTGTATTATGTCGATGGTGAATTTATGAGCCGGAAACATGTTGAGCGCGGTCAACTGACCCTGCATCCTACAGGGATCCCTCATGGCCCCCATCCGGGTACAGTGGAAAAAAGCATCGGGCAAAAAGAAACCCATGAACTGGCGGTGATGATCGATACGTTCAAGCCCCTGAAACTTACCAAAGCAGCCATGGACATTGAAGATGAGGATTATTACCTCAGCTGGCTGGAGGATTAGAATATTAAAGACAAAAAAAATGAATAAGGAATTCTTACCCATTAACGGAACCGATTATGTCGAGTTCTACGTAGGCAATGCCAAGCAGGTAGCCTATTATTACCAGAGTGCATTCGGATTTCAGCCATTGGCATACAGTGGCCTGGAAACCGGCGATACGGAACGCACCTCCTATGTGCTGGTGCAGGACAAGATCCGTTTTGTATTCACTACCGCCCTGAAACCGGATTCCCTGGTGGCGGATCATGTTAAGGAACATGGCGATGGCGTCAAGGTTGTGGCCCTCTGGGTGGATGATGCCCGCAAAAGCTGGGAGGAAACGACCGGCCGCGGAGCGAAATCCTATTTTGAGCCCTACACAAAATCGGATGAACATGGCGAGGTGGTCATGTCGGGGATCCATACCTATGGCGAAACCGTTCACATTTTTGTTGAGCGAAAAAACTATTCCGGCCCCTTCCTGCCCGGCTTCGAGAAATGGGAGCCCGATTACCGCCCTGAATCCGTCGGCCTGAAATATGTCGATCATATGGTCGGGAATGTAGGCTGGGGAGAGATGAATAAATGGGCGAAATTCTATGAGGAGGTGATGGGATTCAAACAGCTCATTTCTTTCGACGACAAGGATATTTCTACGGAATATACCGCCCTGATGAGCAAGGTAATGTCGAACGGGAACGGAAGGATCAAATTTCCCATCAATGAACCTGCTGAAGGACGGAAAGTCTCCCAGATCGAAGAGTATATTAATTTTTACCGGGGCGCCGGCGTGCAGCACGTGGCCATGGCAACGGATGATATTATACACACCGTGAGTGAACTGAAGCGCAGAGGCGTGGAATTCCTCTATGTTCCCGGAACCTATTACGAAACGGTCCTCGACCGTGTCGGTGAGATCGACGAGCAACTGAAGGAACTCCGGAAACTGGGGATCCTGATCGACCGGGATGATGAAGGTTACCTGCTGCAGATCTTTACCAAACCTGTGGAAGACCGCCCGACGGTTTTCTATGAGATCATTCAGCGAAAAGGCGCCCAATCTTTCGGGAAAGGAAACTTTAAGGCCCTCTTCGAATCGATCGAGCGGGAACAGGAAAGAAGAGGAACCTTGTAAATTTATGCTATACAATTCTGTAATTAAAATGTACAATTACCCTGCACCCTGCACCCTGAACCTTGAACCTTGAACCCTGAACCCTCAAAACATGACCAACACAAATGATCCGCATCTGAAAAGCTGGCTTGAAGTGGAACCCGATTCGGATTTCCCCATACAAAACATCCCCTTCGGGATCTTTAAAACACCGGAAAAAGACCCATCGCCGGCAAGCCGGATCGGCGATTCCCTTATCGACCTTTCCGTGCTGGCTGATTTTGGCTATTTCGACGAACTCGACATCCCGGACCTGGGTGTTTTTTATGCCCCGGTGTTGAACCCTTTCATTGCAATGGGCAAAAAACGCACTTCCGCAGTTCGTGATCGCATTTCAGAACTCTTTTCTGAAAATTGCGATGAACTCAAAAATAACCCGGAAACCAGGAAACTTGCCCTGATCCCCATCGAAAAAGCCGAAATGCTGATGCCGGTGGAAGTGGGCGATTATACCGATTTCTACTCGAGCATCGAACATGCCACGAACGTGGGAATAATGTTCCGTGATCCGGATAATGCTCTGCTGCCCAACTGGAAACATATCCCTGTAGGATATCACGGCCGCAGTTCTTCCATTGTTGTTTCCGGCACAAACATTCACAGGCCGATGGGGCAAACGAAGGCCGATGATGCCGAATTGCCTTCTTTCGGTCCCAGCCGCCTGCTCGATTTTGAACTGGAAATGGCTTTTATCACTTCCGGGCCTACCAAACTCGGTGATCCCATTCCCGTGGAAAAAGCGGAAGAGTATATTTTTGGGATGGTATTGTTTAACGATCTGTCGGCGAGGGATATACAGAAATGGGAATACGTGCCCCTGGGGCCCTTCCTCGGCAAAAACTTCGGTTCCGTGATCTCTCCCTGGATCATTACTCTTGAAGCCCTGGAACCTTTCCGGGTCGACGGGCCAAAACAGGATCCCCCGGTATTGCCTTATCTGCAGTCGAAGGGAAAGAAAAGTTTTGATATCCAACTGGAAGTTTTCCTTCAACCGGAAGGAGGCACGGAAAACCTGCTCTGCCGCTCCAATTTCAAATACATGTACTGGAACATGGCCCAGCAACTTGCTCACCAGACGGTAAACGGATGCAACATAAATCCCGGCGATATGTACGGCAGCGGAACCATCAGCGGTACGAGCCCCGATTCTTTCGGATCCATGCTCGAACTTAGCTGGAAAGGAACCAAGCCCATAAAATTGAATGATGGTACTGAGCGTAAATTCATCCAGGACCACGATACCGTGATCATGCGGGGGGGTGCCCGGAATGAACATTTCCGGATCGGTTTTGGAGAATCTTCCACCACCATATTACCGGCAAAAGAAACACACTAAGCATGAAGATCAATCCTGAATCCTATCCAGTCCCGAAACTGCATCACTTAATGCTCGGCGCCATAGGCCCGAGGCCGATCGCTTTCGCCAGCACCATCGATAAACAGGGGAACCCCAATCTTTCCCCCTTTAGCTTTTTCAATGCCTTCGGTGTAAATCCAACGACTTTGATCTTTTCTCCGTCGCGGCGTGGCAGGGACAATACCACCAAGCATACTTATGAGAATGTGAAGGAAGTCCCGGAAGTAGTGATCAACGTTGTGACACGGGAGATCGTTGAGAAAGCNNCCAATGCCAGCAGTGCTGAATTTCCACGGGGCGTGAATGAGTTCCTGGAATCGGGCTTGACTATGGAAGCTTCTGAGAGTATAAGGCCATTTCGTGTAAAGGAATCACCGGTGCAGTTCGAATGCAAGGTGCGCCAGGTGATCGAGACCAGCGACCTTGGTGGCTCGGCAAACCTGGTGATCTGTGAGATCCTGCTCATGCATGTCAGCGATGAAGTGCTGGATAAGGACGGACGGATCGATCCCAATAAGATCAGGTTGGTGGGCCGTCTGGGGGGCGATCACTATTGTGAAGCCTTTGGCGATGCCATCTTTGATCTGAAAAAGCCGCTCTAAAGCCCGATGCCGTTCTCGACCAGGTGGCTGTATTCCGGATAGGCTTTCTTGATCTCTTCCAGGTATGCAGCAGCCATGGCCATGATCTCCTCATCCTTAGTTTTTATTGCAAACTCCAGGATCTCCAGCGTAAGCAGCCAGTCATCAGGGTAGTCGGTGATCAGGGTCTGGATGATGCAATCCAGGTCGGCATCAGCCTTGTTGGTTTCCCGCATATCGCGGACCTCCTGGTACATCCTGAATAGCCGTTTTTGTTTCTCTTCATGCACGATCTTGTGCGTCTTTTCCTTAGGTACCGGAAACCGAAGGCCATAGGCATCCGGGTCGGCAGGTCCGTTATAACAGGAGGTGATCTCCGAACCCACGGCCATGTCGTATATTCCCCAGGCAGGATCGAAAAGGATTTCGTCGCGGAAGTTTACCCTGCAATCCGTAAAACTCAACAACAGCAATTTCCCATCCCTGAATAGAATATCTTTCAGCGTGCCGCTCACCTTCACTCCTGATTCAAATTCCAGACTGCAGTCTTCCCCGATGCTTATCCCGTTCCGGGCCAGGTCATTTTCCGAAAGCCTTTCCGGAGGTTCCGATATCCCCCTGATCTTCCCGACAGGGGAACCAAAACCATCCGGATGATGATCTTTACCATGCCCGGGAAGCTGTTTGTTGCGGTAATTCAATGTTGTCGGACTCTTGGTCTGAAGGTAGGCCACCTTAGCGTTTTCTTCAATGTAGCGGCTGAATATCCCGGATACCTGCAGCCCTGAGCTGTACTCTGCCGTAGCGTGGTTTTCAGACGAAATGGCTTTTGCCAGGCCATAACTTCCCCCGCGGGTCAGGGCCATAGAGGTTTCAAATTCACGGAGCACTGCGGTCAGATGGGCAAAATCCGGTGTAACGAAGAGCTGGGGCTGTTTGGTGGTGATGTCGAAACTATAATTTACCGCATTGATATCGTAGGGGATCTTTTTTATATCATCTTTCAGGGCGCTCATGCTTTCCCCGATGGAGGAGAGCAGGCCTGCTCCGTAGATCCTCGGCTTGCCGAGGTCTCCGATCAGGCCGTATTCCACTGTCCACCAGTGCAGATTGCGGATCAGCGACATTTCCGATGCATCAGTGATCTCCTGCTCACAGCTCACCACTTTTTCTTCCGCTGCGCGGATGTCGTCTGCTGTGGAATAGGGATCGGTCTTGAGAATGCTCAGGTGCCTGATGGCTTCATAAAGGCGGAAATCGGATGCCGAAGAAAAGGCCTTGCTGCCGATCTCACCGAACAGCCTGAGGTATTCAGCATATTCCGGATCGGCGATGATGGGGGCATGTCCGGCGGCTTCGTGGATGATGTCGGGTGCGGGTGTATACTCGATCTGGCTGATGGGCCGGATGTCGGCAGCGATCACCAGCACATTGTACGCCTGGAATTCCATGAAGGCTGCCGGGGGGATGAATCCGTCAACGGCCACGGCGGCCCATCCGATCTCTTTCAATATGCGGTTCATCCCATACATATGCGGAATGCGATGAATGCTGATGCCGGTTTTCTTTAATCCCTCCAGGTAGGAACCATGGGCAACCTCCCCCAAATGGCGGACATTTTGTCGCATTACGTATCGCCATAAGGCATGATCCTGCGCAGTGTATTCATTGTATGGCTGATCGATCACCAGGTCGAGCAGATGCTTCGGCAATCGTTCCAGCACTTCGTTCATTTCCATCATTCCTTATTTAGAAGTGTTTTAAATTACTTCAAAAATAGAAAATATTCCGGGAACCGGATGAACAGTCAGGGTATTTAACGTAAAAATAACGAATATTGAAGCCTGAAAATGAAGTCGGTTCACATGCATATTGCCATTCCGCTCCTGGATGAGGGGGAGCATCTTCCGCTACTCCTGAGCGATATTCGAAAGCAGAAAGAGGTGCCGTTCACGGTATATTTTTGTGTGAACCAACCCGAACCATGGTGGAACGATCCCGGCAAAAAACCCTTGTGTGAGCGCAACGGGCAGTCCATGGATTTTTTGAAAAAGGAATGTGACTTTCCCTTCAGGCTGATCGACCGTTCTTCCCCCGGCAGGGGATGGAAAGGCAAGAATCTGGGGGTAGGATGGGCCCGGAAAACAGTCATGGATGCTGTGCTGGAAAATGCGGAAAGCGGGGATATCATCCTCAGCCTTGATGGCGATACTTCATTTGATGAAGGTTATTTTCGTTCGATAGCAGAAAATTTTGGGCAGCATCCTGAGGCGGTTGGCCTGTCGGTGCCTTATTACCACAAACGGAGTGGCCGCGATGCGGAAGACCGGGCCATGCTGCGATATGAGATTTACATGCGGCATTACGCGGTAAACCTCTGGCGGATCGGGAACCCCTATTGTTTCACGGCACTGGGTTCAGCCATGGCCGTTCCGGTAAAAGCATACGATGCGATAGGAGGGATGAGCCCGAAGAAAAGCGGGGAGGACTTTTACTTTCTCCAGAAACTGGTGAAATACGGGAAGTTGCTGACCTGGAATACCCATAAAGTGTACCCTGCTGCGCGCTTTTCCGACCGGGTGTTCTTTGGAACGGGTCCTGCCATGATCAAGGGGAATCTGGGTGATTGGGACAGTTACCCGGTGTATCATCCTTCCCTTTTCGATCGTGTGGCTGAAACCTATCGCTTATTTCCCGAACTCTTTGAAGAGGATCGAAAAACCCCGATGGATGATTTCCTGGTAAATGTTTTGAAAATACAGCATATCTGGCAGCCCCTGCGCGAAAATGCCCGCACCCGGGAGCGTTTTGCCAGGGCCTGCCGCGATCGTATCGACGGACTCCGTATCCTGCAATTCCTTAAATCTGAACAAAAACAGGCAGGATTCAGGGATGAAGATGGCCTGATGGAATATTTTGCACGATATCATCCGGAGATTGCCAGGGAAGAATGGTTCCCGAAAGAAGGATTCTCTTTTGACGAGCTTGGCACAGATACCCTGGACCGGATCAGGAATATCCTGGTTGAGATCGAAGAAAACTATCAGAAAGCAGCCCATGGAAGATGAACTGATCACCATATTGGGGCCCACGGCCACCGGCAAGACCGGCCTTGCCGCCAGCTTGGCACTTGAGATCAATGGAGAAGTGATCAGTGCCGATTCCCGGCAGGTATATCGCGGCATGGACCTGGGCACCGGCAAAGATCTTGATGATTACATCATTGATGGGAAAGCAGTGCCATACCACCTGATCGATATTGTAGACCCTGGGGAAGAATACAATGTGTATCGCTTTCAACAAGATTTTGTGGAGGCCTTTCGGGGAATAATTCAGAAAGGCAAAAGATCCATTTTATGCGGTGGAACAGGCCTGTATTTGGAATCGGTGATACTGGCCTACAGCATGAAAGATGCCCCGGAAAATAAGCAACTGAGGGCCGAACTCGACCAATTGCCGGATAAGGCGTTAAGGGAGCGGTTGGGAACACTGCGGGAATTGCACAATATTACCGACTCTACAGACCGGGAGCGGATGATCAGGGCCATTGAGATCGCAACGGCCGGGCAGTCGGCAAGTATTGTTCATGATGAACTTGTCCGTATCCGGCATTCGGTGTTTGGTATTGCCCTGCCCAGGGAGGAGATCCGCTCCAGGATTACCCGGCGCCTGAAGCAACGCCTGGATGAGGGCATGCTGGATGAGATCCGCAGCCTGCTCGACCGTGGCATCAGCCCGGAGGAGCTTGAATTTTACGGACTGGAATACAAATACCTCACTCAGCATGTTCGGGGTGCGATCAACTATAATGATATGTTCCAGCGCCTTAATTCGGCCATACACCAGTTTGCCAAACGGCAGATGACCTGGTTCCGGAGGATGGAAAAAAGAGGGGTGGAGATCCATTGGATCGATGGCAAGCTAAGTATGGAAGAAAAACTGAATGAGATCAGCAAAGTGAGCGGTTAAACATATTTTCAGGGCATAAAAAAAGGGCGTTTGAATCAAACACCCTTTTTTTTATTTGGTATTTCTTAGTTTTCAACGATCACATCGATGTTGATGATATCGCCTTTTTGATTGATGCCGTTTACCTTGATCAGCCCGTGTTTTCCATCAACGGTCATGAAAGCAACAACATCCTCAGCTTCGAGGTTGTTAATGTCGTCTTCCGTTCCGGCAAAGGCAGGGAAATCGTAGGTGTCGCCGATAGCATCGAAATCAGCTGCGCTGATGCTGGTCATTTCAAAGAGGGTTTCATTGAAAACGGTCCATGCGCCTGTGAGTTCGAAAACAGCTTTTACATCATCATTTGAAGGAGCTCCGAAGGTGGATTTATTCACAGCACCCAGGTAGAAAGCAAAGTCAACGGAAGCCTGGTCGGCCGATGCTTCAGCCTTGGTCAGTACCGTTCCGGTTGCGCTGGCCATGAAGCTGCCGTAAGTGGGATCGTTGAACGAACCCATGGTGACATTCTTATAAGCGGTAACGGTGGGTACAGTAGTAATGTTCAGCACGAGCTGTTTGCTCTCCCCGTCTTTGTCGGTAACCGTGAATGTCCAGCGTTCCACACCTGATTGTGTGTTGGCAACGAGGTCCTGCTCCCCTGTGTAGGTGGGGTCGCCGATATTATTGTCTTCGAAAACAGTGGTGGGAACATTGTTAAATGTACGCACAACTTTGAAAGTCTCGATGTTCTTTTTTGAGTTGGCATTTTCTTCCGCATTGATCCCAACTTTGAATGTGCTGCTGGGAGCAAGGGTAACGTCGGTATCAGTATATCCGGCTCCACCGATAAAGTTCAGTATAGGTGTAAGATCTACCGTTGGTTCTTCTTCTTCGTCTTTTTTACAGGAAGTGAATACCATGGCACCGGCCAGGAGCAACATCCCGAATAAATACATTGTCTTTTTCATAATCGCTTGTGATTTAGTTTTTTAATGAATGTTCTGTTTTTTAAATGTGGGGACAAAGATACAACAATTTTGCCAGGTTTTTATAATGGATACAAATAGTGTGTCTAATTATATAAAAATCAACCTACTATGTTTCTTAATTAGGTGAGATGCATGTTGGTTTTCACCGAAAATCGGCTTTGATGACGGGATAGCTAACGTAAATAATATTTTTTTATTTGATTTTTAGAAGCAATATTCCTTATATTTGGTTGCAAATAATCATTTGGAGTCTTAACCTTAAAATGGAAATTATGAAAAAAAGTAAATTCTTTTACCTCTTGGGCATCGTACTTGTCAGCACCGCCCTGATCTTTTCTGCCTGTAAAAAGGACGATGATGACGATGATCCAACACCAACGCCTACCCCCACTGCGTATACTCCTGTATTCTCACCGACCTATCTGATCGTGCAGAATGGTGGCACCGAACTGCTTGACTTCTACATTACCTGCGTTACCGACGATTGGGAAATGATCAAAGTCATCGTTACATATCCGGGTGGTCTGGGAAGCGAGGAATACGTTGGCAGCGGACAGATCGTTACCACAAATTCTCCTTTCACTTTCTCAAATTATTTCCCCAAATTGGGAGGTACATGGACATTTGCCATTACGGGAAATGTGAAATCGGGAGTTCATGTAAATGAAAGCTTTACGGCTGTTACATCTGTCACAGTCACGGGTAAATAGCAACAATATCCTGTAAGGAAGTCCACTGTATTGGTGGACTTTTTTACGTAATTTCTGTAAAACTGGCCCGGATGTTCGAACCGGGTTTGACAGGCTTGTGTATACACCAATACGCAAGCCTTTTTTTTGATTATGAATTTGAAACGGCACTCGGCACTTTTGTCACCCCGGGCTCTGTCGAGGGGCGGCACCCGGAACTCATTTGCTTATTTATTCCGTTTCCGGAAGTATTCCAGGGTAAAAACGGGGCTAAGTTGTCGGTAGAAATCGATGATGATGCTGGTTTTATTCCGGATAATTTCACTCTCTTCCCAGGCCAGCCAGAAAGCTTCATCCGACAGGAAAAGGTTTTCTGCGTAGCAATTGAAATCCTCCTCCAGGGAAGCTTTGGAGTAAACATTCAGAAAACCACTGCTATACAGGGCGGGTTCCAGTTGGAGGCTGGTATGTTCAGTTTTCAGGGCCTCCCTGCCCCCCTTTCCATACCGGAAATCTTCCGGAAGGTTTTGCTTCCATGCCTTTTTGTCAAATTTATTCGCGTTTGCTTTCAGCAGGATACTGGAAAATTCATGATGGAACTTTCCCTCTAAATATGCATCGGTATAGCCGTTTTTAACACCATCGTTGGCCAGGTAGATCCGTTTCCTGAAATAGGTTCCTCCGTAATCCAAACCAAAGAATTTCATGCTCCTGACCATATAGATCACATCGAGGTTTTCTGTGATCAGGGACCGGGGATATCGTGAGAGGGCGCGTTCCATGGCATCGCGGCTGCGTTGGATCTCTTCCTGCTTTATGGGGCTTGCACTTGCCTGTACCCTTTTTCTGCGCCATTTACATGGAAATATCTTTTTGTCGGCCTTGAAAACCAGGCGGGTTTCAGAAGAACCGATGCGGTATTCCTGGGCGAAAGTATCTGTTGCTGCAAAACAGCAGAGCAGGATGAGGAGAAGCCATATTTTAAGCGGGAGGCGATCAATCATCGGCCAATTCTCTTAGCAGGGGAACAAAACGAAAACTGCCATGGTTTTCCTGTTTAAGCTTTCCGTCGTCTTCCTTGATATACCGCATCATTTCCTGCACACCGCCTTTGCCGACAGGTACCACGATCATTCCCCCGGGTTTGAGCTGATCCGCTAATTCATCAGGCAGTTTCGGGGCACCGGCGGTGATCAGGATCTTGTCGAAAGGGGCAAAAGCAGGCAAACCCTTGTATCCGTCACCATAAAAAAGCTTCACCTTGTATCCCATCCCGGCCAGGAACTTCTTGGTTTTCTGGTAGAGCTTTTTCTGGCGTTCGATGCTGAAGACTTTGGCGTGCAATTCTTCCAAAACACAGGCCTGGTATCCGGAACCGCTACCTATTTCCAGTACTTTTTCACCGGGTTTCACTTCAAGGAGCTCGGTTTGAAAAGCTACTGTATACGGTTGCGAAATGGTTTGCCCTGACCCGATGGGGAAGGGCTTATCCTGGTAGGCGAACTCGAGAAATGATGAGTCCATGAAGAGGTGGCGCGGGATCTTTCCGATCGCTTCCAGAACACCTTCATCGACGATCCCTTTTTTCCGGATGGTATCGACCAGTTGCTTACGAAGTCCTTTGTGTTTGTAGCTATCGATCATGCTGTGCGAAAATAGTAATTTCAGCCATGGGGTTCCCTGAAAAAAATTACATTTGCAAAAATTTTAAGGCATGTTAAAAATTGGCGTACTCGGAGCAGGCCACTTGGGCAAGATCCACATAAAATGCATACAGCAGATCCCCGATTATGAACTTTGCGGTTTTCATGACCCTGATGCAGAGAATGCCGCCAGGGTTGAAAAGGAATTCGGGATCCCGTCATTCAGATCCGTTAGTGAGCTTATCGAAGCCGTGGATGTGGTCGATATTGTCACCCCGACCGTTTCGCACTTTGAATGTGCCTCGGAAGCCCTGCGAAAGACCAGGCACGTATTTATCGAGAAACCGGTGGTAACCACACTGGAGGAAGCCCGCAAACTGATCGCCCTGTCGGAGGAGGCCAATATCAAGGTGCAGGTTGGCCATGTCGAGCGATTCAACCCGGCATTTCTGGCGGCACAGCCATATTTCGAACAACCCATGTTCATCGAAACGCATCGCCTGGCACAATTCAACCCGCGTGGGACCGATGTTCCCGTGGTGCTTGACCTGATGATCCACGATATCGACATTGTGCTCAGTGTTGTGAAATCCGATATTCATCGCATCAGTGCCAGTGGAGTTTCGGTGGTCAGCCCGACCCCCGACATTGCCAATGCACGCATTGAATTTACCAACGGATGCGTAGCAAACCTGACGGCCAGCCGCATCAGTATGAAGAACATGCGCAAGTCGCGCTTCTTCCAGAAGGATGCTTACATCTCCGTTGATTTCCTCGACAAGGAAGCAGAGATCCTGAAAATGAAAGACGTGGATCCTGAAAAGGCTGATCCCTATGCTGTCATCATGGAACTCGGAGAAGGAAAAGCCCCGAAGCAGGTGCTCTTCGACAAGCCCGAAGTGAAACCGCTCAATGCCATAAAAACAGAGCTTGAAACCTTTTACGAGGCCATTGTCAACGACACAACACCCCCCGTAACCATCAATGACGGATACCATGCCCTGGATGTTGCTCATCGCATTATTGAAAAACTCAGCATGAACCCGAGCAACCTTTAATTTACATGCAGTCTAAATAATACAGGAGGCGATATTTGGATACAATATTGCCCCCGGATATACGTTAAAAATTATTAAAATAGCCTACTCAAATTAAGCCTGCATGTCCTGGAATAAATTACGCTTTACGGTTCTTCTTTCAAGTCTGTTGTTTACAGCGTTATTTACAGCTTCGTGCCAAAAATTTGAAGGCGATCAGACCGTCCCGGCCTACATCCGCATCGATTCCATCTCACTGGTCACGGATTACGAAGCAGAAGGCGCCCCC
>NPID01006266.1_pt2 | contig 17915 bp, 20 predicted proteins | sample 8637491 | NCBI WGS metagenome assembly NPID01 (sample SAMN07420843, study PRJNA396082) | bioreactor metagenome | isolation source: sample BA6 brine-fed electro-methanogenic bioreactor BA | place: Japan: Kochi | collected 2016-06-14 | reverse complement strand
GTAACGAACTCGTCCATCATGGTATCCACGAAGTCGTCGCCGGCGAGGATGAGCAGGTCAGCCGCGGTTATGTCGTCCGCCTCACGGCGGTTGAAGGCCTTAACGGGTTCCGCGGAGGTGGAGGAAATCGTAAGGGAAGGATTCCCGAGGATATCCGCATTCACGAACGTGCGTCTGAAGGTCTGGTCCCAGAAACGGCTGTGGAGTCTCTCCTCGATCTGAACGCTCCCGGCATACTCTATCCTTACGATCATCCGGGGAGCCGCCTGAAGGGAACCGGTCTCCGCGTTCCAGCGAAGGGGGGAAACATTGATCATCCCTGCATTTACACCCCTGAGCACTCCGTCGTTCCGCCAGGAGACCTGGCTGGAAGGGAGTGTCCCGGTGTAGGAAGCGGGAACGAAGGTGAACGGCACCGGCTCATAGCTGTCATCCGCGGGTATGGGCTGCATGGGTGCTGGGTTGTAGATGCCAAGATCGAGCCAGGCGGCATCCTGAACGGTGATAGATGCGATACCCTGGGAGGGAAGCGCCGCCATGAAGGATACCGAGGGGATAGAAGGGTGACCGTCGCCACCTGAGTTGGGAACTGCTCCGGGAACGGCGAGCGTATGGAACAGGATACTGCCTTCATAGAATGGATGCACTTCCATTCCCGGTGTAACCAGCTCGACGACCATTCCCGACGGATCAGACTCAAGTACGGTGAGTTCAGCGGATGGAACGCCGTCCATACCGAAACTCACCCAGTCCGCTGCGGCGAGGGAGGCAAGGATCAGCAGAAGAACGATACTTCTCATGGGATTCCTTTCGGAGAGTTCAGGGTCTGTTGCGGGGTTCATCTAATTCTATGAACGGCGGAATACCAGAGCAAGTACTCCATCATCGATTTACGGTCGTGGACAGAGGTTGCGATTTTCACCATGTTGCAGCGGGAGGTGAGTCATGAGAGCGTTTCTAACGGTTATCCTTGCTGCGGCCACTATGACGGCGGGTTCGGTGTACATCGCCGAGTACGAGTACCAGGCAGACCTCAATGTCTACGTTACCGATTATGAGTACCAGGCGGATGCCGTGGTGTGGGTGTGCGATTACTCGTATCAGGGTAATGATGATGACTGCATATGGTACTTTTGCGACTACGAGTACCAGGCTGATGTTGTCATTCACTATGTCGAGTACGAGTACCAGGCGGACCTGAAGGTGTACTTCTGTGATTACGAGTATCAGGCTGGATGGGAGGAGCCCCACCCCTGGATGGAGAGAATGCACTAGGTGGAAAAACACGGTCTCTGCGAGTATCCCGGTCTGTCGGAGATAGCCGAGGGACTCCTGGGAAGTCAGGAGAGCACCACTCTTGACTTCAAGGAATCCGTGGGAGGGTTGTCATCCGATGATCTGGTGGCGTTCGCGAACAGCGAACATGGGGGGACCATCCTCCTGGGGGTCAGGGAGAAGAAGGATAACCGGGGCATGCAGGCCGCCGAGATAATCGGCTGCGAGGTGGGTGACAAGGCTAAGCTCTCCATTCTCGGCAAGGCCGCCAGCTGTGTCCCCCCCGTTGAGGTTCGGGTCATAGTGGAGAACAGCGAGGGGAAGAAGCCCTTCCTCAGGGTCGAAATACCGCAGGGTCAGGCCAGGCCGTGCTGCACCTCAGGGGGCACCTACAAGATCAGGGGAGACGCAAGGAACGATCCTCTGACGCCTGAGCGCCTGCTGGAGATGTTCATGGAGGCGGAGAACGACAGGTTCATTCAGAGGTTCAGCCGGGCCACCGAAGACCTGGAGAGCAGCATCCTCGATGTAAAGAAAAGGCTTCTTCAGGAGATGGAGGAGATATACGCCAGGGTGGACGGTCTCAATGAAAATCTGGGAAAGCAATCCCGGGAACAGCTGTAAAAATAGAATTGAATATTGACAAATGCTAAACCATTTCATATCATATTGCAAATCCGAAGAAAGGGGTTAGCATGAACGAGGAAAGAAGAAGGATCCTTGAGATGGTCGCCGACGGCACCATTACGCCATCGGAAGGAGCCAGGCTGCTGGAAGCCCTGGGTTCATCCGGGTTCGGCAGGGAGAAGCCGTCCACTCCCAGGAGAAGAAGCATCATTGATGCCGGGGCGATGCTCTCGGAGATAGGGCCCATGGTACAGGAGACCATGGGGGAGATATTCCGTGGGACCAGAAAGTCCGATATGATCGAGGGCATAGACTTCGAAGAATCCGACTCCTTCGAGGCTCCCCTGGAGCAGGGGACCGACATCGTCATCACAGGATCAATGAAAAAGGGTGCTGGCATATCGGTCTTCCTCACCGCAAGCGAAGACGATCTGATCAGGGCCGAGGTAGATGGAGGCGGCACCGTCCTTCACGGAGAGAAGAATGGGAAACTCTTCCTGAGCTGGAAGGAAGGCGCTATCAGGGTGCAGCTCCCAGAAACAGCAGGTTCGGTCAAGGTCGTTTCCCGTGGAGGCTCAATACATTCAGAGGGCATAAGGATCCCCATGAGCATGAACACCATGGGCGGTGGGATCACCATAGTGAGACCGGGGGCGTCGTTCTCGGCGAAGACAATGGGCGGGAAGCTGGAAATGCTTATCGATGAAGCCTGGAACGGCAACTCCAAGGCCAAGAGCATGGGCGGGGGCGTGGCGGTCACCCTTGATGGACCAGTTGGCGTACTCATTGAGGCAAGTACACTTGGGGGGACCATAGATCCCGGTGATCTGGAGCATCAAGTGGTATCCACATCCGGAGGCAAGCGAGGCGGTTCGAAGATGAGCATAGCGTATGGAGGTTCCGAAGAAGCTCCCAGGCTTGCTGTAAGCACCATGGGCGGCGACATAATGATCAGGGGAGGAAACTAATGAGCAGAGCCCAGGCTCCAACCAGGTGTCCTTCATGCAGCGGAGTCCTCAATCCGGTGAAGTATGTCTGCTCCCAGTGCGGCACGGAGGTTTCAGGTGACTTCTCCGTATGTCCATTCTGTTCCATGGATGGTGAAAACAGAAGGCTTCTTGAGCTTTTCCTTCTGGCCAGGGGTAACCTGAAAGCGGTTCAGCGGATGCTGGGTGTTTCCTACCCCACGGCCAGAACACGGATAGAGGAGATGTTCAACACCCTCGAGGCAAGGATGTCCGGCGAGGAGCGTTCCATGGACATACTGGAAAAACTCCACAGCGGAGAGATATCGGTGGAGGATGCAATCGATTCCCTCTCCGGGGGAAACGGGGAGAATACATGAAGAAGTTCCTCATCCCGCTGTCCGTAGTTCTCTGGGCGCTTTCATGCAGAATGATAAACATCAGCAATGACCTTCTCAATGTGAGGACCGACGATCATCCCATCGAGGACTGCTCAACGATTTCATTCGAGAACACCAACGGAGACCTGGAACTCAGCGAATGGGAGAACGACTTCGTAAGGGTGGAGACAAGCATCTGGGGAGACTCCGCCAGGGGTGTCCCCGATGACCTGAAGATCCTCGCCGAAGTCAAGGACGGTCTCTCCTACTCAGTGGAGTATCCCGGAGGACCGTCCTTCGTATCCGTTGACTTCAAGGTGATGGTCCCCGCAGGTTCGGGCTGCATCGTCAACTCTGTCACCGTGAACGGTGACACCCGGATCGAAGGCGATCTCAGTGTTTTCGTGGAATCCGTTAACGGTGACATTCTCATAAACGCCTCAGACTCCCGGGGTCTGTTCACTGTGAACGGCGACATCGAAGCCGTTCTGGAAAGACAGTTCCAGTCATTCGCGGTTGNNGGAGATGTCAGCGTGGAGCTTCCCGCTGAGATTGGGCTGGTGATCGAAACCCTGAACGGAGACATCAGCGTTAACGGAAGGGAATTCGAGAGCATCGCCACCCTTGAAGGCTCTATCGATGCAGCGGCAGCCCTTGAGACCCTTAACGGAGATGTGGAAGTAACCAGGATGAACCGATAGGAGCAGAAGGAGCCTTCCATCGTGGAACCCTGCAGGATCGATGTCCTTGAACAGATGACCCGGGGTTTCATGCTCCTGGATAAAGATCTCAGAGTAACTTATGCCAACCCCGCGCTGCTGGCCATACTTCACACAAGCCGCGGCGAGTTGTATGGAAACCCCCTTCCCTCTCTGCTGGCGCCGGGGATGGATCCTCTGGATCCATCAGACTATACAGGAGACGAACCCCTTTCAGTGATGGTTATCTCCGAAACAGGGGCCGAACTGAACCTGGAGCTGAGTTTTTCACCGGTGTTCGATAATACCGAGTCCCTTGTGGGATACGGTGTGATAGTGAACGATGTTTCCCTCCTGACCCGCAGGAACCAGCAGCTTCAGCGCAGGCTCGAGTTCTACATGGATATAGCCAACTCTGCATCGGACTGGTTCTGGGAAACGGACTCCTCCGGCACCTACACCTTCGCAAGCGACAGCGTCGCAGAGCATATCGGCTATTCCCCTGAAGAACTGTTCGGGCGAACACCCTTCGATCTCATGGAAGATGAAGAGGCTCAGAGGGTCGCCGCAGCCTTCAACAGGGTTGCCGCCACCGGTCGAAGCTTCAGGGACCTTGTCAACAGGGTCGTTCTCCCAGGTGGTGGGGAGAGGGTAATGTCCACCTGCGGAGTCCCGGTATGGGACGGGTCAGGCAATCTAAGCGGCTACCGCGGAGCGGACAGGGACATCACCGGGGATACAAGGTCCAGGGAGAGGCTCAGATCAGCCCTCGAAACAATGTGGAGAACACTGGATATGATCCCCGCGGGTGTGGTTGTGGCCGACAGCAACGGCAGGGTCATCAGGGCAAACCGTTCCGCCTGCGCCATGGCAGGTATCGAGCTGGGCAGTGCATCCCAGTCTCCCGTGAAGGAGCTATTCTGCAGAGGCTGTGTGGAAAAGTCTCATTTGTGCTGCAGGACAGATCCATCCTCGATATGCATATACGATCTTGAACGGTCGGAAGACAAGGCGATACCCGTGATGAAGACAGTAACCCGGGTTCCCTTCAGGGATAGCATGCTCTTCATCCATATCATCACCGACCTCACAGGTGTTTTTCGGAAACATGAAGATGCTTCTGCCATGGAAGAGGAACTGAAGGGGTTTCGCCGGCGTCTGGCTGGAGCCAGGGATATCCACGGCAGATTCTTCAGAGAGGTCATGGACGGGCTGAACGGCATTTCCGCCTCCATCGACCTTCTCAAATCGGGTGCCGCCGGATCAGGCGAGGTTGCCTCAATGCTCCAGGCAAGCGGCAATGCTGTATCCTCCGCCCTGAACTCACTCCGTTCGATGCACGACTATGCCGCGGAAGAGTTCTCAACCGAAAAGGAAACCTTTCTTCTCTCATCTCTGCTTCGCGACGCAGTGGACCCTGCGGTGAAAGCCGGACTAAAGGTGCGGACCCAGTTCGAAGACTCACCGGGAATCGCCTGGTATGGTCCCGCAAGGGGAATCAGATCGTTGATCTCTATCCTTCTCGAGAACATTTCTGCCCTGGCGGAGGTATTCGTTGGCATCTGCAGCACCGGCGGCGACGACCACTCCACATCGCTGAGGATTACCGTTACGGTAACCGGGGTGGTCCCCGCCATGGAAGGCGAAGGCAGTAGCAGTCCGCTTTCTGAGAGAGGGTCCCCGCTGAGGAATGAATGCTCCGGTTTGACAAGGAGCATCGGAGGGGAACTGATGCAGGATTCGAGTCCGGGAGGTGGTGTGAGGATATGGACCGACCTGCCGGCGAAAAGGGTGAGAACCTCCCCGCACTCAGAGCAGGTGCCCGTTGGAACCAGGGTCGTGGCAGTGTCCTGCAATCAGGAGGTTGCGGCCATATGGACCAGACTGGCCATTGCGGCGGGATGCGATGCTGTTTCCGCCCCGGACTGGGACTCTCCAGCGGTCTTCGGGTCAGGAAGCACCGTTATACTCGCGGACCTGGACTGCGAGTCTCTTCGCTCGATCCCTGCGGGAACACGATCCAGAGGAAGGATAATAGCCGTGGTGTCCAGGGTACGGGCGGGAGATATCTCCCTATGGGAAAGGGCAGGTTGTGCAGCCCTTCTGATGAAGCCCCTCTCGTTGAGCAGGCTTCGATCAGTTCTTTCCCGTATGGACTCCAGGGAACATTTCCTTACCGACAGCTGCCTGTAGTGAAGTTAGAAATATCCCAGATCCCTCAGAGCTGACTGGATCGAAGCGCCATCAACAGGAACACCAGGCAGCACCGGAGGAGTGGCCCAGTAGTTCTCCACCATGAAAAGCAGATCTTCCCTGGCAGCTGAGGGATGCTGTTCCATCGAGTCAGACTCTATGTTGAACATTCTGACGTTTCCGGTTTCGGTGTTCCAGATCACCCTTTCCTCTTTTGTGGTGATCGCAGCCACAACCGGCACTAGTCCGCTGTTCACATTGCTGGAAGGCACCTGCCTCGGATGAGGATTGGGCTCAAGAAGCGAGTAGCCGGAGACATGTTCAGGAATCTCACCATCCACGATTTCCAAAATGGTGGGGAGTATATCAACATGCCCCCGGAGAGAACTGTTAACGGAGTCTGCGGGTATGCCGGGACCTGAGATCATCAAAGGAACATGTACCACTTCACGATACATCGTTTTACCGTGACCGAAGCCCCCGTGTTCCAGAAACTCCTCTCCATGATCAGCGGTGAGGATGATAACGGTTTCTTCATCCAGACCCGTTTCTCTCAAAGACCGGAAGAGGCGATCCAGGTTCGAGTCTGTCCACGCGATCTCTCCGTCATACAGATTGATCAGGTGTTGTCTGTATTCCTCAGGGTTATCCGGGAGACCGGATTCCAGGAAGGGCCACCAGGTTATGCCCTGGCTTCCGTGTTCGGTAAAAATGGTATCGAATGGAGCAGGAGGATCATATGGGTCGTGTGGATCGAAAAGGTGAAGGACGAGGAAGAAAGGTTCGTCCGGGTCTGACATTGAGAGCAGCCGGATAGCCTCGTCGACGGATTCCCCCGCTCTTCCATGCCCCAGCCAGTCGCATGAGAACATGTCGAAACCCCTGTTGAAGCCAAGTTGCTCGGAGAGAAGGTAGACATTGAATATCCCGAAGCACTGGAATCCATTCCTGCTCATGACCATAGGAAGGGTTGGGATACCCTGATTGGCTGTCCTAACGGTTCCGCCCATCCTTCCCGCCCCATGCTGGCGCACATTCAGCCCGGTGAAGATGCTGGTTACCGACGGCAGGGTCCACGAGGACTGGGCAATGACATTAGTGAACATGATTCCGGACTCAGCTAGACTGTCGATGGATGGACTGGTGTTCCGTTCATAACCGTAGCAGCCCAGATGATCAGGACGCAGAGTATCTACTATTATCAATATAACATTGTTTTGATTTTGTAAACTACATGAACATAATATCAGTGAACACAGGCACATGAAGAGAATAGCTGTATTATTCAAAATGTAATCCATTCAGATGTACAGAGTATGGTTAACATAATGGTTTCACCTAAATCTCGCTACGGTCCTTTCTGAGTCCGGGTCCTTGTGGTATTATACCAACTGGGAAAAGGGGGATACGATGACGATAAAGACGGCGGCCGTATTGGCTATCCTTGCCTGCACGGCATCTGCACAGATACCCGACGGATACTACGACCCGGCTGAAGGGCTTACAGGAGAAGCCCTCCAGTGGGCGCTGCACGGCATAATCGACAACCACGACCCGGTGAGCTATGACTACTTGTGGACTGCTTTCTACACCACCGACGACAGGTACGGCAACAAGGTATGGGACATGTATTCCGATATTCCAGGGGGAACGCCTCCCTATCTCTACACCCTTGGTGATGACCAGGGAGGGTCAGCGTCCGGTGAAGGCGAGGGCTACAACCGGGAGCACAGCTGGCCGAAGAGCTGGTTCGGGGACTCATCTCCGATGAACACCGACCTTTTCCACATTATACCCACGGACATCTATGTGAACAACCGCAGGGGGAACTGGCCCTATGCGGAGGTGGGCAGCGCCACCTGGACCTCCCTGAACGGGAGTCGTCTGGGGAACTCCTGCACCCCCGGGTACTCAGGCACCGCCTTCGAACCGGTGGACGGTTACAAGGGCGACCTTGCCAGGAACTACTTCTACATGGCAACAAGGTATAAAGGGGAGGACTCGGGATGGCCGGGAAGCCCGATGACAGACGGAGCCGATCTGGAGGAGTGGGCTGTGGAAATGCTCATCCAGTGGCACCTGGACGACCCTGTGAGCGCCAAGGAGATAGAGCGGAACGACGCGGTCTACACCATACAGGACAATCGCAATCCCTTCATCGATCATCCAGAGTACGTGCAGATGATTTACGATCCCCAGTCGGGCGTTGAAACCTCTCCCATACACACCGCCCTGGCGTGTTACCCCAACCCCGCATCAAGTTCTGTGAACCTCACGTTGTGCATGCCCTCATCTGAGATCCCCTCCGGCAGGATCCTGGATGTAACCGGCAGAACGGTGGCTGTACTTGATTTCGCCCATGCCGGAGACTCTCAGTATCATGCCTGCTGGATCTGCTCTGACAAATCTCCCGGGGTTTTCTTCGCTGTGGCGGAATCGGAGGGTAACAGGATTTGCTCACCGGTCCTGGTTCTTCGCTGAGGATTACCAGAACTCGATCGACGGCGGTCCTTGCCGTTGTGATGTTCCTGTGGTACTTCTATTCCTCATTCATTGCAGGTCAGCCCAGGAATGGTTTCGATCATCTGGACAGCGTATCACCACAGGCTGCCATCAGACTTAGGCTGACGTTCGATGGACTTCCCCCCGTCAAGCGTGGGGAACAATCCGAGACTGAAACCGGGTAGTCCACATCCACTTGCCCGTTACGTGCTCCATATTCGGTCCGTTGTTCCAAATCCCCCTCAGAAAACCGTTTTCAGTGCTCCCCAGGTAAGCCTCTCAAGGGAAGTGGAAGTGCTGATCCGGAAGAAATAGTTCGTGTACTTCTCGTTGAGGACCATGGGAATGGGCATCATGTCCGTATCGAAGTAGTAGCTGTGAACGGGACCCTCTGATTCACCGGCATCCAGGAGAGGAGAGGGCCATCCTCCTGTACTGTAGGAGACCGTGGACTGTATTACCCAGAAATCCTCAGGGACATAAGGTGTTGGAGACATACTGACATAAATTGGAGCGTAATGGATCGCGGTTGCCTCCATCGCGTCAATTATGCCCACAGGGCTTGAAGCATCCCCGCTCCACAGCTGGATCTCTGTAGTGGAACTGTCCCAGGGATAACCGCTGTGATGAAAGAACCAGAGCTCTATAGTTTCCACCGAGATTGAGCATGGCCAGGGATAGAAATCCTCCGTGTTGAACCATACCCCCCTGTAGGTTCCGGTCCAGTACACCCAGTTAGGTGTTCCGTTGTCATACTGAAGGTAAGCGTCAGGAACAGGATCAAGCAGAACAGGCGCAGCTCCATTGACCAGAACGGCAATCATCAGTACAGCCATGGATACTCCTTTCTGTATAATTGAAAATGCTTATCGGGCATAAATAGAAGATTGAAGCATGAAGACAATTGAATTAAACCTGCATTTTCAAATCAATTTAAGGCTTCAGCGAATAATATGGCTGATGCTCCATGCAAAAGAAACCACCCGGATGCACAGCCAGCCTCCTCTTGACGGCATTTCCCTTTCTGAGAGCTATCCTGAAGGAGTAGACTTTCTTGCCAGCTTAAGCCTGCTTCCGCTTAAGATTACTTGCTGGGTGCTAGCTTGCATCCTTACTGTCGTGGGACTGTATAGCTGGAGGGCTGTAAATGGCTCTAACCTTTCTGATGCCATATGAATCTTCCTCGTCTGTCACGGTTGGAAGAGATTCCGTATCCTGATCGTTCTTGTAAGCTGAGCGAATGAGACTCCAGCGACGGAAATTCCCAGTTTTAGTATATGATCAGGTACGTTCACCTGGATGACTGCTGAAACAGAGCTTAATTTTCACTGAAAGAAATCCTCCATTGGGGCTCTCGCTCCCAGGGTGAGGCAGCTCCTCGACTCCCGCTGATTAGCCAGACCTGTACGGCCAGGAATTATCTCTCCATGGATTGCGTGCGGCTATGTCTTCGGCAGGTATTGTGCCACGGGTCATTCGGTCACAACGAACGACCCTGAGAACTCAGTAACTCCAGAGCTAACTCTGAAAATGTACACGCCGGTATTCAGGTTCTTTACGACTATACTGTGTGTTCCCGCCGTCCATTCCCCTTCAGAAGAATGCACTAATCTTCCGCTGATGCCGTAAACCAGTAGTTTTACAGTTCCACTGTCCGTTAGACGGAAGATGACCGCCGTGCTGCTTTCAGATGGATTAGGGAATGACCTGCAGAGCGAGAACGGTTCGTCATTCCCCTGAGATTCCTCCACTCCCTGGCTCGGAAGCCAGGCAACCGATATGTCTTCCAGCACCGGTGTTTCACCGGGAGAGTCGCTGGAAAGGATCGTCATGTACTGGAAAAAGCTGCATCCCTGGCTGATTATCCCTTCGAGGGAACTTGGGCTGAAAAGTGTGTCGGACCATTCTCCCATGGTCTGAGGATCGTCCGATGCACGGACCAGGAATATCACGGAAGTGCCTGGTCCCCCCGAGGAGGTCCAGTCAATCAGCTGCCAGTCCGCCGCCTCCTCCACGTTGAGAATGCTTGAGACCAGACTGCCGTCGCTAGTGAGGGGAACCATGTCCCACCATTTGATCCAGCTGCTGTCTGAGGGAAGAAACCTGGATGCCAGTATGTCAGGGAAGCCGTCCTCGTTCAGGCAGGAAGCGCTGACTGAAACATCAAATGCGATCTCCGGGAAAGTTGAAACAATGTGTTCATCCCATGATGAACCTCCGTCCCCGGTCCATGCATGTATTCCCTGGGATTCACTGACCGCTACGATATCTGTCCATCCGTCGGCGTTGAAGTCGCCCGACGCAATCATTTGAACGTCAGGGAAGGACTGGTCGATGGTGTGGGTTTGCCAGGTGCTTCCCACGCCGTTCATGTTCTCGTACCATCGTATCTCTTCCGACGCCATCACTGCGGCGATGTCGCAGTCACCGTCACCGTCCAGGTCATCAAGGGTTACGTCAACATTTCCCGGCGGGCCATCGTCGATGGTATACTCCGTCCATGACAAACCGGTGCCGTCAATATTGATCCAGCAGTTGACTTCTCCCCAGTCGGAACCGCCGACAATATCCATGTCACCGTCACCGTCAAGGTCGGACGCAGCCACCGTGGTTGCTTCGTAACTCGGCTCCTGAAGCAGAACGTATTGCTCCCACAACAAACCCGTACCGTCGAGGTTCTTCCACCAGGAGATGTCCTCCATGTCACCACCTGATGCACCCACCAGGTCCATAAACCCGTCATCATCCATGTCCAGGCAGAGCAGGCGGGTCGGGTCGTCGAAGTAGTTATCCACAATGTGGGTGGCCCATCCTGCGCTGGTTTTTTCCCACCACATAACGTGGTCGCCCATTCCGTAGGCAATGTCCACATCACCATCGCCATCGATATCCCCGGGAGCGATGCATGGGCTTCCGGTGAATGTGAGCATTTCGTGCATGGTCCAGACGGATCCGGTTCCGTCGGTGTTCTCCCACCATGCCAGGTAATTGGTTCCCTTCTCGATCACATCCATGTCCTGGTCACCGTCCATGTCGAAGGGTACAGCCCCGCGAGGAGTACTGTTGCCTGCGATCAGGTTCTCCGTGACCGATGACAGTTGAAGAGAGCTTCCATATTGAATGCCCGAAGATGTCAGGAACATGTTTTCCCAGTCTGTAACCGGCCCAGTAACCCCTCCACCCCCCGACCAGTCGTTCTGTGTCGCTAATCCACCACTTGCAGAACCAGAAGCCATAAGCAAACAGCATAATGCAATAAAGGCCGGTCTCATCTCTTCTTCCTCCTTCTTCTCAGTTATGATATCATCATACACCAGTAACAACGTATTGTCTACTATGCCATGTTTTTGCAGACTGACTCTCCAGAGGTGCCAGAAGATTCTTGCAGACAGCTAACAGCCTGGGAAAAAAGTAGAAAAAACAGAGATAATGTCACATGCTGGAGCATTGAACTGGCTCTGGTGACCAAGGTATGCTTCACACCTTTCCGTTTCACCGAAGTGGAATCTGTTTCAGCCTGATGTCCGGTAATGACCAGACCTTCTCGTTCGTTAATGGAAGAATTGGATTACTCTCACCTTCCATATGGAAGATTCGAGCGCTCTGCGGAGTTTCGGTCGGCATACAGGTAACTGCACCAGGGGCGTACATGGCTGATTCTGACTGGCCCGGGCGAGACGAAGTGACAGGAGGATGGACGCTTCCATACTGCGGTCTTGAATACATGCTGCGAAGAAGCGATTCCGGGTATTCGCTAAGTATTGATACCAGGGTCATCCTCTCGCGATCTCCTGACGGATATGATCCTGATCACGGAATCTCTGTAAGTATCCACCCCAGACCTGTGTTTCCCATGGATTCGACCAATGATCAGGTATCTTGGTTCATCAATACTATCAACTCTGTTTTCATGCCTATGAATGATAGTGAGAAGCGCTTTTGGATTCAGGAACTCCGAGAACTATAGATTGAGAGTGAGAGCACTGTGTGTTCTGTAATTGGGGCGACTGCCCTCGTTCATGGTGTAGATCCTGGATCCAACTCAAAACCGCCCGTTCGGGCGGCTTGTCTCTTCTGGCGACCCCAACGATAAAAAGTTCGAACTCGATCGCTCAGTGTCTAGGTGGAACTACTTCATTGTAGGAAGAGCCTGGAAAGACTGCTTGTAAGGGCACTATGACCGTTTTGAAACTGAACTCACCTGGCTTCAATGATAAGGAGACTCCCACCTGATGGGTCTCCATTCACCCAACATTGTTTCAACAAGTTTTACGATAGGAAGAGGTATCAGGGGATTGAATACTGTAAGAGTAGTCGTCGCTGCAGTCGCTTTTACCTGGAAGCCATTGTCAAACCGCTACTCCACAGATATAGTATATCAGAGGCGTAAGGAGAAAAAATGCATTATACGAACGAAATTATTAAGGAAGCGGAATCTCTGCCTGTCGAGGAGAGGGCAGTAATAATTGACAGGCTTCTTCAAACTCTCAACACGCCCAACCCAGAGATCGATATGGTTTGGGTTGATACTGCAAAACGTCGACTTTCAGAGATACGCTCAGGCACAACAAAGACAATACCAGGTGAAGAAGTGTTTGCTCGTATTAAGGAACGCTTTGAGGTATGACCTTTTCATTTCATCCGGAAGCGGATGCGGAATTCACAAAGGCTATTGATCATTGTGAAGATTGTGAGATTGGGCTCGGTTACGACTTTTCTATAGAAGTTTACTCCGCTATTCAGAACATTCTAGAATATCCTGAAGCCTGGCCGGTTCTCGACGGTGAGATACGAAGAAAACCAGAATACTGGAAACAGAGGCTGTTTAATAACTGAGGAATTATAGATTTAGATCACAGATATGCCGCCCATTCGGGCGGCTTGTCTCTTCTGNNTAAAAAGTTCGAACTTTTTCACTACATGCCTCAGGGAGATTGCCTCGCTTATGTGAACGCCCTTCAGAACAGTATAGAGGGGAGTTTTCTGTATCCGGTCAGGTTGAGGCGGGTGTTTCCCGGGAAAAGAAACTGTGTCTGCGAAGGTCTTCATTCCCCCAACCCTGTTGCAACTGAGAAAGCAAGATGTAACTATGTTACAAGATTTTCCTGGCACTCAATCTAGATAAGAACTCCTCGAAGATATTGCATGCTCTGTGATACGTTGAGAGAAGCTCATAGTAAAAGAATCAAATGTTATGCAGGATATCAGGTGAGTGCCTTCATGAAAGGATCCCTTCAGGCATGACTTGGTACGTCAAAAATGCCAAGGGTAACGGAGACTGATAATCCTTGTTGTTCTCTCTTTCTAGTTGCATAATCAACTAATCGTAGCTACAATGTTACTCTAAATATCAAATGTCGGGTGTGGTAATATGAGCAGTAGAGTGTTGAATAGTGTGCTAATGCTTCTTATTCTGATTCTTGGAGTAATGCATATACTTAGTTTTGGATTCTGCCTTCAGGACGACACCTACATTGGATTGCGTTATTCACGTAATCTTGCTGAGGGAAATGGCCCTGTTTTCAACGAGGGAGAAAAGGTTGAGGGATACACGAATTTTCTGTGGGTAGTTCTGGGTACTGTTCCCTTTCTTATCAAGATCGATCCTATTCTTTACATACGGACTATTGGGATAGTATCAGCAATCCTTTCTGCACTCATGATTGGCAAGTTAGCAGTAGTGATTTCAGGAGGTAGAAAGTACTCTGGAGTTATTCCTGCATTCATTTTTGTTTCTCTTCCCTTTGCCATGGGTGAGGCTGCAATGGGACTGGAGACACTGCTATTCTCCTTCTTCGTTGTTGGAGCATTTTGTAGCTACCTGGTTGAAATGGAAGACCTAACTCGAAAGGGAATCACATCAGGGCTTTTTCTCGCGTTAGCTTACCTCACGAGACCAGAGGGTTTTGCAGTGGGATTGTTCGTGTTGTCGATTGATCTGTTGCGATGGAAAAGGATCTCAAGATCGATGGCCCTCACAGCTCAACTGAAAACAAGATGGTTGTTTTTCGGAGTCATTGCTTTGATTCATGAATCGTTCAGGATCCTTTACTACGGAGATTTTGTCCCAAATACATTTCATGCGAAGATTAGTGTGGGGGGGGGGGATTCCTAAGCAGAGGACTGAGTTACCTGCAAAGATTCGTGGAGGACTCCTACTCTCTGGTATTCAGCTTCATTATCAGCGCTGTCTTTCTGCTGAGGAGCAATTCGAAGGCTAAGAAACGAATCCTGATCGCACTGTATGCTTTCACCGGCGTGTATCTTCTTTATGTGGTCTATGTTGGTGGCGACTTCAAACCTACTCACAGGTTCTTCGTTCTTCCGGCAGCTTTCATGGCCGTGTTTACCGGAGCTGGTATTTCTCTTTGGTTGCATCGAGCAAGAGGTTTTTGGCAGAGAATACCGGCTATCTTCATTCTCTTATTTATTATCGCCCAAGCAGTAATTAGCGGCGGGAACGTAAGGCAGTTTGCTCAATGGAGATCTGAAGTTCTGCCAATACATATCTCTGCTGGTCAATGGCTTGGTGGCCACTTCTCTGACACTACACTGATAGCTACTGGAAATGCCGGCGTAATACCGTTTTACTCTGAGCTGGCCTGTATCGACATGCATGGCCTGTGCGACAGAGTGATAGCTTCAAGACCAATTGCTAGTATGGGGAGTGGACTGCCAGGTCATGAAAAAGGGGATGGGTTGTATGTTCTAAGCCGTCACCCTGATATCATACTGTTCATGCAATCAAGATTCTCTGATTATCCAGCGACGGATGATGAGGTGAGTAGAAAACTCTTTGGAATCAGTGAAACTGAGATCTGGAGCACTTCTGTCTTTCACGAAGGCTATCGACTTGAATCGATTGACCTAGGCATAACCATATTTAATTACTACAAAAAGTTGTAATATCTATCAAGCAGAAAGTTGTTGGAACACCTCAAAACGCCCATGACATGGGGCTTCTTGGTCTGTTTGGAATGGGGGATTCTCTTCTGGCGACCCCAACGATAAAAAGTTCGAACTGGATTAGTGTATTTCTTAGGCGAATTGACGGTACTTCTGAATAGATGCCTTTATGGAGTATGTATAGGATGTACGGAGCTTTGATCGCACTGGGTCTTCAGGCGTACCTGCGGTTGAGATTGTTTTGTGTCACTATCTGAATGGAGAATCCTGTGTTCGTAGTCCTGCTGATACTGATGGCTATCGGATCCGTTGATCCATCATATCAAACCCGGGAAGCATCCTTTGGGGAGATGGGATTCTATGGAGACCTGACATGTTTCCAGGGAGACAGCAGCAGATACTGGGGTGGAGAGGCAGGGGTATGCTTCTCACCTTTCCGTTTCACTGATGTGGGAATCGGTTTCAGCCTGATGTCCGGTAATGACCAGACCTTCTCGTTCGTTAATGGAAGAATAGGACTACTCTCACCTTCTTTATGGAAGCTTCGAGCGCTCTGCGGAGTCTCGGTCGGCATACAGGTAACAGCACCAGGGGCGTACATGGCTGATTCTGACTGGCCCGGGAGAGACGAAGCGACAGGAGGATGGACGCTTCCATACTGCGGTCTTGAATACATGCTGCGGGAAAGCGATTCCGGATATTCGCTCAGTATTGATTCCAGGGTCATCTTTGCTGAGAATGATGTAAGAAGGATAACCGCAGGTGTTGCTGTCAGCAAATCCATCTACAGTGAATAGTCGTTGGAGCGACAACTCCTGTAGATCCTCTCAGTACAGATAAACCGCCCCTTCGGGCGGCTTGTCTCCTCTGGCGACCCCAATAGGATTATCTTCGAAAAAACTGATCAACTGGCTGACGAGAATTGCCAGCATGAAAAGAAATTCCTAGAACACTAATTCTAACGTGGAAAGGTGGCTGGCTTGATTCATGATTAAGCCATCGCCCCTTCCAGGTGTTTTGCGATAAGCATCTTTATCAGGGACTGTCTGGGTATGCCAAGGCGTCTTGCTTCCTTGTCGAGTGAATGAATCATCCAGATAGGGAAATCCACATTCACTCTCCTTTGCTCCTGTTCAACCCTTCGAGCTTTTGCCAGATCAAGGAATGCTGTTACATCTTCGGCGTTGTCGAACTTCTTATCGAAAACCTCAGCTTTCATACAATATCACCTCCTCCGCACGCGATCTCCTGACTGATATGATCCTGATCACCGAATCTCTGTAAGTAACCACGCCTGACCAGTGTTTGCCATTGATTCGACCAATGATCAGATATCTTGGTTCGTCCACCGTTCGAGCCGGTACCTCCAGCAGGTCAGGATCATCCCAGAGGGCTTGAGCCTCTTCGAAGTCAATTCCATGCTTCTTCTTGTTTGAACTGCTTTTGCTCAAGTCGAATTCAAATTTCATGGTATAAAAACTATACCCATCAAATGATGTATCGTCAATGCTATCAACTCTGTTTCCATACCTCTGAATATACAGAAGAGTCATTGGATTCAGGAGCTTCGAGAATAATAGATTGAGAGTGAGAGCACTGTGTGTTTTGTAATTGGGGCGACTGCCCCCGTTCATGGTGTAGATCCTGGATCCAACTCAAAACCGCCCCTTCGGGCGGCTTGTCTCCTCTGGCGACCCCAACGATAAAAAGTTCGAACCGTATCAGGGAATGTCTGAGAAAGATGATAGCTTCTGAAGCAGACCATTCAAGTCTCGAGATGCAACCAGCCAGATCCTTTCGGTAAGTATCTCACCGTAGTCATGAGCAATGATGTTCCTGAGCCCTATCACTGCTTTCCAGGGGATCTCCGGAAGACTGGACCGAAAGGAGTCAGACAGCCCTTTTGCAGCTTCTCCTATCACCAGAAGCTGTCTCTCAACAGCATACCTGAGCATCTTGTTCTCAGAGAATGACTCATAGTCGTATCCTTTGATGAAGCCCAGAATGTCCTCTGCCGCTGAAATGATGTCCAGAACAAGTGCTTGGTCCCTCTCTTCAGGAAGCATAGAGGAGCACTCTTTCTTCAAGTATGCGCTTCTTACGGAGAGGATTCCTGATGGCTTTTTCTTCCACAATATCCACTTGTGTTCCAATGATCTGTCTCAGGTCTTCTTTAAGATTGAGAATGTCCAGGTAGCTGAGCTGGAGTCCGGGATTGAACTCAACAAGAAGGTCCATATCACTTGATGGGGTGGCTTCATTCCGTGCATAAGAGCCAAAGAGGTACATAGTGTTGATCCCACGGGATTCGCAGAACTTCCTCAGTTTCTCCAGTGTCTGATCACTTATGCCCATAAGTACCTCCATAG
>NPID01000891.1_pt1 | contig 17930 bp, 23 predicted proteins | sample 8637491 | NCBI WGS metagenome assembly NPID01 (sample SAMN07420843, study PRJNA396082) | bioreactor metagenome | isolation source: sample BA6 brine-fed electro-methanogenic bioreactor BA | place: Japan: Kochi | collected 2016-06-14 | reverse complement strand
CCACGACCTACATCGAATCGGCCAGCGGCGTCTCCGACGGCGGCCGCACCGGTCTGACCGCCGTGGTAACCGCCATCTTGTTCATCCTGGCCGCCTTCTTCACCCCCCTGATCGGTGCGGTCCCGGCCTATGCCACCGCCCCGGCGCTGATCATCGTCGGCATCTTCATGATGCGCGGCATCGGTCAGGTCGACTTCTATGATTTCGAGGAAGGGGCGCCGGCGTTTCTCACGTTCATCCTCATGCCCCTGACCTATTCCATCGCCACCGGCCTGGCATTCGGCCTGCTCAGCTACGTGGCGATCAAGCTGTGCGTCGGCAAGATCAAAGAGTGTGATTCCTTCCTGGTCGGGGCGGCGATTTTCTCCCTGGTAAGCCTGATCGTTTGAGGCTTTCATCCGGGGAAATCGGCGGATAAACTTTTTGCGCTTTTTTTCAAAAAAACCTGTTGACATGCGAGGCGGCTTTTTGTATAAACAGGCCTCGTCACGACGGGGCTATAGCTCAGCTGGGNNTGGGAGAGCGCTTGAATGGCATTCAAGAGGTCGGCGGTTCGATCCCGCCTAGCTCCACCAAAGAAATTAAGGGCTTAGGGCATTTCGCTCTAAGCCCTTTTCATGTTATACCCTCCTAGGGGGACAAGAAGGGGTACAAGAAAAAACCTCATAGACTTCCCCTCTCCGGCCCTCTAATCATTTTTGGCCCCCGGCATGCCCTCCAATTTCGCCAGGGTCTTTTTTCGCCTACCGCCCGTTCTCCTCTGGACCAGGGACAGATCGCAGCTCACAGGCCAAATCTGGAAGCCAGGCCCACCCCGAGGTTGATTAAGCCCCCCGGGCACACCGTCTTCACACCCCGGGCCAGCGGCGCCATTACTCAGTTGCTACTCAAATTTCGGTAAATGCAATTTTCGGACCGCTTCATATATCATCCCGAGAAAGAATAGAAAATTCCACTCAATAAAGGTTTTTTCAAACTCATATCTATTTACAGGTGAGTGTAAAATTTCTCTCCAGAGCCGTCGCGACCCATTCGGGTATTCTCCCCCCTAGGCCGGCGCCCGTTCGTGGATTCTAGACCCCAAAACGGCGCTCAGATGATAAAAAAAGCCCCCCCCAGGGCGCCGAAACCTGGGAGGGCTCACCAGCCAAAGGAGAGAGGCTGGATTTTCGGGTCCGGCCTGGATGAGGTCAACCGGCCCCTATCGAAATTATAGTGCGTCGGGATGTTGCATCAGCCAACTGACCAGCCGTTCACCGGCGTTCAGCGTCGGATGCAAGGGAACTTCGCCGGCGCTCACCCGAAAAGCGACCTTGCACAGACCCCCTCCAATATCGAGATAGCTTAAATCTTCGGGCGTGAACTCTTTCGGGATTTTCTCGAGAAGTTCGCTGTGTCGCTGGTGTTTGACATTCCAACGCTCACCATTCTGCAGCAGACTGTCTTCAATGGCGCCAAAGGCCTCCGGGCACTCTTCCATGGCCCACAGTGTCGCCACCGCGACCAGATCCAGGACGGACCAAGCGCCCCCCAATGTCGACAGCTCCACGAGCAGAGCGGTCATGTCGCGGTTCGGGGCGAAGCTTACAAGATTCTCTCGCGGCGGATCGAGGCAGCCGATTGCCCCCATTTCCTGCTGCCCCGCGAAGTTTTGTTTCAGGGCCGTGATAAAGGACCAGATATTCAGCAAAATCTGCCGTTTCTCTTCAAGCGTCTGCCAGAGGGCCCGGATTTGTTTTTCCGATTTGCCGGCATTCTGCAGGGCCTCGCGGAGAAAGGCTTTTGCGCTTAGCTTCTGAGCTTTGTACCCAAGCGCCTGGTGAGCGCGGATCTCTTTTTCCAGGGCGAGCGCCTCCCGTAACAGCTCGTTGAAATCACTTTTTCTCTTCATAGTTGGCCTCCTATCGCGGTGCCGAATAGGCCTCTTTTAAGGCTTGGTCGGCATCCAGGACGATTTGAAGCGCTTGGGAGTACGAAACTTGCGGATGGTCGAACGTGTAGCTCTGAATCCGTCGGTCGACTTCCGCCCCGAGCTCTTCGGGGTCCATGTGGCTGTAGTTGCGGGTCCGGCCGGGGTTTAGATCGAAGGTGTAGCACCGCACTTCCGTTCCGTTTTTTTCAAAATACCTGTGACCGTTCATGGTTTTTTCTCTCCGTTAATAGGGTTTCATCCAAGGCGGGGTTTCCTGGTCCAAGGCCTCTACCCAATCCCGCCATTCTTCAGCCTTTTCTTCACCACCAAGACGTCCGAACAGAAAATCATCGGCGTCCGCTGGTGTAGTAATGCAATTTGCAGCCACAAGGGCGCCGGCTGCGACATTGGCCAGGTCGTCATGGCCGCGCGGGGGATGATCGACACTATCCCGGCCTCCCCGGTTTGTCCGGCGCTCCAAGGTGCACAGTTGGTTAATCAGTCGCTCATTGTCGAGCAGTTCGGCCCGCTTTGCGCTGACCACAGGCAGAAACTCTAGGTAGATTTCATTCTTGGTTTTTTCCGATGGGCGGTAATAAATCCCATGCTCTTGGAACTTTTCGGCCGGCCACTGCCCGCCGTATCGATCGCCTCTCACTTCGTGGAGGCCGTAGCTTTTCAACACTGCGGCAAATTCTGCCGTGACTGCATCAGGGCTAAACGGCGGTCGTCTTTCCCGGATACAATCCAGAACAGCTTTTCCGCCTTCCTGGTGCGCAACAGCAATGGTCATTGCATCCTGACTTCCGCCGCTTGGGTCGACGAAGGCCACATATTCGAGGCCAGGGACCGGTGGACGCTCTGTGACACCAGGGGGAGTGCAGTTCTCAACCGCCTCTTTCGGCAAGAAGGCCTCTACGTCGCTGCGAAATTGGGCGCCGTATTCAGCTGCTGCGCTTGCGGGATCCGCCTCGTAAGCCCGGGCAATCACACCCGGGGGAACCGTCGGGTTCATCGCCTCGGTTGGCGCCTGCCAGACCAGAATGGAGCCCTCACGACCGAAATGTTTTGAATAAGCCTCCCAGAGGGTGCCGCGCCGCGCATAGGGAGAACTTAGGCCCAGTAGCAACGCTCCGGGAATCGTCGCCATGGCAGGGCGCAGCGCCTGCAGAATTTCAAAATCCGGGTTGGCGCCGTCAGCCTCCCAAAAGGCGATTTCATCGCAGAGAGCCGCGGCTAGGTGTAGAGTGCCAGGACATCGATAACGTTTTTTAGTGCCACGACATCGTTGACACTCTGTGGATTTATCGCAATCTGTAATCAAATTCCTCGACCTGGGTTTTGTCCAGGAAGAGCTTTAGCTTCTGCTCTTTGACATCGATAGTAGCCACCACGTATTCGAGCATCGTCTCCGGCGGAACCAAGAAACGCTCACCAATGATGTCCAGCTTTTGGTCACTGCGAATGAGCCGCACAACGTGATATTTTCCGACCTCCGGCTTCGCTAGGGGGTGTTTGGGCGGTTGCTCTTCCTCGGGGAATCGCAGTTTGACCTTGGATAAAGAAAGAGACCTCAGTGGTGTACCGCCCTTGAGTTTGCTGTAACGATATCTGCTGTTATGGCGCTGTTCGAATGCAAGCGATCCGTTCTTCAGTTCTTCGACGGACTCCATGATAACTTTGCCGAGAAACCTTTGCTGATAGCGTTCGTTGAAGTTTTCGATCATCCCGTTTCTCCACGGTTCCGCCATGGGGATGAACCACGGCTCAACGCCGTTGTGCAGGCAGAGTCTGATCAGTGGCCCCATTCCGCGGGGATGCCTCCGACTACCGAAGAAAGACAATGCATTGTCAATCTGAACGCGCTCTGGAATACCGATTCTTCTCCATGCGGCCCAAAAACCATCAAGGACTGACTGCGCTGCCATGGAAAGCAAAGGTTGCAGGCCACACCTCACTGTTGCCGTATCCACCATATTCAGGCTGTAGAAACGAATCGGTCCTTTCAGATAGCAAGGCCCAACAAAATCGGCTTGATGGGTCTGGTTCGGTAGCATTGCTGGAAGAGAAGGGTAAGCGGTTCCCTTGGGTTCATAGCGGCCTGTTCTACGGTGTGTAAGATCATTTCTCGCGAGAATCCGGTTGATTGTTCTGATCGATGGTAACGGCTCCACCCCCAGGTCTTCCATCTCCCACAAAATCGCCTGGGCCCCGCAGAACAGGTTCTGGTTATAGAGGTTGAGGCGAATCATCTTGACGATCCCCTCGATCTCTGAAGCTGTGCGATTCGAAGTCACAAGAGGCCGGCGCGAGCGATCCTCAAACCATGATGCGTCTTCTTCGTTGAACCTCTTGACCCACTTGTACAGCCAGAATCTGGATTTGCCGAGCGATGTACAAATCGACTCAGGGCTCTCGCCAGCCTTGAAACGCTGGACGGCCAGCACCCGAAGTTGCTTGATTCCCTCCACGATGAACACCTCCGAAATGAATTTGGTGTTCACAGAATGCGTGGTGGCTGTTCGATTGTCAGAGAACTTTTGTTAGCGATGTGCTGGCACATTTTTTTGTTATCGATGTGGTGGCACTCAACAGCTAGGGTGTAACCGCGAACCGCGCGGAAACTCGAAGTATGCACCTCGATACTTGTCCGATTGCTCAAATCGACCTCCTCGGTCGTCTCCCGCTCGACCAGGCCGGCAATCAAGGGGATTTCCAACAGGGCCCGCAGATATCTGAAAATTACCCGGGCCTGTTTGCGGTCGGCGGCCAAAATCATGATGGTGGCACGCTCCCCGGGGGCAAGGTGGGAGCTGTAGTCCCGGAAACAGGCCAGAAAGACCGCCACAAGCGCCGCAATGAACGATTTGCCAGACCGGCGACCACAGACAAGCCATGCTTCGCTTGCAGGCATCTGAGGGCAATTTTCGCGGCCGGTATGCTTGCGGAAGATCTCAACCTCTGCCGCGTCCATGGGCAGACCAAAAAGCGCTCGAAGAAATACAACCCAGCTGCGCCAGGATTCGGGATTTTTGAACCAGCGCCCGAAAAGATTTGGATCATTTATGGCCCGGATAATGTCGTTCATGAATTTTTCTCCAAATATTCATTCAACGAGACCTCCCGGCTGCGGCGATTGAGCCCAAGAACGCGGTAAAGACCGATTAGCGAATTAACCCCCTGGATCAGCGGACCCAGGTCCACATCATCACCCCGGGCAAGTGCCGCTTCCCGGCCTTCAATGGTTGCCTCCAGGAAAACCGCCCGTTTCGCCAGACTGCGCCGTTGATAAGACAGGCTCAATTCGCCGCCCAAATCCTGCATCAGGTCATCGAGCCGGCTCCTCAATTCCTTGGCAATTCGGCTTCTGCCGTCCATGCCTTCAAGGAATTGTTCTGAAAACCGGTCGGGGAGGGACACCGGTTTGTCACTTTTCTGACCGGGTTTGCCGCTCATAATATTCCCTCATCTGCCGCTCCCACCAGGTGGCTGACTCTTTCTGTCGGCGCTGCGATTGAGGTCGGAATCTGATTTTTTCGCAAAGGTGTTTGGTCTGTTTACGCCAGTTGTGCCTAATCGTCTTTTTCGACCGCATATCTAGCTAGAATCCTTTTTGTTTTTGCCCGATTTCCATCTGGTAACCCGGGGGTAAAATGACCTGAAATGCCCTTCGACATTGTCCCCTAAATTGTCCCCCGGAGATATTTAACACTAGCAAGATATTGATTTCACAGGTCAAACCTTTTGAATACTCTTCAAACGGGACGTTTTCCGTGGTCAATACAACAGTCCTTCGCGGGTATAGACTCCAATTTTAAGCATGAACAACATCCTTTCCCGCCAAATACCCTTTTCAGGACTTCAAGCTCAGCCTCGGCCGCTCGTCTCTGGCGCCGCTCAGCGCGCCAACCCCTTTCGGCATCCGCCAAGGCTTTTTCCAGTCGAGTGCATTCGTCACACATCATTAAAACGCTCCTATCGTCTGGCTTTCAGCAGCCGGCGCCCTTGGCGCAACAGTCCGGCTGTTTCTAGTTGGTTGTAAAAAATTTGACAAAGTTTTCCCGCCCTTCGCACCGTGGCTTGGTCCCATTCAGCCGGGTTTAGTTGGGGATTGTGCGCTCTCAGAATCAAAACGGCATCCTTCCGGTCATCGGGCAACCTGCGAACCACATCCAGGGCCCACCCCCGGGGGCTTGGCAATCCCCCCCGGAACCGGGTTTTTTTCTGAGGCGAGCGCTCCAGATTTACGGCCTGAGCGGTGCATTCGACGATTTCCAGGGCAAATTGGACGATCTCCTGTTCCTCGGGGGTGATTTCGATCATAATTCTCCTCGGAATTTGGTAAATTCCTTCCGAAATTTCAAGGGAATCACCCCCGTTGGCCCCTGCCGTTGTTTTGCCACAATCAGTTCGGCTTTTTCCGGGTCGGCATTTCGATTGTGAACGATTGGCCGGTAAATGAACATAATCACGTCAGCGTCCTGTTCAATCTCGCCAGAATCTCGCAAATCCGCTAAAATTGGTCGTTTATCGGAACGATTTTCCAGGGCGCGGTTCAGCTGAGAGAGTGCCAAAACCGGAGTGTTGAATTCTTTTGCCAGTGCCTTCAGACCGCGACTGATGCTTCCGACTTCTTGAGTCCGGGTATCGCCGGAGCCCCGCATCAGTTGCAGGTAATCGACCGCCATCAGGCCAAAATCATGCCGTCGCTTTATTTGCCGCGCACGGGCGCGTAGCTCCGCAATCGAAAGACCCGCAGCGTCGTCTATGAACAAAGGGGCCCTCTTCACCTGATCGGCTGCGCCGGCAAGCCTCCGGCATTCCTCCGAGTTCAATTTCCCAACGCGCATTCGGGCAAGATCGACCTCCGCCAAGGAGGCGAGAAGCCGCTGGACCAACTGCCCCCGGGCCATCTCAAGGGAAAACAGCAAGGTGGGGATCGGCTTCGGGGCCCGGAAAGTCACGTTTTCAATGACGTTCAAAGCGAGGGCGCTTTTCCCCATCGAAGGACGGGCCGCCAGAATCAACAAGTCTGCACGCTGGAAGCCTCCCAACAAGGTATCCAGAGTTTGAAAGCCGGTGGACAGGCCAGGGATTAATCCGGGATTTTGGGAGGCGTGGTCAAGGTCATTGAACACCTGCGAAACCGCATCACCCACCGCCTGGGGGCCGCTATCCCGCCGCGAATCGACGTCTAGCAAAGCTTGCTCAAGTTGCTCCCGAATCGCTGATAACTCGCCGCCCTCCTCCAGCGCCCGCTTTGCTTCGGATACTGTGACAAACAGCTTACGGCGGCCCGCCGCTTCTCGCGCCTTTTGGACGTAAAAACAGACGTTGGCGGCCGTTGGCACGAAGCCAATCAGCTCGCTGAGATATCCGGCGCCCCCGGCCTCCGCAAGGCCTTGACCGAGTTCGGCGGTTACACTTACCAAGTCGATCGGCTCCCGTTTTTGCGATAGCCGTTGCAGAGCCTTGAAAATTAGGCGGTGGCGGCTGATTGTGAAGGCGCTGGGCCCCAATTCCGAAAGAACCACATCCAGGGCTTCCGGTTCGAGGAGGGAAGCCCCGAGGATGCTTTTTTCGATTTCGAGCTGTGCTTGCTGATTCATGACTTCATCCAGTCGGGAAGGTTCTTTCCCACCTCTCCATTTCCGCCCTGAATTACTTCATCCTCCCAGCGCTTGCCGTTCAACCAAGTCGAAGCGTGGGGAATGACTCCGCTCTGCCATTGAGCGGTTTCCTTTTGCTGCTCCAGCGCTTCAAGGATCTTGGCCTGCAGCTCCTCATCGGGGGCAAGCTTCAGCCAGGCCCCGCTGGCTTTCTGCCTTCCCGCCTTCCTGGGGTAAGCACTCCAAAAAACATTGAAGGATTCATCATCACCTTCGTCTCTTCCCTTACCTTCCCTTCCCTTCCCTTTAGCGGGATCACTCCCGGAGTTGTCCAGGAATAATCCTGGAGTCCCTTCTTTGCCTCCTGGAAAATTCGGCAAATGATCCGGCCCCATCCGGTCTTCGCGAAGTGTTTGATGGTCCTTCCAGTTCAGCGAGTGGAGATAAAAGAGGCCCCTTTCGTCCCGCCACCATTTCACATTCGTTCGGCTGGAAATTTCAGCCAAACATGTTTCGATCACCTCCACCGTCAGCCACTCCACGAGGGGGCAGACATTGCCCTTAATGACGTAGGGGTTGGCCAGCATCTTGCCGTGGCTGTTGAAATGTGGAATGAGCAAGCAAAACAGCGCCAGGGCTTCGGGGGAGAGATGTGCCACCTTTGTGCTCAGGCCGATATCCTGGTTGATCATCCGGCCGCTTGCAGATTTTCCCATGCTAAAGGTCCCCGTTCTCCACCCGCTCGCGGATAAGGTCCAGGAGCGCATCCACGGGATAAAAAACCGTGCGCCCCATTGAATAACGCTCTCGGGGCCCCTGGCCGAGGCTGTCGAGATTCGCCATGGTGCGCGGGTTCAGAACGCCCCCGGAGAAATCCCCTACCTGAGAGCGAGCAACGGCCGCCGAGGGCCATTTCTGGCGCATCTGGGCAAGCAGGGCCTGGAGCCGGATGGAATCAACGCCTTGTTTTGCCATGGTCACCCTGCCGATGAGCCCTGATCCGCTCAAGGTCTGCCTCGCTGAAAACCCGGCGGCCGAGGTAATCGCGCTCGGGGTTGATCAACCCGCGCTTTTCATAGCGACACAGAGTTTTCGTGCAAACGCCCGAAATTACAGCAGCTTGTCCGATTAAAAACTTTTTCATAAAAACTCCCCTTGCCGGAACCCAGCGCCGGCGATAAAATGGCCGTGACAGTCCCCCAACCGTAATCCATTTAAACACGGCGGGCGGCGGCAATCTTAAATTTAAAAACTCGATGGAATTATTGAGGAAATGCCGAAAGGACCCATGAAGAGAGACCCGCTGACCGGAGTGTCTTTGGGGCGAATCGGGCGGGATTTGCCGGAAGAGGATTTGACGCTTGAGGGAATGTTTGATCGGATCAAACTTCCTGATTGCGACCTGTTTTGCGTGCGAAGCATCGCGGCCGCTACCGGCTATAGTCCGCAGTACCTCATGAAAACGGTTGTCACGGACCCTTCATCCCCGCTGCATCTCCATAAAATCCGGGGCGAAAACGGGTTGACGATTTTTGCGACGAGCACGCAGTCAGCACAGGTGGGTGGGGTGGTTTTCCGCAATAAAAAAGCGGCCGTAAGCCGCTTGAATTTGATTAAGAATTTCACCGATATCGGTGGTTGAAGGCTTAGACCTTAAATCCTTGCACAGGGGCGGTTTTCCCCCTGCTTTCGCTTCAGCCGGTCCCGCCGGGTGAGAATTTTAAGCAGCCCTTCGGGATCATTGTCCGCCGCATTCAATAGTACCAAAGCCGGCCCCTGGGGGTTACGGTCGCCTCTTTCCCAATGGCGCAGGGTAGCAACGCTTATGCCGAATGTGGCCGCAAACTGATTCTGAGTCAACCCGGTCTTGCGGCGAATCTCCTTAACGTCGACCTCCCGGGGCGTAAAAACGCGGACACCAGCCTTCTCCCCCTTGCTGTGTGCAATGGCGTCCTCAAGGCCCCGTTTAATGCTCTCAAAAAGGTTACTCATCGATCTCTCCTCTTATACTCCGTTCGTCTCTTTCAGCAAGTCCACTAGGCGACGCAAATCCCTTTTTTCTCCTTGGGTGAGGTCGGCTTTTTCGCCCTTACCGTAAACAGTTAGAAGATAAAGGGGAATCCGTCCGCTGTGATAATAATAAATGACCCGGGCACCGCCACTCTTGCCTTTCCCCTCCCGAGCCCAACGCAGTTTCCGAATGCCGCCCGTTTCCTCGATGATGACACCGGCCTCCGGATGCTCGGCCAAATAAGCAACCAGCGCCTCCCGGTCCCCTGCCTTCAGTAACCGCTTAACGCGGCGAATGAATTCCCCGGTTTCTGCAATGGTTATCAAAGCGCCTCCCTTAAAAAGTAATCCATTGGATTATTAATGTCAATCATCTTGCGTAATTAAACCACATTATCGGCCTTCTTGCCTCTTCGAATCCTCTCCCTCTGGCACCGAAAAAACCTTGTCCAAGCCCCTGGTTGCCTCCCTGAGCCGCTCTTCCTGCGGGTGGGTGTACTTCTTCGTCATGGCCAGGCTGGAATGCCGTAGAAGCTGGCTGATGGTGTAAATATCGGTCCCCTGATCCATAAGCCAGGTTGCGTAAGTGTGTCGCCAGGAATGAAAGGTCAGCTTGTCGCGCCGGTCGGTAACTCCTTCGTTAAATCCGAGGTTATCAATGACCCGTTGCACGGTGTTGGAAACCTCGACAATGGGTTCACCTTTCCTGCTGGTGAAAAAAAGTCCTTCCGCAATCGAATGATCAGCCTTTTCAGCTTCCTCGATCTTCTCGGCCTTCAATCGGCGGAAAAGCTCCATAGCCGACTCGTTGAGGATGATCGACTGTGATCGTTGTTTTTTGGGAGTTCTAAGAAACAGCCGGCCCCGCTCTTCATCGAAATCCTTCACTTCCAGGCGGAAAACCTCCGAGGCCCGCAAGCCACAGAATAGGGAAGCGGCGGAAATATCATGCCATTGGGGGGAGTGCTTCTTTATCAGCTGGAAGTAGGCTTGCGCCTGCTCCACGGTAAAGGCACGGGTGCGCTCGTTGTCGATCATGGGAAGATTGAGACTTCTCCGGCGTGGCGGCTGCACATCGACCTTTTGGTTTTCAAAGGCCATATTCCAAATCTGAGTGACGATGGAAACGCAGTAATGCACGGTCCGGGGGCTTTTGGGCACGAAATAAATCTTGCCGGTTTTCTCGTCCTGCTTCTGATCGCCTTTCAAAATCCTGGCCTTGAGTTGCTGGAAGTGCCAGGGAAGGATCTCGCGGATCGGGACCGCCCCCATAAGGGGCTTGATCCATTTTTCATAAAGGGCCTCTTCGCTGCCCACTGTACGCTCTTTTTTATTAACCCGGGCAGCCTCCAAATAATCGCCGTAAAAATAGGAATCCAGGGTGAGGTTGCGGGCTTCTTCTTCCTGCCTGAAGCGCTCTGTCTGCAGCTCCTCTTGCCGCTGGCGAAGCTCTTCAATCTCGCGCTCTTCGCGCAAGGACGTAGGGCCTTCTCCGGCCGCGGCATTGGCCCTGAAATCGGCAATCTTGCGCTCTGCATCCACGGCGGTTTTCCCTTCGGTCTCCCAGCCGAAAACCTCTTTACGGGTTTGCCCGCCTATGGTATAACGCAGCACAATTTGACGATCCCTGCGTACACCGTTTTTTCGGGTCGGATGTTCGAGGTAGAAAACCCCTTTGCGGCCGGTAGGTTTCAAATGGTCCTTTGCCATGACTTGTACCCTTTCTTGTACCCCGGCGCCCTTTTCCCTCCAGAACCCCCTTGAACCCCCTTAACCTCTTGAGTGAGTCAAGAGGTCCTGCCCCTTTTGGGGGGGGGACAAGATGGGGTACAAGATTTTGAGAAAAGGCCCGTGATTTCCAGGTAAGGCCTATGACATAAGAATAAAACAAAGCATAGGTTTTTTCAACACTTAAGTAAACGCAGTGACGACCTATGAAGACTGGTTTCCCTGAATGGCATTCAAGAGGTCGGCGGTTCGATCCCGCCTAGCTCCACCAAAGAATCCGAGGGGGTTGACCGGTAGGTCAGCCCCTTTTTCGTTATCCCGCTCACTGGACTCATGACCTGTAACGAATATCGCTTTTCCCTTCAAGGTTTCGATCCCCTCGTCCTTCACCTGAACCTCTGCCCGACCGGCCCCGGCTTCCTCGAAAGCCCGTCCGGCTCCTCTCGCCACAGCATCGTCCCCCTGCGCTGCGCCGAGGCCTACCGTCTGGATGAAACCGGCCTGGTACGGATTGCCGACCGGGAGCAGGAACAACTGCCGGGCGATCCTTTCCAAGTCCTCGAATCGATCCTGCGGGAGCGCCGCATCGAACGCAAACCCGGCGGGTCCTTTTTCCCGGGGGGCTTTTTCGGTTATCTGGGATACGATCTGGCCGGATGGATCGAGTCGTTGCCGCAGCGGGCCCGACGTGACCGGAAAGTTCCGCATCTGTGGCTGGAGTGGGTGGACGTCACTGCGGTCTATGATCATCAGGCCGGCATCCTGACCCTTTCCGCCCTCGATCCCGACTTCGATCTCAGGGCCATGGAAAGCGAGATCCACAAGGTGCTGGCCACGCCCCTTCCGGCCCTGGGAAATCTGGACGTGGCCCTGCCGAAACCGCTTCTTCAGCAACGCCAGTTCGAGGCGATGGTCGAAAAAGCCAAGGCATACATCGCTGCCGGGGACATCTATCAGGCCAACCTCTCCTGCCGCTTCGACGGTCGCTTTGCCGGCACTTCCACCGATCTGTACCGCCGGCTGCGCCGGGTCAACCCCTCCCCTTTCGCCTGCCTGCTGCGCTCGCCGGACCTGGAGATCATCTCCTCCTCCCCCGAGAGACTGGTTTCGCTGCACGGCGGGATTGCCGAGACCCGGCCTATTGCCGGCACCCGCCCTCGCGGTTACACTTTCCCTGAGGATGTCCAGCTCGGCCAGGAGCTGCTGGCCCATCCCAAGGAGCGGGCCGAGCACGTCATGCTGCTCGACCTGGAGCGAAACGACCTCGGCAAGGTCTGCCGGTCCGGAAGCGTGGAAGTCGACGAGCTGATGGTGCTCGAGCGCTACTCCCATGTGACCCACATCGTCTCCAACGTCAGGGGACGGTTGCGCAGGGAGGTCGGGCCCTTCGAACTGCTCCGCGCCATGTTCCCCGGCGGCACCATTACCGGGGTCCCTAAGAAGCGCTGCATGGAAATCATCGATGAGCTCGAACCGACCGGTCGCGGCACCTACACCGGCAGCGCCGGATACGTGAGCGCCACCGGGGACCTGGATTTCAACATTCTGATCCGCACGTTTCAGAAATTCGGCACGGACATCACCTACCAGGTCGGTGCCGGCATCGTCGCCGATTCGGTTCCCGAACGGGAATGGAACGAATGCCTGGCCAAAGGCCTGGCCATGCGCAAGGCCCTGGAGGCAAAACCATGATCGTCAATATCGACGGCGCCTTTCTTGAACCCGAAGAAGCGCGGCTGCGGGTCGACGACGGCGGCTTTCTGTTTGGCGATACCCTGTTCGAAACCCTCAAGGCCCACGGCAAGAAACTCCTCTTTGCCAAAGAGCACCTCGATCGCCTGGAGCTCTCGGCCCGGCTGGTCGACTTTCCCTGCGACCGGAAAGGGATCGAAACCGCCTTGAAGCGCACCGCCCGGCGTCTCACCAGCCCCGTTTCCCGGGTGCGCCTGACCCTTACCCGAGGCAGTTTCGAAGGGCTGACCTTCCCCCAACCCCAGACCGCGCGCTTCATCATCATGGCAACCCCCGCCCAGGAACCAACGGATGAGGAACGACAGACGGGGATTTCCTGCGTGATCGCTCCCAACCGGCGGGTCAACCCCCTCAACCACCTGCCCCAGATGAAACGGGGCAATTACGCCGACTGCCTTTATGCGCGAAATCATGCGCAAAGCAAGGGCGCAGGGGAAGCCCTGTTCGTCACCGAGCAGGGCGAACTGCTCGAAGGGGCGACCAGCAACATCTTTCTGGCCCGCGATGGGGATCTGGTGACCCCGCCGGCCGGCGAACTGGTCCTGGCGGGAATTCTCCGCCGGAAGGTGCTCGTAGCAGCCCAGACGCTGGGTTTGTCGGCAGTGGAGAGAACGGTTCAGGCTGGCGAGCTGGAGACCGCCGACGAGGTCTTTCTGACCAACAGCCTGATCGATCTGCTTCCCGTTGCGCGGATTGAAGGCCGGGAGATCCCCCGGGGAAGCCTGTGGTCCAAACTGCTGGCCGAAGTCCGTGGCCGAGCGGAAAAAGAACAGGAGTAAGCGGCTTAAATTGCTTGACCACCCCGGCCTTAGCCTCTATAATTCACCCCGCTCGTGCCGAAGTGGTGGAATTGGTAGACACGTCGGTCTCAAAAACCGATGGCTTCTGGCCGTGCCGGTTCGATTCCGGCCTTCGGCACCATTAGAAGAAATGGCCCCTGATTCGTCAGGGGCTTTTTCTTTGTCCGATGCGGTCCAATGCCGTCAACATAAATCCATAATAGTCATTATTTTAAGTAACTTGGATAATCGCGCGAATTTTTTTCCAGTCCCTCCCTCGTGCCAGACTGTCCACTCGCACACCATGTCATCCTTTGACATCCAGATCATCCAGGGGTAGAATTTTTCAAAACTTGTACCTCGGCAAATTTTTTTCTACCCCTGGAATCATGGTTTTATGCCGCTGACCGACATAAAGATCCGAAACGCAAAACCAGCCGCCAAGCCACGCAAAATGTTTGACGGCGACGGACTCTATCTTCTCATCTCTCCGACGAAAAAGCCCAACCGGGGGAAAGCCTGGCGGTTCAAGTACTACTTGTGATGGCAAAGAAAAACTCCTCTCGCTGGGCAGCTATCCCGAAATCAGCCTTGCTGACGCCCGCTCACGGCGGGACCAGGCCCGCAAGCTGCTCGCCCACGGCATCGACCCTGCAAAAGAAAAACAGCGACAGAAAGAGGAGAGAGTCGAACAGATCGCCAATACGGTCGAACTGGTCGCCAAAGAATGGCTGCGTCGCCAGAAAGGGGTTCTGGCCCACAAAACCATCGACATGATTCAACGTCGTCTGGCCAATGACGTTTACCCGGTTATCGGCAGCACTCCGATCGCCGACCTGGTGGCCCGGGAGATTCTTGAAAAGGTGCTGCGCCCGATCGAGGATCGCGGCACCCTGGAAACCGCTTATCGTGTCCGTGGAACGCTGTCCCAGATTATGCGTTACGGAATTGCCTGCGGGCTGTGCGAACGCGATGCAACCGTCGACCTGCGTGGTGCGCTGAAGCCGATCCGGCGCAAACACCGTCCCGCCCTTGATACCGATGGAATCCCCGACTCCACCAAAGTCGGCGCGCTCCTCCGGGCGATTGACGGCTTCGATGGCAGTCCGACCGTCAAGGCCGCCCTGCGCCTGCACCCGCTGGTCGCAACCCGCCCCGGCGAACTGCGTCACGCGGAATGGACGGAAATCGACTTCGACCAGGCGCTCTGGTCGATTCCGGCCGGTCGCATGAAGATGAAGAACCCGCACATCGTGCCGCTCTCGGGGCAGGCGCTGACGATTCTGCGTGACCTGCACCAGATCACCGGAAAAGGAACCTATCTCTTTCCATCGTCCCGCTCAGCAGCCCGTCCAATTTCAGACAATACGCTCAATGCTGCCCTGCGCCGGCTGGGATATGACGGGACAGAATTTGTCAGCCACGGCTGGCGGGCGATCTTCCGTACCCTGGCCGACGAGGTTCTGCAGGAGCGGATCGACATCATCGAGGCCCAGCTGGCCCACCAGGTTTCCGACGCCCTCGGTCGGGCCTACAACCGCACCAGTTTCCTCAAGGAGCGCCGGGACCTGATGAACCGCTGGGGGAAGTATCTCGACAGCCTGAAGAAAGCGAGCAAGGTCATCCCTCTGGTCAAACGAACCGGCTCCGACTGACGAACAGCATCTTTCATTTTCGGGCAGCTCGCAGAAAAAATCCCCCCCACCCTCACGCCTTTCCTGCTCCATACCAGCCGCAGATTTGTCCGGAAAACCGGCGGCCCTGTCTCTGGAAAACCGACAACTGATAAAGGCTGATATTGTCTCCGGGAATTCCACCGGTCACTCTCTGGTGATTTCGCTCCCATCCCGGTCGAAGATCGACGGTGGGGCTTCCTGACGGCAATGGACGAAAAAAGATCCGATTCCATTTTTTTCGACAGAATCATTCCTTCCCGGCTTCCCCCTTTCCCCATCTGAGTGGCATGGACGCAAAACGTCCAGATTGTTCACTACAGACACGGAAAGGAGAAAGTTCATGGCCAACAACCCCCTCCCCGAAACCGGGTTCCTGCGACTCAAACAGATCATTGGTGATCCCAAGGCGGACCCGCCCGTACCGCCGATCATCCCGGTTTCGCGCAGCGCCTGGTGGCAAGGAATAAAAGCACAAAGATACCCGGCTCCAGTGCGCATCGGCACAAGGGTCACCGTCTGGCGGGCTGACGAGATCCGCGCCCTGGTCAACGGCACCTGGAAACCCGAGTTCGCCGATGACTAGCATCATCAGCATTTACCCAGAATCAAACCGACGCTTTTGGGCCGTTGAGATTTTCATGCTTTTCAAGGATGCGCAAGCAATCGGCCTTCTACCGGTTGGATCACCCCGGGAGCAGACGCGCCTGAGCGCGACGAACCTCCCGGTGGGCGGGTCGGCAACGCCGTCAAGCCGTCCACGGGGAGCGAGGGTTTGCGGAGCTTTATCAGCGGCAGACAGGTTCGGACAGGAGCGGCCAGGATGAACACTGACCCCTCTCCTGTTCAGCAGCAGACCAACTTTACCGGGGGTTCACCATTCCCGCCCAGAACCTTGCCCGAGGAACTGCCTCCGGTCATACCGTTCTCTGAATCCCTGTTGCCGCAGGCATTGGCTCCCTGGGTGACGGACACCTGGGAACGGATGCAGTGCCCGCCGGACTATCCGGCGGTCGCCGCCATGGTTGCTCTGGCTGGCGTGGTGGGACGGCAGATTGCCGTCGGCCCGCAGGCGGAAACCGACTGGCTGGTGATTCCCAATCTGTGGGGGCTGCTGGTCGGCCGGCCGGGGCTGCTGAAATCTCCCGCCATGGATGCGATGCTGACGCCACTCAAGCGACTGGCGCAGGAGGCAGCGGAGGATTTTGTTGCCACTCAGGCCGAGCATGAAGCCGCACTGCTGGCCCACAAGCTGCGCCGTGATGCACTGGAAAAGGCCGCACGGCAGAAACTGGCCAAAAATCCAAAAGCTGACCTCGGCACCGAGCTGCTGCTGCAACCACCTGCCCCCCCGCACCTGAAGCGCGACATCAGCAGTGACAGCAGCGTCGAAGCCCTGGGTGAGCTGCTGCGTCAGAACCCGGACGGGCTGCTGGTCCACCGGGATGAAATCATGTCGCTGCTGAAATGGCTCGACCGTGAGGACAACGCGGCCGCCCGGGGCTTCTACCTCACCGCCTGGAACGGCGACAGCGGCTACACCTTCGACCGCATCGGGCGTGGACTGAACCTGCACATTCCGGCCCTGTGCCTGTCGCTGCTCGGCTCAACCCAGCCGGGCCGACTGGCCGGTTATGTGCGCACCGCCCTGCAGGGTGGTGCCGGAGACGACGGCCTGCTGCAGCGCTTCGGTCTGCTGGTCTGGCCGGATGTCAGCGCCAGCTGGCGGGAGATCGATCGACCGCCACACGAACTGGCCCGGCAGCAGGCACGACAGATCTTCCGACGGCTCTCCCGTCTCAACCCTGATGCGGTCGGCGCAACCCTGCAGGAAGAGGGACCACCTCTGCTGCGTTTTGATCCTGATGCTCTCGACAGCTTTCGCCACTGGCGCGGCCAACTGGAACAACGGCTGCGCTCAGGTGAACTGCACCCGGCCATGGAGAGCCACCTGGCCAAGTACCGCAAGCTGGTCCCTGCCCTGGCGCTGCTTGACCATCTGGTCGACAACGGACAGGGACCGATCGGCGAAAACTCGCTCAGCCGCGCCCTGGGCTGGGCGGACTATCTGGAAAGTCACGCCCGTCGGGTCTATGCCGCCGTCACCCTGCCCGAGGTGGCGGCCGCCAGGGCAATTCTCCAGCGCATCCGCAAAGGAGACCTGACGCTGCCCTTCAGCGGCTGGCAGGTCTGGCGACCCGGCTGGTCAGGGCTCGACAACCGGCCGGTGGTGCAGGATGCCCTCGACCTGCTGGTCGAATACGGCTGGCTGCTCGCCGAGCGGCAGAGCGCAAAAGCAACTGGCGGACGACCATCAACCCAGTACCACGCCCATCCGGCCGTGACAGGAAACACATTATGACAATTCATCCCCGGCCATTGCTGCAGAACCCCATACCCAGGGAACTGCAAAAACTGCAACAACCGGAATATGGGGCAGTGAACGTCGGCCCGTCGCTGTTTCAAG
>NPID01000382.1_pt1 | contig 17930 bp, 25 predicted proteins | sample 8637491 | NCBI WGS metagenome assembly NPID01 (sample SAMN07420843, study PRJNA396082) | bioreactor metagenome | isolation source: sample BA6 brine-fed electro-methanogenic bioreactor BA | place: Japan: Kochi | collected 2016-06-14 | reverse complement strand
CTCAAAGACCTCTACTCCATCATCAAGGACAGCGACGAATACATCAGGTTCGCGCTCCTCACCGGGGTGAGCAAATTCAGCAAGGTCTCCGTTTTCAGCGGGCTCAACAACCTCAAGGACATCAGCCTCGACAGCCGCTACGCCACCTTGTGCGGCTACACCCAGCATGACCTGGAGACGGTCTTTGCCGAGCATCTGCGCGGCGCCGACATGGAGCGGGTGCGCCAGTGGTACAACGGCTACAACTTCCTGGGGGATCGGGTCTACAATCCTTTCGATATTCTGCTGTTTATCGATAGTGGGATGGTCTTCGACAACTACTGGTTCACCACCGGCACTCCGACTTTTCTGATCAAACTGATCCAGAAAAACGATTATTACATTCCCAAGCTGGATAATCTACGGGTCAGCAAAAGCCTGATCGACAGCTACAACATCGAGGACATCGAGCTTGAACCCCTTCTGTTCCAAGCCGGCTATCTGACCATCGGGCGGCAGGAAAACGTCGGCGCTGTCACCATGTACATCCTGAACTTCCCAAACCTTGAAACTCGCTACTCTTTCAATGATTTCCTGCTCAGTCACCTGACCGGTCAGGACGCTGAGAAAGCGGAATTTCAGACCCAGATTTACTCCGCCCTGTCCGGTGCTGATCTGCCGGGGTTCAAGCAGGCTCTGACCTCCCTGTTCGCCTCAATCCCCTACACCAACTATGTCAACAACACCATCGGCAGCTATGAAGGATATTATGCCAGCGTGGTCTATGCCTACCTGGCAAGTCTGGGGCTGGATCTGACCGCGGAGGATGTAACCAGCAAAGGGCGCATCGACCTGACCGTGAAACTGGAAAACCGCATTTACATCATTGAATTCAAGGTCGACGGCGAGGGGCGCGCCCTGGATCAGATCAAAGCGCGTGGCTACCATCACAAGTTTCAGGGGCTGGGAAAGGACATCTACCTGATCGGCATCGATTTCGATTCGGAGCAGCGCAATATTGCCGGGTTTGAGTGGGAGAAAGGCTGAAGAGAAGTTTGAACCGCCCGTTCGCTGCGCTCACTCGAGGACGCGGAGATCGCGGAGAAAGGCTTTAAGGGGTTTGGAGAAAAAAAGATTTCTCTGTGGTTTTACTCTGTGTTCTCAGTGCGCTCTGTGGTTCAAACTTTTGACTTTAAACTTCCTCCGCGCACTCCGCGACCTCAGCGGTGAATGCTTTTCTCAGGAACGATACACTTCATCGTGACTGCCGACATGCACCGGGATAATTTCTTTGTCCTGGATGATCAATTCAAGGGTGATACGGTAGCTGATATTAATCGAGACAGAATGCAGGCTGCTTAACGCACCCTGCAGCCGGTGCATTCGAAGTGAGAGATGAAAAGGATCAAGCTCCAATAGATTCAGTGTCTTTTCGTATTGAGGGAGAAGATCGGGGTGCTTGCGCAGAAATTTTGCGGCCCGCTTGTTATACGCGGGGGTATAGAGGATGCGGAAGTTCATGGATCCATTTTCCGCAGTCGGTCGATATGCTCCTCTACACTTTCGGTAACGGCTTGGCCTTCGGCAACTTGGCGCCGCGCCTCATAAAGTGCGGCTTCCAACTCGCACACGCGCAGGCGATTGTAAGCCTCCATATCCATTACGACATAACGCTCCTTGCCGCGCACGGAAATAATGGCCTCGTCGCCCTCTGCCAGAGCAGACTCAATGGAGGAAACACCTCTTTTTTTCAATTCGTTAGCAGTAATCGCCTTCATCGCAGCACTCCCGATGCACAGATATTCGCGCTACTTATAGCATGATTAAGAGTACTATTAAAAGACAGATTGAGCAAGGGCGGGGACAATAATTGGTTTTGATAATCTGAACCGCCCGTTCGCTGCACTCACTCGAGAGCGCGGAGGACGCGGAGAACGATTTTCCTCGAAACACCTTCCAATCCGTATTACAATGTATTCAACACCCCTCTCAGGAGAAAAGCCATGCCCAAAACCGCGACCCTTACCGTGCGCGTCAAGCCAGACACTAAAGAGCGCCTGGATGCGCTGACGCGTGTGACACACCGCTCCAGGTCCTTCATGATTGAAGAGGCACTGGAACAATATCTCGAAATCAACGAATGGCAGACCCAGGGGATCGATGAGGCACTTGCCGAGGCCGACAGCCCTGACGCTCAATGGATTGATCACGAGGCTGTTATGGCGGAACGGGAGAAGAAAGGTGCGCATTAGATGGCTGCGGCGGGCGGTGCGGGATCTTGATGCGGCAGAGGAATTTATAGCACAGGATAATCCGGAAGCCCCGGCGAAGATCGCGTTGACGATCGTCAAGGCAGTATCCCAGTTAAAAGATCAGCCTGGAGCTGGTCGAGCCGGCCGAGTACCCGGCACGCGTGAACTCGTCATTGCCGAAACACCCTACATCGTTCCGTATCGCGTCAAGAACGATATCGTTGAAATTTTGCGAGTGTATCATTCCTCGCGTAAATGGCCGGATGGTTTTTGATTTCCCTCCGTGTTCTCAGTGCTCTCCGTGGTTCAATCTTTTGATTTCAAGATCACTCCGCGCGCTCCGCGACCTCAGCGGTGAACGCTTTTTTACCCATCAGGCGGGAAATTCTCTACATAATCCATGCTCTGATGCAGAACGCCGATGATTTCAATACAGGCGGATTGAATGGTGTAGAAAATCAGATGACGCCCTTCGGGAAAGCAATAGTACCCGGACTTGATATCGGCACGTGACCTTCCGGCCAGTGGGTTGTTGGCGAGCCATTCAAAACGGCGAATGATCAAGGTTGTGTAGGAATCGGCCTGTTCACGGCCCCATTGCTCGAAGGTATAAAGCCAGATTTCCTCCAGGTCGCTTTCAGCTCTTTCACGCAGACAATAGCGCCCACTCATTTCAGATGCTTCTTGTGCATTTTCTCGACAAAGGCTCTGCCGCTGAAATCCTCAATCAACGGACTGTCTTCTGCAGCCTGCAGCCTGGTTCTGAGAAGCTCTAGCCTGGTTTCCTCCTCTTCCAGCCGACGGAGACCGGCACGCACCGCCTCACTGACAGACTGAAAGCGCCCCTGCTCGATTTTACGCGCCACAAATTGCTCGAAATGCTCACCAAGAGTCACGGATGTATTCCTGGCCATATCATCACCTCCTCGCAGACTGTATTAGATTTTAATACACAAGAACAGTAGACGCAAGGACCTTGAACCGCCCGTTCGCTGCGCTCACTCGAGGACGCAGAGATCGCAGAGAAAGGCTGTGAGGTGGCAGGAAAAAGAAAAATTCTTTTATTTTTAGGTCTTTAAAGCTTCTTTGAAAAGAGTTTTCTGCGATTTTACTCTGTGTTCTCAGTGTGCGCTGTGGTTCAAGCCCTTGACTTTAAGACTCCTCCGCGCGCTCCGCGGCCTCAGCGGTGAAAAGCTCTTTACCGCCCGACCACATCCACCTTGGTGCGCAGCTGGCGGCGCTGTTCGGAGAAACAGTAGGAGATGACCTCTTCCTGGTCTTCGTCTTCGATGTCGGTGAAATGGAGAGCCACGCCCCAGTGCTTTTCGCCGCGGGGGGTGCTGCGTACCACGCGGCCGACGCAGCGCACAACAGTGCGGGGGGGGCCGGGAAGGGAGAGTTCGAGGCCGAGCTGCTGACCGATGGCGGGGTTGAATTCGGCGACAAAGAATATTCCACCGCCGCTGAGATTCACTCTTTCGGAAGGGGATTGGAGGATTTCAGGGCGTCCATCATCGTCTTCGACATGACGCCAGTAGCGCACCGGAAGATCGACGTCGATGCGAAAGTGTTCGCGCTTCTGCGGATGCTCATAAGCCTCAGTGACCTCAAGCACCAATTGGCGGTCATTGACGATCTGCTTGACCACGCCATGCAGTGCCACCGTTGGGCCGGCAACCTGGATGGAGAGCTTGAAATCACCGTCTTGATCGATATTGTTGGGCAGGACATCGGGAAGAAAATTGACTTTGATCAGCGTCGCGGCAACCGGCATCGCCACCCCTTCAAAGGGTAATGAGCCCGTCCCTTTGGTGGGGAGATAGACCTTGATCGATTTTTTCCCCCCCAAGTGTTGGAGGGCGTCCTGGGGAGAAATGCGTTCCATAGAAAAATTCGGAAAAAGTGATTAGAAAATGCTTGTCAGAATCGACCCTTTACCCTGATCCTGCCCCCGATAGCCGCTCATGGCTGCCTTGCCGGTACGGGCCTGGCTAAGCTCCTCGGAAATGACGGACATCATGCCACGAATTTTTTCGGATAGCAACTGGTTGTGTTCCCGTACCCGCGCCATAACGCGCGTGCGCCTCTCCAGAGCCGCTTCAAGGGTTGCATCTTTGCAATTTAGACCACAGACGCCCCGTTCCACATCGGCATCAATCTTCGCGGCCTGCTGCTGGCGTTGGCGAAGCTCCTCAGCGAACTGGCTGATGCGCTCAGAATCCACTTTGCCGAGAGTTTCATCAAAGCGCTCCAGTGCGTTAAGAATGTCGCGGTACTGGCTGATGGAAAGATCAACGGTTTTGTAAACTTCATTCAGGGAGACGTTTTTATCGAAACTGCACTCGCCCGACATCAGCCGACCACCACAGAGGGATTGGAGGAAGGATGGGAGACCCGTTCTTTGCGCACGATTTCTGCAGCCTCCACCCAGGCTTCGCGCAGCTCACGCAAAATTGAGATGACCGGCGCCAGGACAGTAGCATCGTTGCGCGCATTGGCTCGCGGGATTTCGCGCATCATGAAGTCATAGAGCGAGGCAAGATTGGCCGCGACTTCTCCGCCGATTTCGTGATCGAGGGTCGCGTTGAGTTCGGCAATAATCGCCAGGGTCTTGTCGATATTTTTGATTTTGACGGCATAATCGCCGCTTCCCATGGCTTCCGAGGCCTGCTCCAGAAAACGGATGGCGCCGTCATAGAGCATAATCAGAATCTGTTCGGGCGAGGCGGTCTGAACCTGGGTGTTCTGGTAGTTTTTGAGATAAGCATTCATCGGTTACTGTCCCCCTGCCAGAATGGGTAATTGTAATTGAGAAAGATAGCTGCTGGTGGCGTTCATGGAGCTGACGAGCTGCTCCATCGCAGTAAACTGGGCACGCAGAGTCTCCTCGCGCTGTTCAAGACGGGCCTCCTGGCGCTCAATCTGCGAATCCAAACGACGTAACCCGCTGTCGGTGGCCGTTTTGCGACTGGCCAGGATGCCGTCGCTGCGGTCGGTGACACTTTCAAGGTAGTCCACAAGCTTAGCGGAGAGCCCTTCGGTAGCAGCGCTTCCGGCAAACAAGCCGACAACCCCATCCAGGTCATCGCTGATGGCGTCTTTGAGAACAGCACCATCAACTTTAAGGGTGCCGTCTTTTTGCGTTGAGACTCCCAGTTGGGTCAACGTCTGGATGCTATTGTCGCCGCCTAACGCAGATCCAATCATTGATTGCAGGCGCCGCATGGGCATATACAGGCCGGAGTCACGCCCCCAACTGGAATCGCTCTGGTCTGAAATAAAGTTCACCACGTCGTTGTAGGCGGTGACGAAATCCTTTACTTTCTTCTCGACCGCATCCACATCCAGATCGACCTGCACACCGGTCGTTTCCGCTGCACCGGCATGAGGTTTAAGAAGATCAATGGTAACGCCGGGAATGGCCTCGGTAATACTGTTGCTGTTGCGATAAATATCGATGCCATCGACTTTGATGTGCGCCTGGGTTCCCTCCTGTGTCTGGGTGAACAAAGGCGAGGCATAGGTCCCCCCAGACAGGGAAGCGGTCGCTTCCACGGCAGTTCCGGCTTCATCGGCGGTCAGCACCAGGCGATAGGGATTGTCCGGATCACCGTCATTGATGATGCTGGCGCCGACTCCGGCACCGGCCGCGTTGATCGCATCACGGATGCCGCCAAGGGAATTATTGGTCGCATCGACCGTGATATCCACGGATTGACCGCCCACGGTCAGACTCAGCGTTCCGGTTCCGAACTCCTGGGCGTTGATATCGGCAACCCCCTGGCTGACCTCCTTCTCGCGACGGGCCAGGCTGACAACGTTGATATTGTAATCACCCTGTTCGGCAGAAGCAGATGCACTGACGGAAAAATACTCCTCCGACGCAGCCTCGGCTTTATTGGCGGCAATATCATCATATGAAGCCAGCCCTTCCGCCTTCTCCAGCAGCCCTTGAAGCTTGCTGTCGAACTTGGTGAAGGCATCGAGGCGACTTTTGAGATAGCTTTGCTCACGCTCCAACCGCTCGATCGGCTTGCGCTCAATCCTGAGCAGCTCTGTAATAAGCTCGTTGGTGTCGAGGCCGGTCGCCAACCCGCCGATTTGAATAGACATAATGACTCTCCTTGCTTGCGCGCGACGGTTTTCCAGGCAGAGGGCAAACGCCCGAGCCGGATCTGGGACTCTTATCGGATCGCAACCAGAAAGAGTTTAGAGAATTTTTTCATCTTCAAGCCGCAGGCAGCGGAGTGCGGGTCTGCCAGGAGGTTTTTTCCAGGATCACCTGCAGAGCGCGATTCGTTTTTGGTGCAAAAAGAATAGGCGCCGCCAGGTTGAGTGTGATTTTACGGTCCGGGGGGACGGTCACCACCGCCAGCACCAGGCAGTCATCCTCGTCCCCGATCCCCAGCTTGGAACGCTCGCCGGCATCGGGCAAGACGGCATAATCGAGGAAAAAGCCGCCGGGGTCGGTGAGGACAAAAGCCAAGGCCGGGTCATCGACGCTCTGAATCCAGAAAAGGGGGCCGGGCGTGGCCTGCGGCATGACGATAAAATGGTGCAGATGAGGAAAGCCGATCAGCCCTTCGGGGAACTGCATCGTCTGTTCAGGATCGTACTCAATGTCGCCGAAACGGGTTCCTGTCAATGTTTTCATTTTTTCCTGACACCTTTCAGACTCTCGCTCAAGGCATCCAGATCGGACGGGTTCCACTGGGCGGCCTCCTCGTTTTCCCGGCAGATGCGGTCGAAGACCTCCTGCCGATAGATCTTCTTGTCGGCGGGAGCTTCAATTCCCAGCCGCACCGCGCCGCCCTTGACTTCAAGCACGGTCACGCGGATATCGTCACCAATGAGAAATCCTTCCTCGGATTTACGGGTCAATACCAGCATTGCTTCGCCCTCCCTGGCTTAAGTCCTGCGCGACTCCCCGCACAGGACACTTGAATCATCGATTGCTGTCCTTCCCTGGACTGCAATCATCGTGCGCAAAACACCGCTTTGTCAACGCATATAGTCGAGAATCGACAGGCGCGAAACACGCGAGGTGATATCGAGCGCCGCTTTGAAGGCGGTCTCCTGCATGGTCATATTGGTGATGGTCTCCACCAAGTCTGCATCTTCGTAGCGCGACAGCATCGCCTGCATGTCGATGCGCACATCCTCCATGTTGAGTTTGGCGCTGTCCACCCGCTGGGCCAGATTGCCCATCTGGGAACGCTGAGTGCTCATCTGATCGGCAGCCCGGTCGAGATTGTCCATCTCGGCGAGGGCTCCAGCCGCATTACCGCTGTCCAAGGCTGTGACCATGTCGTCAAACAATTGCCACACATCCTTTCCAGTTCCAGGATCTCCGAACACTTCCTCCCCGGTGAGATTGACCTTAACCTTTTCATTTGGGCCGATTTCGAGTTTAATCTCGCCATTATCGCCGTCATAAACGATAGGAGCTCCCGGTGGATAAGGCTGAACATCCTCCTTGTATCCGGAGAAAAGATATTTCCCGTCCACACTCGAATTGGCCAGGGCCAGCAGCTCATCCTTCATTAACCGCATCTGGTCGCCGAGGGTTTTAAGGTCGTTGTCTGAAAGGCTGCCGTTGCCTGCATAAACCAGCGTCTCCTTGGCCCGCACCATGACCGAATCGATCCGCTCCAGATGGGTGTCGAGCACATCGAGCCGTTCCCCGGCAATACCCATGGTGTCGAGAAAACGGTCGGAAGCGCGGATCTGCCCCCGCGCATTGAGCATGGGGCGGATAGCAGACGGATCGTCGGAGGGCTTGGTCACCTTCTTGCCGGTGGCCGCCTGAAGACGCAACTCCTCGAGTCGTGTATTGGACTGGGTCATATTAGCGAGCAGGCTGCGATATGTGGTCGTCAAAGTGGCGCGCATGGCTTACCTCTTGAGAGTGAGCAGAGATTCCATCAGTTCATCAACCACGGCCAGAAATTTGGCCGAGGCCTCAAAGCCCTTCTGGTACTGCATCAGGTCGACCATTTCTTCCTCCAGAGACACGCCCACGGTGGCATCTCGCATATTGCGGATCTGCACCATGGCATCTTCAAGGCCCTGGGCGCTGGTCTGCGCGCGGGCAGCCTCGATGCCGACCTTGGAGGTAATCTTGGAGAAATAGCCGGTAAAGGAATCGTCGCCGTCCATCACCGTGAGATCATCGGCCAATGCTGCGAGATCAAGCGCGTTGCGGTTATCTCCGATATTTGGATCACCAAGCCCGCTCTGGGCGGCTGCAACCTGACGTGTATCGCTGAGGACGGTGGCCAGTGCTTTTGCAAAGCCATCTTCCGGAGCAGCCGGATCGGAAGGATCAAGCGGAGTCGCTGTAAAAAAATCGCCCCCGGCGTTGCCGTCAAGATCGACGCCTCCGCTGTGAAGCTGATTAACCTCATAGGCCAGCGAATAAGCCAGGTGATCGAGTTCCGCCATCCGATCCGGGATAATTTCGTCGCGTACGTTCATCAGCCCACGGAATTCGCCTCCGACCATGTCGCTGGAGAGTTCCGTGGTGGAGCTTGGTCCGGTGCGAAGAACCAGCTGCAGATTGAGGTCTGCATCGAGCTGGGGCTCAAGTGTCATGGCTTCCGTATCCTGCACCAGCGGTTGCCCGCCGGGCAGTTGCAGCGACACTTTACCGTTTTCCTCGTAGTAGGTGGCACCGAGTTCGCGTGACACCTGCTCGATCAGCATGTCGCGCCGGTCACGGTCGGTGTTGGCCGATTGGCCGGAAATCTCCACCGTTGAGATCCTCAGATTGAGATCGGCAATCTCCTGCAGAACAGGATTGATGGCGGTAATCTTCGATTCGATGGATGCGTTGATATTGCGCTGCGCGCTTCTGAGGCTGGTGACGGCGTCGTCAAAGGAACGCGCCAGCAGGTCGCCGCGCTGCAGGACGATCTGGCGCTCGGTCTGCCCGGCAGGGTTGGCGGAGAGCTGTTTCCAGGAATCAAAAAAACTGTCGATCTCCGTCGAAAGATTGTTTTCGGCGACACTGAAGATGCGCTCCAGCTCAGCCATAGGGGCCGCGCGCGAGCTCTCCTCACCGAGTTGTCCGCTTTTGTCATGAATCTGCCGGGTCAAAAATACGTCATGCTCGCGGGCGATATTGTTGATATTGACGCCCTGGCCGATAAAAAAGCCGCGCAGCTCCAAAGAGGGCACCGGCTGAAACACGGCCTTCTGCCGCGAATAACCGGGAGTATTGACATTGGCAATGTTGTTGCCGGCGATTTCCACTGCCTTCTGACTCGTACGAAGGCTGGTCTTGCCGGCGTTAAGTGCGCTCATCAGTCCGGCCATGGCTTAAATCCTCCCCGCCAGCAGTTTGCCGCCACCCTTGCCCGGCGTCAGAGATCCCGATGCGCCATAAGCCGGCGGCGGGACCTGCTTCTCGAAAAAAGCCACCGTATCGCGCACCAAGTGCAGCCCCGACCAGAACAGAAAAGCGTTGCGGCGATTCTCAGCGCGAACTTCTTCCGCAAGCTCCCTGCATTCCAGACTCTCACAGGGAGGAGCTTCCGCCAGAGCTTCCATCAGCTCTTCCTTGCGGCGAGCCGTTTCGGAAAGGGCTTCCATATCAAAATCCCGGGCTGCACGACGCTCCTGAGCGATCAGGTCCCGCAGCTGCAGCAACTGTTCATGGATAAACTCTTCAGTCATTGCGCGGCTCCTGAGAAACGAATTTGAGCAGACTGGCCGCCACTTTGTGCATATCCGGATTATAGGTGCCGCTGGCGACCTGCGCTTTGATCGACGCCACCTTTTCGGCACGCTGCGCATCCGCCGGGCTGGAGGCTTCACGAGCCTTATTCACCCCCTGCAGGACGGAAGAAAAGTCCACCTTGTCGCTCTGGCGGGGGCCGGCCGATTTTCCAGCTTCGTTTTTGTGGGTGGCGCGCGTTGTGCTGGGCGGCGGCACCATTTGATTGCCGAATATTTTTTTAATGGACATCGCAATGCTCCCTTGGTTTCTCTCGCTTGAGATACTTATCGGCAGGGTGCAGGGGATCTTTAGGGAAAATTAGAGAGAGGAGAAAGTCTTTTACCGCGGAGATCGCGGAGTGCGCGGAGAGAAAATCAGAGAAAAACTTTTAACAAAAATCTTGAACCACAGAGAACACGGAGAACACAGAGGAAAATCTCTTTTTTACAAAAGATTAAGACCCTAAAAGCATTTGATTCTTTTTTAGTTCTCTATGGCCTCTGTCATCTCCAGAGAACGAAGCGAACGGGTGGTTCTAGGTTTTCTCCCGCAGTCCCTCCGCGCTCTCCGCGATCTCGAGTGAGCGCAGCGAACGGGCGGTGAGTAATTATTTTTCTTCTTCCACCGGCCCCTGCAGGTGGCGGTAGAGGGCTTCGGCGATACCGATGCCCTGGGTGGCGGAGGCTTTCTGGGCCACCTCCCAGTCCATCATCTCCTGGAACATCTGCTGACCGCCGTTGGGGGGGAGCAATCCGTCGGTCGGTACGCTCTTGCGCATCTCCTTGAACATGGAATTCACGAACAGTGCTTCAAACTGCTGGCAGGCTTCCTTGAGCTTCTGAGGGTCGTTTTTCTGTGCGTCGGTTGCGTTTTTTTTCTGCTCAAGGGCGCGGGAGGCGAGTAGCTGCGGATCGATTTTCATGTCCATAGTTAAAACCTCATTTAAAGCTTTTACCGCGGAGAGCGCGGAGGACGCTGAGAGAACCTCAGAGAAACCCACAAATTCCCATCAAAATCCAGACCTTTGGTTTTTATGAAAAGATTTTCTCAGATTCTTCTCAGCGTGCTCCGCGTCCTCCGCGGTGAAAAATAGACTTACAGGATCACCAACTCAGCATGCAGCGCCCCGCTGGCCTTGATCGCCTGGAAGATGGCGATCAGGTCGCGGGGGGTGGCGCCTATGGCGTTGAGGCCACGGGCAATTTCGCCGATGCTCACGCCCCGGTCGACCACCACCAGGTTGCCGATTTCCTCGGTCACTTCAATTTCGGTCTCCGGCACTGCCACCGTCTCTCCTTCCGCCAGCGGGTTGGGCTGGCTGACCTGGGCGGATTCGCTGACCACCAGGTTGAGATTGCCATGGGAAACAGCCACGGTGGCGATGCGCACATCTTCGCCCATGACGATGGTGCCGGTTTTTTCGTTGATAACGATACGGGCAACGGTATCCGGACGTACCACCAGTTCTTCCAGTGCGGCGATAAAATCGATTTTGCGGTTCTGGTAGGGTTCCGGGATCTGCACCCGCAGGCTGGAGCCATCAACCGAGTGGGCGACATTTCCTCCGAACCGCTCGTTGATCACCCGGCTGATGCGAGAAATCGTCGTAAAATCAGCCTGCTGGATACGATAGGTCAGCTGATTGCCGGACCCGAAATCAAACTGCACCTCGCGCTCCACCATTGCCCCCCCGGGCACCCGCCCTGCGGTGGGATGGTTCTTCTGCACCGTCGCCGCTTTGCCGCCGAAGGCAATGGCGCCGACCACCACCGGCCCCTGGGCTACGGCATACACCTGCCCGTCCGGACCTTTCAGCGGGGTCATGAGCAGTGTGCCGCCCACCAGGCTTTCCGCATCGCCGATGGAAGAGACCAAAGCATCAATGCCGGTGCCCGCCTTGGCGAAGGGAGGCAGTTCGGCGGTGACCATCACCGCCGCGACATTATCCACTTTGATCAGCGCCGGGTCGACCGCGACGCCAAGCCGATCAAGCATATTGGCCAGCGACTGGATTGTGAACTCGGTGCTCTGGCTGTCGCCGCTGCCGTTGAGCCCCACCACCAACCCGTAACCGACCAGCTGATTGCTGCGCACCCCTTCGATCCGAGCGATATCCTTGATCCGCGCCGCCTGAGCCGAGGTCGCAAACAGAACAAGCAGAACGACAACACCCATCAGAGTTGTGAATATTTTTTTGTTTTCCAGCTTTTTCATTTTTTCACCCAGTAGCCCGTTCCAGGGAGCGTCGATTTTGTGCGAGATCAAGGAAGCCGAGAGCCGGCAAGCGAGGCGTATTGCAATACGTCGAGCGCAGCCGGCGCGAAGGCTGACGCGGAGCTCGTGCAAAAGCGGCGCTCCCCCGCTAGAATGGCCAGACGTTATCCAGGATTCTCACCAACCAGCCCTGCTTCTGCTTGTCGCTGATCACTCCCTTGCCGGTATAGACGATCTGTGCGTCAAGCACCTGACTCGAATCGACCACGTTATTGGACGATACATCGGTGGGGCGCACGATGCCGGACAGGCGGATCAACTGCTGCTCGTTGTTGACGGTGACGCTTTTATGACCATCGATGCGCAGGTTGCCGTTGGGCAGCACATCCACCACGCGCGTCGTGATGGTAGCCACCAGATCCTCCCGGCGCGAGGTGCTGCCTGAGCCGGTGAACTCATTGTCGTATTGCGTCCCAATCAGGTTGCCGGGATCGATAGCGCCGTTGATCGTCGCGATCTGCTTTTCCAGACCGAACAGGTTGTTGATCCCCGCCGAGGCCGAACTGCTGCGCCCCGTTGAGGTGCTGGCCTCCTTGCTTGCGCTGGCGCGCTCGAAGATGGCGACCGTCAGGATATCCCCTACGCGACGTGCCTTAAGGTCATTGAACAACGCCCCACCGCTCTCGGTCCACAGGGAGCCATTCGTCGTCGGCCTCTCCGGCACAATCTCCACCTGCTGAGGAGCAAAAACCTCTTCCGTAATCTGAGACTGAGTGTGGCCTGCGCAGCCGACTGCAAACATCAGCAGCGCTGCACTGATTATCCATCCGAAAATTTTCATCATCAAAGCTCCACCTGCACAACGCCGGGAGCCGTGACCCGGCAGAGAATATCTTTCTGCGAGGAGGCGTTGCGGATTGTCACAACATCGTTCTTCGCGCCATCTTCACGGGCAATGCCGGTCGCAGTCAGCTCCATGGCGCCGCTGCGCACCACAATGGAGACCCGGTCGCCGCGATGGACCAGGGCTGGCTCTTCGATCCAGCGGCGATCGAAAGCATCGCCCAGCCGCAATGAACGCTTGAGCTGCTTGCCGATCAGCTCCTGCGGATCCAGGCAGGGATTGCGCATCTGCCCCAGGTCCATTTCGACCATATTGATATCATGCTCACCCAGCGTCACCCCCCGCCGCAGATCGCCCGCCGCAACGGCAACCGGGGCCAGGGCTTCGATTTCGGCGCGAAAAGAGCGGTTTTCCACCACCCGGTCGTCGACACGAAAGATGAACGTGAAGCGGCGGCTGTTGAGAATGCCGGGATCGGAGGGAATGATCTCATGTGTCATCCGTCCGGCAGGCAACTCAAAAGACCGATGAACGTCCAGGGAGCGGATACGGATGTCGGCCTGCGGCAATAGGCCGGCATTCTCAGCCAGGTAATCCTCAAGCATGTCGTGGATTTCAGCTCTGTCCACAACCTGGAAATCATCCGACGCGAACGCGGCACCGGCTGTCAGAAGCAGGGCCGTCAGCAGCAAAAAAACGTATTTTCCGGTATTTGTCATCATGTTGCCTGTATTTTGCAAATCTCGAGCCGAGTTGAGTTGGGTGTTATTTAAAATCTTCTCCCCCACCCCAACCCTCCCCCGCTGGGAGAGGGAGAAAAACGCCAGAACGGTTATCCTTGCCCCTCCCCCCAGCGGGGGGAGGCTGGGAGGGGGGAGCGATTAAAAACGAGACAAAAAAACGGCGCGGGAATTCATCTGTTCAACAAATTCATCCGCGCCATTTTTATGACTTTCCCAGAACGGGTCTCTTAAGCCAGGTTATTGACCATCTGCAGCATTTCATCCGATGTCTGAATGGCCTTGGAGTTGATCTCGTAGGCGCGCTGCGTCGTGATCATCCCCACCATCTCTTCCATGATGTTGACGTTGGACCCTTCCAGGAAACCCTGGGCAAGAGCACCGAAGCCCTCCTGGCCGGGGATGCCGTCGACAGGCGCACCGGAAGCCGGGGTCTCCAGCAGCAGGTTGCGGCCGATCGCTTCCAGGCCTGCCGGGTTGCTGAAAGTGGTCAGTTCGATGGTGCCGATCTGGTTGGGCTCGGCCTCGCCATCCAGATAGGCGTTAACCGCGCCGTCCTCAGTGATGGACAGGCGCGTCGCGTTTTCCGGGATCACGATCTGCGGCTCCAGGGGATAACCGTCAGAGGTCACCATGCGGCCGGTGCCGTCCTTCTTGAAGGCCCCGCCGCGGGTGTACGCTTCTTCGCCGTCAGGCATCAGCACGCGGAAAAAGCCGTTGCCCTCAATGGCGAGATCCAGATCGTTGCCGGTCTGCTGCAGATCGCCGGTGGTGAAGATCTTCTGCACCGCTGCGGAACGCGCCCCGAGGCCGACCTGGATGCCGGTGGGCACTTCGTCGCCGTTGACCGATTCGGTGCCGGCCGCGCGGCTGACCTGATAGAGCAGGTCCTGAAAATCGGCGCGGCTTTTCTTGAAACCGGCCGTATTGACGTTGGCCAGGTTGTTGGAAATCACGTCCATGTTGAGTTGCTGGGCGGTCATGCCGGTTGCGGCGGTCCACAGTGATCTGATCATAGCCTAGGTTCTCCTTGCATCATCCGGAGGCGACTCCCGCGAGCGGCTCCGGTGGTTGATTTTATTTAGCCCACGCGTCCCAGTTCCGCGGCCTTGCCCATCTCTTTGTAGGACTTGATGGCGCGGGTCAGGGCTTCAAAATTGCGCTGTGCATCGATCATCACCGCCATCTCCTCCAGCGGATTGACGTTGGAGGATTCCAGCTGCCCCTGGGCGAGGCCGGGGCGGGCAATGCGGGCCTCCGCTGCCGGCTCGGCCGCTGCGAACAAGCCATCGCCGCGTTTTTCCAGCTGCTGAGGATCAAGCACTTCAAAAACAGCGATTTCGCCGACAATCGCTTCACCGTCATAAATCCGGCCGCTTTCATCGATAACCACATCGGCATTCGGCAGATTCACAGGGCCGTTGGCCCCCACCACCGGATAACCTGCAGCAGTCACCAGGGTGCCCTCGGCATTGAGACGAAAGCTGCCCTGGCGGGTGTAGGCCTCCCCTTCGGGAGTTTGTACCTTGAAGAACCCGGGGCCGTTGATGGCCAGATCGAGGTTGTTACCGGTGGACTGAAAGGTGCCGGTGCCGTGATCGGTATAGCGCATGCCGACGCGACTGTGATTGACGCCGCGCGCCAGGCTCTGCTGGCGGGCATCGCTGATCAGGGATTCGAAATTGAGGCGATCTTTCTTGAACCCGACGGTATTGACGTTGGCCAGGTTGTTGCTGACCACCTCAAGAAGCTGCATGCGACTGCGGGCCCCGGACAGGGCGCTGTAGATTCCTGAACTCATCCGTGCGGTGTCTCCCTTAGAATTTTTCTTTTCTTTGTTTTCTCGCTCGCCTTACCTTTCGGATCAACGAGTGGGAAACTTTAGCTCTTTTTGCGCGCCACTTCCGCAAGTTTCACCAGTTGCTGCGCTTCTGCGGGGGAGACCTGAAGAACTTCGGCGATCTCGTCCGGGCCCAGCCCTTTGTCGGCCAGGGTCGCCACATGGCGATAACGCTCCGGTGCCTGCCCACCGCCAAGACTGTTGCCGCCGTGAAGACGCTCGCGCATAGCCTCGGCCTCCTCTGCGGAAACAGAGGGTGTGGCTTCAGCTCCCTGCTCCGGGGCGGGTTCCTGCCGGCGGGGTGGCTCTCCCTCAGGCACCTTCGAGACGGGAGCCGCCGCTGCCGTGCGGCGCCACAGGGAGAATTCTTCACGCAGGGCGTCCAGTTCCCCCCGCACTTTGCGCAGGTTGAGGTAGACAACGATCAGCGTCACGCCGACGATCGCCGCCAAGACCGCAACGGCAAAAAAATTGAATGTGGAAAGGGCCATGGGGTTGCCTTGAGATCAGGTTCAGGAGCGCGCCGGCCGTGTCAGGCGACTGCTCATGCGGGATTTGAGCCGGGCCAGGGCCTGGCTGTGAAGTTGCGAAACACGCCCTTCGGTGACGCCGAGAACCTCTGCGATTTCTTTCTGGGTCAATTCTTCGTAGTAGTAGAGAGCGATGACCAGACGCTCTTTTTCGGAGAGCTTTTCAAGCAGACCCGCCAGCTCCTCGGTGAGCTGCAGGCGCTCGACGTTTTCCTGAGGGGTTGGCATCTCGGGGTCGCTGAGGTTGTCGAGAAAACTGCGCCCCTCTTCATGTTCGTCCAATGTCTGATGCAGGCTGACGCAGCCAAGATGGCTGACCTCTGCCAGCAGGGCACGGTATTCTTCGAGCCCCAGCTCCATTTCATCGGCGATCTCGAACTCTTCCGGCGGCCGCCCCAGTTGCTGCTCAAGGCGCTCGATCGCGCGGGTCAGGCGGCTCTGTTTGTCCCGCAGGGTGCGGGAAAACCAGTCGGCCTTGCGTGCTTCGTCGAGCATGGCCCCCCGCATACGGTGTTCGGCGAAGGTCTTGAACAGAATTCCGCGCCCGGCGTCGTAGCGGTTGGCAGCGTCGATCAGCCCCATCATGGCCGCGCTGGCAAGCTCGTCGCGGGTCATGGTCGACGGCACCTGGGTGATCATGCGCTCCACCAGAAAATTGACCAGCGGCAGATGATCCTGGATCAGCCGTTCCCGCAGATCGGGCTCAGGCACATAATAGGTTTCGGGAGGGTTCATGGTCACCGTGCCCTCTCAGGCCCCCTGGCCGAAAGACAGCAGACGCCGCCAGAAAAACTGCAGGCTGCCCTTGGGGCCGACATTCTGCGGCGTTGAGATCAGGTTGCGGGCGATGGTTTCGAACGCGGCGCTGGCCTTGGTGCGGGGAAACAGATCCACCATCACCCGCTGGCGGCGCACCGCTTCGCGCATGCGCTTGTCCTGCGGCACGCACCCCAGATAATCGATGGAAATATCGAGATAGCGGTTCGACACCATGGTCAGCTTGCGGTACACATCGAGAGCCTCGCCGGCATCGCGCACCGAATTAACGATGAGGTTGAAACGTTTTTCGTGATACTGCACCGAGAGCAGCTTCATCAGGGCATAGGCGTCGGTAATGGCAGTGGGTTCCGGGGTGGTCACCACCAGGATGTCCTGCGCCGCGACATTGAAATAGGTGACGTTTTCCGAGATGCCGGCCTCGGTGTCAATGATGACGACTTCGAAATCACCGTGCAGGCTGTCGAGATCGTCGAGAAATTTCATCTTCTGTTCCGAGCTCAGGCGCGTGACCGTCTGCATCCCCGAGCCGGCAGGCAGAATTTTGATACCGCCCGGCCCCTCCACCATGATCTCGAGCAGCGAACGATCGCCGTTGAAGAAGTGATTGAGGTTGTACTGCGGCGTCAGGCCGAAGACCACATCGATATTGGCCAGACCGAGATCGGCGTCGATGATGAGCACTTTCTTGCCCATCTGCGCCAGCGCCAGAGCGACATTGGAGACCACCGCGGTCTTGCCGACTCCGCCCTTGCCGCTGGTGACCGAGAGGACCCGTGCGGCCTGACGATCGGCCTCAAGCGCCGCGGAAGCATCGGTGGCCGTACCGCTGAAGCGATCGCTCATGGAGCGCAGGGTTCCTGCCTGATCCAATCGTTGCTGCAACATTTCCATAAATCCTTTCCCCTCGCCCTTTTATCCCATGATCATGCGGGCGATCTTCTTTGAATCCGCCACCAGAATGTCTTCCGGCACCCGTTGCCCGTTGGTCAGATAAGCAATCGGGAAGTTGTGCCGCAGATGCACGTTGAACA
>NPID01000292.1_pt1 | contig 18034 bp, 16 predicted proteins | sample 8637491 | NCBI WGS metagenome assembly NPID01 (sample SAMN07420843, study PRJNA396082) | bioreactor metagenome | isolation source: sample BA6 brine-fed electro-methanogenic bioreactor BA | place: Japan: Kochi | collected 2016-06-14 | reverse complement strand
TTTTATGTTTATGATCCTAGACATATCATGATCTGGAAGAATGAGCTCGCTGGTGAGCTTGATTCTCCTCCTATCAGAGAACAACGTTATCTTGATTTAATTAAACAATATGAAGAAACAGAATAAAACAACAATAATTGAAGTATTAGTCATTCTTATACTCACAGGTGTCATAGGTGTAAGTGGGATATATATTTATCTAAATAGAGATAAATTCTTGTCAACTACAGATAATGAAACTGGCTCCGGAATAGAGACCGTCACTGCCTTAACCTCAAATGAATTAAACAATTGGAATATAGATCTAAGAAATAATTTATGCAATAGACTTAGTGCACAATATGTATCTGAATTTAATGAAGGATATGCTATAGCTCTTATGGATGAACGTTATTATATAGTTGATGAAAATGGGGAAAAACTAACAAATGACTTATATTACTTAGACTTATCCAACATTCACGATTCGAGCTTTACCGATGAAGTATATCAAATAAGGAATCAATTCCAATTCAGTGCTGGAGTAGCATTTGAGACGGAAGCCATCATTGGAGAGGATATCACAATTAAGGATCTTTTCAGAGAATTACCGAAATTTTCTGAAGGGTTTATAAAGGTCCAGGACGGAAATGGTTTATATTTTTTCATCTCCGAATCAGGTAGAAGGCTATCTAATCTGAAATTCGAGGCAGCCAATAACTTCGCCAATAACCTTGCTGTTGTTATAAATAATGGGAACTATAATTTTCTTGGTCGAAATGGTGAATTGCTCCTAGAAGAAGATGTTGAATTCGCATCTGATTTCAATCAATGGGGAGTAGCGATAATACAAAAACAAGGCCAATACTACGTCATTGATAACACAGGGCAAGCCTTATCCGGTGGTTTCAAAGAAATTAGTAATTTCGTTGAAGGAATCGCAGTCGTAACTAATAATGATGATACTTATTCTTATATCAATACCAACGGAAAAACTATAAATCCTAGTAGATACGAGATAGCTTATGATTTTAGTCACGGATACGGTAGAGTATTCAATAATGGAGAATATATGTTCATTAATAATAATGGAGAACAGCTAATGAATAAGGGCTTCTTCTATGCTAGAGATTTCTATAACAACTATGCATATGTACAGGAACTTGCAACCCTGAAATCCAACTTTGTAAGCACATCCGGAGAATATCTATTTCCCGGTGGTCTTGATTATGATCGTGCTGGTTTTGTAAGCGATGGAATTATAAATGTTGAAGATAACCATAACTCAAGCTATATAACTACTTCTGGAGTTAATATTCTCGATGATACCTATGATCATACATATTCATTTAGAAGAGGACTCGGTCTTGTTTATGATGCTGGTAAATACTTTTATGTCAATTCCAATGGAGATAGATTAAATAATGATCTATATAATTTCGCATTCCCATTCCTAAGCGACAGGGCAATAGTCGATAAAGATAATTCTTCATACTTTATAGACCAAAGTGGACAAACGATTTCTGATGGCTACTATTTCCTTTCTCCTTACATAAATAACGTTGCAATAGGACTTAAAAATGAAACTGAGTACATTTATATAAATCATGAAGGGCAGCCGATAAAGGCTGGAATGACATTTGCGTTTCCATTCAATAAAGGTGTAGGTAGATATTTCGAAGACCAGGTATATAAATTTATTGATACAGAAGGAAATCAATTCTGTGGAGAGATTGATCCAAATATCTAAGCTCGTACAATACTTCTTCTAATACTCTCTACTAGGATTATCTATTTGAATAATAAACGTAATCAAAGATTGCTGGTGGGGCTGGGTTGAGTGGTTTCTTAACAGCTAATAACGGAGTAGGGGATTCTCCAGATAAATCTTCTTGATAAGACTGAGATTTTATATCCAAGAACTGTTTAGGAAGGTCAGAGTTGCCACAGAAAGTTATCCTTGTTGAGCTACCTCCTGTTATGATTGGTCTAAGCCGTAAAGCTACTAATTCTACTGCCCCAGCAGTTGCATACTTAGTTTCGTTATTACTTGCAAGAGTAATTGCCAATGAATTTGATGTGTTTCCAAGTGTATCACTGAAACATAAATTGCTTGTTGTATTGAAATTTTGAAATCCAGCTCCTGCATATCTATCTTTGACGATCTCGTATTGATAGCCATCAGTATAATTTCTTCTATATACTAAACCTATTGACCAAACTACGCTTCCCTCCCAGCTCATACTGATTGGCCCTCTATAGTCCCCAGCGCTAGATTGTAAATTGATCTGCAACACATCGTTATTACTCATTTCTAGGTCTTTAATTCTATTTGTGAAAGCCAGACTCATAGCTCCTTTCACTACACCTTCCTGTAAGTCGCAAAGATATGCATCGCTGTAAGCATCTGTTGCATCAGAATCGATATCACAACTTGCACTACTCACCTCACCAGTATTGAAATTTTCCTCTAGTTTATCTTCTAGGCTGTTTAAATCATCTGTATCAAAACTAAGATCCTCTGCTTCAATTGTAAATTCATCGAAAAATTCAAGTGTCTGTAATATCTTTGATTCAGAATATGAATAATTCTGCTCATACAATTCATTATTCACCCTCTCTTGGACATCCCTGCGCAGGTTTACTACCGTAGAGAGAACAATAATTGATAAAATCAAAATTATTAGTAAACTAATCACCAATATTTGTCCTTTATCATCTTTCATGTTTTTATTTAAATTTTTATTGAACATTTCTTGTAGAAATAACAATTTGTTGAACATCTAGTGGCAGTTCGTCATTTTGTGCAAGTGCAAAGTCATCATCATTCTTCACCAACATTAATTTTACAGTAACTATTATAGTATTATTGGTGTATCCGGTATTTGAGATAACTTCATCAAAACTTGCCATCTCAAACTTCAAATCTTTTACATAAATATTATCTACTGTTTCCTTAACTTTTTCAAATTCTAGAGTTTCAGGATTTTGCACGTATTTACATATTGATATCTGATCCGCACATTTCGTCCAAATTACTTCTTGCGTATGAGATATATGACAGACATCTGCCTGACAATCGACAATAACATTTGCATTACGAATATCTCTTTTCATGAAATCAAATACCTCACTCAAGGATTCTCTATAGACAGATCGCAAATAGTTTTCCTGAGAAATTTTCAAAGAAGAAAAAAGTATTTGAGTAAGCATAATCATCAACATTCCGAAAATTGCCATAGAAACCAACAGCTCCATAAGAGAATATGCTTTTTTATCTTTAATTTTTGCAACTAGACTCTTCTTCATTAATTACCTATTGTATATAACGGGTTCGGCCTGAAGCCATATAATGTAAAAGTAATTTCTTCATTAGTTAGATCTGTATATATAGTTGTCAGCGTAAGTTTACTATACTTAGAGGTTGAGTCTTCTACCAATCTTAACTGTAAGTAATATTCTTCTTCATAATCAACATAATTGCCACTAGTAGGGAAGAGTACTTCTACTTTATAGTCGTTATCTATTGTTTCCATTACCGCATTATCAACCTGTTGTGAAAAGCAAACTGAGTCCAAATTTGTATTGTTATAGTCAATCGTACCGATAGAATAATACAGAGTACTGCTTGTAGTCCCACCCAAAGTAAAGGGATCCCCAGAATTGCAATCAATTACTTCTCCATCTGGTCTTTTCGCAACCTCCAGAACCTTCACCGCTATTGTTTTTGCTCTACTTGAAATATCATTATTTATTGATGTCCTGGCAGATTTCACCATTATTGAAACTGATGCAAGTATTACGGATGTAAAAATTAAGAGTACAAATAAAACTTCTACCAATCCAAATGCTTTTTGATTTTTTGACAAATTTATTTTCATCTCCAATTTTCACAAAATCAGTTAATTAGGACGCCTAACTCCAGGTGGTAAAGTAGCTGTAGGAGTTGGTGTTACGGTAGTCTTTGGTGATGTAGGATTTAGAGTTGGTACAGTTGTTGCGCCACCACCGCCGACATCAAATTTTTCATCAACTTCACTATACTCTGAGACAACTTGGTCAGGTGTAGTCAAAACTTTGAAACTATCCTGGATACCATTTATAAATAAATAGTTTGTAAATCGTTTGCTAATATCCGTAACAGGTATAAAGCACTTCCCATTTGTAGGCACAGATCCTCCTGTATCCAAGTCAACCATAATATCCCCTGTCAGATGTTCAAAATATATAGCCGTACATTCTGGAACACCCTGAACTGGGTCGTCATCTGCCCCTCGACCAACATTCAATTCGTAATTAGCAGTTAAGAATGCGGCTTCCACGTCTGAGTCATAACTGCAACTCCAAGGATTAACAGTGGCATAATCCACAATTACACATTTGTCTATATGATTGTCTCCATCAACTCTATAACGATATCCCTTGAAATCCAGTTCGTTCGATTTTCTCACATCATTTTTCGCATTATTTTTCATGAGGGAAAACATGGTTATTGCCTGTTTGCTTGATTCCTGCACCTCAATAGTAGAGCGGAGCATAAGAAGCCCCTGAATACCAAGTGCTATCAACATCGCAATTATAGCCATTACAGCCAATAATTCGATCATCGTATATCCTTGGTTTTTGTTCATACTATATTCTATTATCATAGGGAACAAGCGTCAATTAAAAAACCCATGTACCAGTCGGTACATGGGTTAATACTTTTACCAAATAATTTTTTAGAAGCAGGTATTTGTAGTCATATAATACCACTCTCCACCATCCTCTAATTTTACACCAACAGCATAACCACTTGTTTGTTTGTCATAACAAACATAAGCAGTGTTTGTAGCATCATCTGCATAATCCTGATCCGCGCCTACAACCACAACTTCCATATCATACTCAAACTCAATTTTCTTACTACTAGCACCAGTGTTTGTATCAGATACATAAACAGTACTATCTGCTGCTTCATCAGAAACTAAATAGTCAGGTAATTTCCTGTATTTACCCTCATAAGCGACAATAGCAGTTTGAAGTTCTCTTGCTAGATTCTGCCTCTTTGTGTCTCTACTTGTTCGAAATGCTCTAGTTACACCGAAAATAGTCAGTCCTATCAACAAACCAATTATTGCCATTGCAACAAGAAGCTCGATAATTGTAAAACCTTTTTTATTTCTCATTGGGGCTATGTTTAAAAATTTAAAAACTAGATATCTGATAAATAGGCATATATATTGCAATTGCTAGAATAGCGACAATAACGCCTACTACTAAAAGAATAATTGGTTCCATCAGCTTTGTCAAATTGTCTGCCAAGTTGTTCAACTCTTCTTCATAAAACCTACTCATATCAAGAAGCATCTTATCTACAGTACCGGTTTCTTCACCGATAGCTATCATTTTTATAACAATCACTGGTATTACATCACTTTTTGCTAGAGAAACCGCAATAGGTGAGCCTTTACTTACATCTATAACTGCCTGTTCAAGTGCATCCTTATAATGAATATTTCCTAGCGCCTTCGATACTGTAGTAAGAGAGTCAACAATTGAAATACCACTTCGGACAAGCATAGCAAGCAACCTAGTCATTTGAACTACTTGAGAGTACTCAAACAAAACACCGAATACTGGAACTTTTAGTAAAAACTTATCTATTGTCCTTCTTCCACTTGGTGAAGAATAATACATTCTCCCACCTACAATAAGTATAACTATCGAAAATAATGCTATTCCAGCACCTATAGGATTCGTGACAGCATCACTAATATCAACAAACATCTGTGTGATAAATGGAAGCTCATCCACACCAAAATCAGCATAAAGGTCTTTGACAGCTGGAATCATAAACACCATCATAACTATGATCACCACAATAATTACAATGAATATTATGACCGGATAAATCATTGCCCCCCTAATCTTCGCCATTAATTGGTTCCTTTTTTCTAAATCAATTGTAATCTGCTGCAAAACCTCTACTAGATTTCCACTTTTCTCCCCAGCCTGCAATAAACTAATTTGTAGTTCATCATATATTTTGCTGTTCTTCTGAAACGCCTTTGATAAAGCCATACCTCCCTGAACACCTTCAAAGACTTTTTGTAAATCAGTTTTAACTGCTTTGTTCTTGGTTTGAGAAATCAAAACATCAAGTGACTGAACAAGTGGAACACCAGCACCAATCATAGTAGAAAGCTGCTTGGTGATAATCATTTTTTCTTTAAGAGGCAGGCCTCCGATTTGCATCTCGCCAAGTTTTCGAAAATCAACTCCAATATTTTCCTGGATACTAACAACAATTAAACCATTTTCGTGAAGATATTCTACGACCTGGTTCGGTGACTCAGCCTTGTAAACACCTTTGATCTGAGTCCCATCTTTTTTGGATGCTATATAACTATAATCTTTCATTTAATTACCTAATAAATGATGCTACTTACATGGTTTTTAAAAGTGACCTCAACTCATCTGCCTTTAATGTGTAGTTCAACGCTTCTTCCATAGTTATTTCACCAGCACGGATTAGTTTGACTAAAGAGGTTTCTAAAGTCTGCATCCCTACCTCGCTACTCGTTTGTATAATATTATCAATTTGGTAGGTCTTTTCTTCTCTGATGGCATTTTTCACGGCAGAAGTACCTGTCATGATTTCATGAACAGCTTTTCGGCCTCCAGATTTCACAGGAATAAGCCTCTGAGAAACCACGCCTACAACGACATTGGCAAGCTGAGCTCTAATTTGTGACTGTTGCCCTTCAGGGAAAACATCAATTATCCTATCAATCGTCTGTGAAGCAGAATTGGTATGAAGAGTAGCAAAAACTAAATGGCCAGTTTCAGCTATAGTTACAGCTGATTCAATTGTTTCGTAATCACGCATCTCACCAACAAGAACTATATTTGGATCCTGTCTAAGTGCTGATCTCAACGCACCTGTCCAGCTCAATGTATCCTTCCCAATTTCTCTTTGTTCAACCAAAGACTTCATCCTTGGATAAACATACTCAATCGGATCTTCAATTGTGATTATATGTTCGGCTCTGTTAACATTTATTTCCTGTAGCATAGCGGCAATAGTTGTACTTTTACCACTTCCAGTAGGACCAGTAACCAGTACCAATCCATTAGGAATCTTGATGAAATCATAAAGGATTTCAGGTAGTGCGAGTTCACTAATTGTCCTAATCTTACTCGGTATAAGTCTCAGCGCAGCGGATAAGGTCCCTTGCTTATAAAACACATTGATCCTGAACCTATCTCCAGATGGATGCTGATAAGATAAATCCAGTTCTTTGGTTTCCTTAAGTTCCTTCTTAAACTCCTCACTAAGAACTTGGTAGATTAAGTCCTGAACTCTATCTTGGGACATAACTTCTCCAGGAATCTGTCTTAGATGACCGTCAACCCTGATAAATGCTGGATAGTCTGCCGCGATATGCAAATCTGAGGAGTTATTGGCGATAGTATAAGCCATAAAATCCTCCATAGATGCTGTCGCTGCATTGAAATTTGTAAGAACTCTTGCTGGATTAAAACTTTTTGTTTTATCTTTTGGTTGACCTACTGAATCTGTAGCTTGATCACCTCCTGTATTATTCGGATCATCTGTTTTTGGTTCTTTTACCTCGGCATCCAATATTGCTGTATCATCAACTTGAGTATCAATACTATTAGCCGGAGTTTCTACAGATGGAGTCACTTCTGGAGTTGGTGTGGATTGATTTAATCCAGCTGTAGAGTCGCCTAAGATACTATCCAACGGTGGAAGTTCAACTCCCTTTTTTTCATCTTGAGCCATATCCTGGGATACAACAACACCAGATGACATGTCGTTGGTCGTATTTGTTGGAATTGTTGAAACGGAACCATCTTCGACATTTGCACCTAAATCTTGTCCTGCAACATCATTTATTGAACTCTGAGTATCTTCTGTCTTGTCAACCTCGGGACTTTCTCCCATAACTTTTGCAATATCATTTGCCAGACTATTATCACCCTGAACAGACTGGACGTCAGAACCAGTCCCCATTATATTTGTATCTGGGGTTATCGCTAGCGATTCATCTGGACTGTCTTGTGAATTAGAAGAGTCGGGTAGAGGGGGACCTTTTATTTCTCTTACCTGACTTGCACCTTGCTTTAATTCTTCAGGTGCTTTCTCTAAGAGACCATAATCATCTGTATGATTCGTATGTTCCGGTTGAATTTCATTTTTATTTGACACCTTAGTACTTCCCAAATTTCGCATATCAGTCAATTGTTCTGATACGCCTACTGTCTCTTCTACTTGCTGTGTCAGATTTTCCTCCACATTCTCAGTTTTATCTGGTTGAACTTGTACTTGAGGTTTACTGTTAACAGAATCCTGCTCAATTACAGCAGAGTTCTCAACAGTTGAGACTTTTTGTAATTGACCAATATCGGGAAGTGCCCCCGAATTACTGGGCTCATTTACATTGACCTGCGGAGTAACTTCTATTGGTGATTGAGGTTTCTGATTACCGGGTTTATTATCTGTTTGATTTTGAGGATCCGGTTGACTTAAATCGACAAAGGGCATGTTTTGTTATTAATAATTTATTTGTCTATTTATTGTTATCTGTATAATTTAACATAAACTAAATTAGTTTTGTACACGCAATACTTCTTCAATAGTTGTTTGCCCTTCGAGAGCTTTCATAAAACCATCTTGTACCATTGTTATCATTCCCTCTGATTTAGCTTGTTTCTCAATCTCCTGAGAGGTTTTATTTGCGATGATCATCTGACTTATTACTTCACTTACCTGCATAACCTCAAAGATTCCAGTTCTCCCTTGATAACCCGAGTTATTACACTGAGGGCATCCTGGACTTTTGAAAAGTTCTACTTTATCAGGATCTCCCGCAACCTTCAAAATATCAAATCCCTGTATAGTACCCAATACTGCCTGCAGCTGCTTTACAACCTCAGGAGGAGCTATATAACTTTGTTTGCATTTTTCACATAAGGTTCGGACTAACCTCTGTCCAACAACAACATTGATCGTTGAAGCTAATAGATAATCCTGCACACCCATATCAAATAACCTAGGAAGAGCGCCTGCGGCACTATTCGTATGCAAGGTAGCTAATACTAAGTGACCAGTCAATGAAGCCTGGATTGCAAGCTCTGCTGTTTCTTGATCTCTAATCTCACCTACCATTATTATATCTGGATCCTGGCGAAGAAATGCTCTAAGCCCTTTTGCAAAAGTCAAACCAATCTCAGGATTTACCTGAACTTGATTTACGCCATCTACTCTGATTTCAACTGGATTTTCCAAAGTCATTATATTCACATCTGGCTTATTTAGTATCTGAAGAGAACTAGCCAGAGTTTGGGTTTTACCACTTCCAGTTGGACCAGTTATCAAAATAATACCTTGAGTCTTCTCAATTGCCTCCCTATATACTTTATACCCAGATCCTCTTATCCCTGTTTTTTCAAGAGGGAAGATATTTCCCCCTCGTTCCAATAACCTCATAACCACTTTTTCACCATAAATCGCTGGAACGACCGATACCCTGATATCTATAAGTCTATTTTCCACTTTTATCTGGAATCTTCCATCCTGAGGGATTCTATGTTCATCGATCTTCAAGTCAGATAATATCTTAACTCTTGAAACAATTGGAGGAATTAATTTCCTAGGCAAAGTAAGTTTTTCCGACATCACACCATTTATTCTATATCTTATCGATAGTTTACCTTCCCTAGGTTCGATATGGATATCAGATGCTTTAAATTTGACTGCATACTCCAAAATCATGTTAACTATCTTTGAAACTGGGGCATTCGATATCTGTGCTGACAAATCGTCTGTTGCCCCCATCGATGAGGAGTCAATATCTACAACACCCTCAACCTCTTCCATAGCTTCGGCTACCTCTTCCCCAACCTGAGCACCATACCTCGTATCTATAATAGTTTTAAGTGTAGAAGGATTTGCAAAATGTGGCTTAATTCTTTTACCAATTAGAGCCGAAAGAAACTTCACACGTTGGAGATCAAGCGGATCTGCCATTGCAACACTAACTGAACTTGGATCTTCATCAAAAGCTATTGCCAAATTTTTTTTCGCTACATCTTGAGAAATCTTCTGTAAAGTCTCCTGGGATATGTTTAAACTTGCTATATCAACGTAAGGTATTTTGTATATCTCAGACTTTGCTTGATAAAGGGTCTCTTCATTTACATAACCTTTCTCCACTAACAATTGTTCTATCTCCTTACCAGTATTAATCGCTTCGAACTTAACCTGTTTGACCTTTTCAGCATCAAGCGTTCCTTTATTAAATAGCCAGTCAGCAATATTTGTACCTACTATATTATCTGTAGTAGAATTATTGTTCACCTTTTGAGTTAATGGAGAAGCAGTACCCATCTTGAATTGTTCAACTTAGAAATATTTATTGTCGGAATATATTAACAATACTAGGCAAAGTAAGGGTATTTGTCAAATAAAAATGATACTATGATAAACAACAAAAACATAACAAGAATATTTGAGGTATCGCACCATGAAATAGATGGTTTTTCAGATTTAGTATTGAAAGAATTAGGATACAATCAGTCAGCAAATAATCCTGATGTTGTCATAATTAAAGCCGATCAAAAAGAAAAAATTGGTATAGACCAAGTCAAGTATCTAAGAACATGGTCATACATCAGACCATTTCAGGAAAAAATAAAGATCTCAATAATTGAAAGAGCAGATCTTATGACCAAAGAAGCACAAAACTCAATTCTTAAGATAACAGAAGAGCCACCTAGTTTTCTTTACATTTTTCTAATAGTAGAAAACCACAGAAACCTTCTTCAAACTATTGTGTCCAGATCAGAGATATCCGTGAGAAAGGCTGAAATAGAATCACATAAAGAGGAAATCGTAAAACTAATTGATATGCCGCTTATTGAAAAGTTCTCTCAAATGGATAAACTCTCAAAAAAGAGAGCCCAAGAGATCAATACTTTTTTAAATAAACTCATAATTGATTTGGAGAAACTAGGGTTGAAAGATGAATCTGCAAAAATACTTGAGTATAAAGCGAATATACTTTCAAATGTGAGTAAAAAGCTAGTTCTAGATAATCTGGCTTTATTGCTTGAAAATATCAAAAAGTCCAAAAAGTACTAAACTTAAACTTAATAAGCATTCTTGATATAATTATTACTTAGATATAAAATAAAACGTTTTCTAAATCTTTTTGTGTTTTAGTGTGATAGAATAATTTTCTTAATTCAGACTACATTTATATGGGAACGAAATCTCAAAATAACTATGATGCCTCAAAAATAACAATACTTGAAGGATTGGAGGCTGTAAGAAAAAGACCAGCTATGTATATCGGTGATTCTGGGATAGATGGTCTTCACCACCTAATAAAAGAAATTGTTGATAACTCTATCGATGAAGCATTAGTTCCCCCCGAGAAAGGTGGTACTTGTAATAAAATTGTACTTACTTTAAATGGAGACGGGTCGGTATCTGTTGAGGATAATGGAAGAGGTATCCCAGTTGATATTCACCCCCAAAAAAAGAAGAGTGCATTAGAGATCATAATGACATCTCTTCACTCTGGCGGTAAATTCGATTCTGATAGTTATAAAGTTTCCGGAGGATTACACGGTGTAGGTGGTGCTGTGGTAAATGCTTTAAGTGAGTGGATGAAAGTTGAAGTTTTCAAAGATGGGAAAATCTGGGTGCAGTCATATAAAAGAGGGGTACCAGATGAAAAAGTCAAAGAAATTGGAACAACTGACAAAAATGGAACAACCGTTACTTTCAAACCAGACAAAGAAATATTTAAAGTAACTAGATTTGAATTGAAACGAATGCTTGTAAAATATAAACAAGCAGCTTATCTGACAGGAGGACTGACATTTCAAATAATTGACAATCGCGCAGAAGAAGATAGGGCAGAGAAAGATGACTATACCCGCCATTACACATTTCATTTTGACGGAGGGGTAAAATCATATGTTAAAGATATAAATAGAAATCTAAAAACTACTCATAAAATTCCCTTTTATGTAAATAAAGAGTTAGAAGATGTAAATGTAGAAGTCGCGATTCAATATACAAGCGACCTGCAGGAGAGGGTATTATGTTTTGCAAACAACGTAATCAATCCAGAAGGTGGATCACATCTTACTGGATTCAGGGCTGCATTAACAAAAAGTTTGAACGACTACCTTCAGAGTATTGCTACAGAGAAAGAAAAGAGTATCACTCTAACTGGTGAAGATACAAGAGAAGGCCTTACAGCAGTTATTTCAGTTAAACTTCCAGACCCACAATACGAAGGACAGACAAAAATAAAGTTAAATAATCCGGAAGTAAAAAATATCGTCAGAAAAGTTGTAGAAGATTCACTTAAAACGTTTCTTGAAGAGCATCCTACTGATGGAAAAAACATCCTTGGCAGAGCATTACTGGCAAGTAAGGCGAGAAAAGCAGCTAAGGCGGCGAGAGAAGCTGTTGTTAGAAAGGGGGCACTTGATAGTGCAGCATTGCCGGGTAAACTTGCAGATTGTTCATCTAGAAAGCCTGAGGAGTGTGAGTTGTATATAGTTGAGGGAGACTCTGCTGGCGGTTCTGCAAAACAGGGTAGGGATAGACATACCCAAGCAATCCTTCCACTTTCAGGAAAGCCTATCAACAGTGAAAAATATAGAATTGATAGGGTTCTAGGTAATGATAAGCTGAAAGAGGTGGTTATAGCCTTGGGAACTGGGATAAGTGAATCATTCGACATAAGCAAGCTTAGATACCACAAAGTTATACTAATGAATGATGCAGATGTTGATGGTGAACATATAACCACCCTAATGCTCACATTCTTCTATAGACATTTCAAGGAATTAATACTAAATGGAAATGTATATGTGGCTCAACCCCCACTTTATAAAGTAACTGTTACCAAGGATGAATTCTATTGGATTAAAGACGATAACGAGCTTGATGTAGTACTAAAAGCGTTAAAAGAGAAAAACAAAAGCGCCAAATCTATTCAAAGATTTAAAGGTCTCGGTGAGATGAATCCTGAGCAGCTATGGGATACCACTATGAATCCAGAAACCAGGATAGTAAAGCAAATAAGCATCGAAGACGTTGAGGATGCAGATAAGACATTTGATACACTAATGGGCACTGAAGTTCTACCAAGAAAAAAATTCATCCAAACTCACAGTAAAGATGCTGAGTTAGATATTTAATAATTATTACCAAAGTAAGATGACAGACTCAGTAAGTGCAACAAAAATCAAAAAGGTCGAAGAATCAGAAATACTCGACAAAGACCAAAAAGGCTCTAGTGGGATAACATATAAGACCATAGGTACAACACTTCAAGCCCTATCTGTACAACTTGATGAGAATGAGTCTATATACTCAGAAGCAGGAAAAATGAGCTGGATGACTCAAAATATAAAGATGGAGACCAAGAGTAGAGGAATATCGAAAATGGTTTCAAGAGTTTTCACTGGAGAAACATTATTCGTAAATCACTTCACAAGCCAAAATGGAACCGGAGTTGTCACTTTTTCCACAGACCAAGCTGGTAAAATTATTCCCCTTCAACTAACTCCAAGCTCAGATGCAGTAATATTTCAAAAAGGAGCATTTCTATGCGCTGAACAAAATATTGATCTGTCAATTGCATTTACCAGAAGACTAAGTGCTGGAATATTTGGTGGAAAAGGTTGGATACTACAAAAAGTCAAAGGAGAAGGTACAGCTCACCTTATAGCTGATGGTGAAGTAGTAATGTATGAACTTAAAGAAGGAGAGGAGATAATTGTTGATCAAGGAAATCTTGTAGCTTATGAACAATCTGTTGATTTCGATATCCAAACAGTTGGTGGGGGAGTGATGAATTGGTTTTTTGGTGGAGAAGGGTTATTTGTAGCTGTAATGCGCGGTCCAGGCAAAGTATGGCTCCAAACAAGAAAGTTGTCACTTTCTTCAAGTATGAATTACTCTGGATCACAGTATAGACAGACTCAAAGTTCAGCTTCATCTAATCCTCTTGGATGTTTGATTGGGCTAGCTGTTACTCTGGGAGTTGGTTTATTGTTTGTATTTATTGGATTACTCAGCGCTATCGCATGATACCTGATTTATTAATAATTATTATATTAATTACTAGTTGCTTTGGTCCTTTTGCATTGTTTTTTATTGTAGCGATGCTTTATGCACCGATGAAAACAAAACAAGGAGATTCAAAAAATACTATTAAGTTATCTGATCAGAAAGAGATAAAATAATATGGAAGACAACAACAAACTAGAACAAAAAAATGTACGTGATGTAAATATTGTCGATGAGATGCAGTCATCTTACATAAACTACGCCATGAGTGTAATTATTGCACGTGCATTACCAAGTGTAAGGGACGGGCTAAAGCCAGTTCAAAGGAGAATTTTGTATGCAATGAACTCTCTTGGTTACCTTCCTTCAAAAGCTTACAAAAAATCAGCTAGAACTGTTGGTGAAGTTATGGGTAAATATCACCCTCACGGCGATTCATCAATATACGAAGCAATGGTGAGAATGGCTCAGGACTTCAATATGCGATACGAACTTGTAGATGGCCAGGGTAACTTTGGATCTATCGATGGTGATAGTGCAGCTGCTATGAGATATACAGAAGCAAGAATGCACAAACACTCCCTAGAGGTTGTCAGTGATATTGACAAGAATACTGTGAATTTTGTCGAAACTTATGATGGAAGTACTGAGGAACCAGAAATACTCCCATCGAAATTACCAAATCTTCTATTGAATGGAGCTGACGGAATAGCTGTAGGTATGGCCACAAAAATACCTCCCCACAACCTCGGAGAGATTATAGATGGGATTGTGCTACTTATTAAAGATGGCAATAAATCAGAAGATAACAAAGACCAGAAAATTGACTACGAAAAGGTGATATTAACTCAAGAAGATCTGAAGAAATTGCCTCAAGACAGATTTCCAAAATTCAAAAGCGAGATAGAACTTAATGAAATGATGGAAGTGATCCCAGGACCTGATTTTCCTACTGGAGCTGAAATTTATGATAAAAAAGAGATTGAGTTAGCTTATGCAACCGGAAAAGGAAGAATTTTAATGAGAGGTGTAGCAAAGATAGAAGAAAATAAAAAAGGTAAATTTCAAATAATCATCTCCGAAATCCCATATCAGGTAAACAAAGCCCGTTTAGTAGCTAAAATAGCAGAGCTAGTTAAAAACAAAAAACTAGAAGGTATAAGTGATTTACGAGATGAGTCAAATAGATTGGGACTGCGAGTCGTAATAGATCTCAAAAGGGATGCAAAACCAAAAACTGTTCTAAATAAACTATATAAATATACTGAATTACAAAAGGCATTCAATGCTAATATGCTCGCACTTGTTGATGGGGAACCTAGAGTTCTAAATCTGATCAGAATTCTTGAACTCTTTATTGAACACAGACAAGAGATAATAATTCGAAGAAGTGAATACCAACTCGCAAAAGCTCGTGAAAGAGAGCATATATTAGAAGGATTGATGATTGCATTAGATAACTTAGATGAAGTTATCAGTACCATTAGAAACTCAAAAGATAGCGATACAGCGAAAGAGAATTTGATCAAAAAATTCAAACTTACAGAAATTCAGGCACAAGCGATACTAGACATGCAGCTAAGAAGACTTGCAGCACTAGAAAGACAAAAGATTGAGGATGAATACAAAGAGATAAAAAAGACCATAAAAGATCTGATAGAAATACTCTCAACTCCAGAAAAAGTATTGAGTATAGCAAAAGATGAACTTATGGAGATAAAAGAAAAATATGCAGACAAGAGACGTACAAAAGTCTTTAAAGGTAAGGTAGGTGAATTCAATGAAGAAGATTTGGTAGCTAAGGAAGAAGTTATTGTGACTATTAGTAGGCAGGGTTATATCAAAAGAATGAAAACAAACACTTATAAAATACAAAGAAGGGGTGGGGTCGGAAAGAAAGGTATGGCTACAAAAGAAGATGATGTAGTAGAACACGTTTTCACTTGCAACACACATGATGAGATTCTATTCTTTACAAATAAAGGACGTGTCTTTGTCGAAAAAGTCTATAACATACCTGAATTCAGCAGACAAGCTAAAGGGCAAGCCCTTATAAACCTTATCAACCTTGAGCAAGGAGAATTGATAAATAGTATTTTAACCAGAAGTACTGATGGAAAATTCTTAGATGAAGATGTAATTCAGGAAAATGAAGAGGCGAAAGAAAAAGAAGGTAATGATTATAAATACCTATTTATGGCAACCAAAAGAGGCTTAGTTAAAAAAACTAAGATAGAAGAATTCGAGAATATTAGAAGTAATGGACTTATATCAATAAAACTAAATGATAACGACCAGCTCTCCTGGGTGAAACCCACAACAGGTGATAATGAGATTATACTAGTGACCAAGTCCGGTAGATCAATTAGATTTAATGAAGATGATGTCAGGGCTACAGGTAGAGATACCATGGGAGTCATAGGAATTAAATTCAAAAAGCCAGAAGACGAGGTAATTACAGCTGATATAATCAGAAAAGATGAGGACTTTATGTTGACAGTTTCAGAAAATGGCTACGGAAAAACAACTTTACTTGAACAGTATCCATTACAGAGGAGGGGAGGACAAGGAGTTTATTCTGCTAAGGTAAATACCAAAACTGGTGACCTTGCTGCTGCCAGGATACTTGACCATCCTAAATTGGAGCTACTTATCATGACAGAACACGGGCAAGCAGTTAAGATTCCTACACAAGCTTTACCACAAAGAAACAGACAAACAGCAGGGGTAAGACTTATTCGGATAAAAAGTGGCGATCACGTTGCTGCTATTGCAATTGTGTAAAAATAGTTGCAAAAATTTTTCGTGTATGATAAAGTTAATCCGTTCCATTATATAAACTACTTTAATATATAAGAAATGGACACATATATGGGGAAAAAGCTATGCTTTATTACTAAGATCATCGAAGAGTGAGGTGGTTCCCTATATATCTTTAGCATAATCACCTCTCCAAAAGAGAGGTTTTTTACTTTTTAATTGAGAAATATTTATTTATTACAAGAAAGAAAATGGACAAAGTCATAAATGAGACAAAAAATAGAATAAAAGAGATAGAGAAGGAATTGAAGTCCATTGCCTCTCAACTTGACCAAGAGAGAAAAGAAGCTACTCAAGAGGACAATCTCAGCATTCACAACGAACTTATGGACAAAAAACAATATCTAGAAACACAGCTCTATAGATTGAATGAAGGACTTGCAAAACTTACTCTGAAAAAAAGTAATGCAAAAAAACAAGTTTCTAATTTAGAACTTGGAATGGAGGCCACTGTTGACATGAATGGTAGCAGAAGAAATATGACAATAGTATCGCCCATACAAGCCAACCCTACAAAAGGGCTCATTTCTTCTGAATCACCCATGGGACAGGCTTTACTAGGGAAAGCAGTAGGCGAAACTATAGACATTGAAACGCCTGCAGGACTTAGAACTTTTGCAGTTCTCGATATCAAAATCTAAAAAATACAACCACAAAGCAATTTAAAGAAGACTCTTATTTTATTTTGAGTCTTCTTTTTTTTATTTTTAAACTTATATTTGATATATTGTTTAATGAAACTATAGCCTTTTAACACTGCTCAGATGGAAATAAGATTAAATAAAATTATCGATAAACTTCCCAAGCTTAGCAAATGGGAGAGTAGAGTAGAATCTTCTCTTTATGCCTTTATCATCTTACTCTCTGTTTTCGCTCTCTTCTATACCAGTGTTAATCTACTTGGTTTCATACAAAGAATTAGTGCTACTCAAACTTGTCCTTCTTCCCTTACTTCTGGAATAGTAACTACTCAAGTTACCATTAATCCTGATAACGTCGATGGTATTGTTGACTGTAGTAGTTATGATATTCATGTAGGTTCTACTGGTGAAGTGATCTTAGAAAACTACATTACTGATAATGGTTCCTTATCTGGAGACCATGGAGTCACATTGTTAGTTAACAATCTAA